>Ga0116171_10001123_pt1 | contig 27437 bp, 25 predicted proteins | sample AD_JPNHW2_MetaG_FD_89798 | JGI IMG/M metagenome (GOLD analysis project Ga0116171, IMG submission 89798) | Active sludge microbial communities of municipal wastewater-treating anaerobic digesters from Japan - AD_JPNHW2_MetaG | ecosystem: Engineered > Bioreactor > Anaerobic > Digestate | place...
ATGCCATAGTGGCCTGCCAGTTCTTCAGTCACGCCCTGCATGGTGATACCTAGATACGGCCTTTCGACCCGGCCATTGCTGACAATCTGCTCGGCAATGCGTGATGCCATGCTTGAAGGAATGGCAAAACCAATACCCGAGCCTGGAGCGGTGAAAATGAGGGTGTTGATACCGATTACCCGGCCTTTGAGGTCAACCAGCGGCCCCCCAGAATTGCCGGGGTTAATGCTGGCATCGGTTTGAATAAAATCTTCGATTGCCGTGGCACCAATGCCAGAGCGCCCAATAGCGCTGACTACACCAACAGTAATCGTCTGTTCAAGGCCGAGAGGATTGCCAATCGCCATACACCACTGCCCGACTTCAACTTCGTCGGAATTCGCAAATACAGCTGCAGCAAGTGGTTTTGTGGCTTTAACCCTGATGACGGCAAGGTCGGTTTGCGGGTCCTGACCCACCACTTCGGCAGGTAATTCAGTGTCGTCATGAAATTTTACCGTAATTTTACTTGCCTCTTTAACCACATGATTATTGGTCAGAATGGTGCCATCAGCTTTGATTATTACACCGGAGCCAGCCCCCTGAATCTTCTCCTGGGGTGGATTGAAGCGCGGACCACGAAAAAAATGTCGGAAAAATTCTTCTGCGCCGCCCTCCGGTGCTTCTTCACCTTGAGAATCCTGCCAGTTGATACCGCCGCCAGTTCGTTCAATTCTGATGTTTACTACGCTCGGCTTAAGAGTACGTGCCACATCGACAAAAGCCTTCTGCATGCTTAAGGCCGCTTGAAGACCGGCATCATCAGCATAAGCAGCATGATTGAGGGCTACAGAAGCCAATACGATAAACAAACTTAAACAAATTAAACGCAAAGATTTCATTTTTTACCTCCTCAGCATTTTTCACATCTTATAGACTGACGGCTGAAGCAAAAGGTTCCAATTTTTCGCCTTGACCTTTTAAACAGTTGATGGTTAACTGATTGCCAATCTAAGGTCAGGAGACATTATGCGTATAGTTGTCACCGGCGGGGCCGGATTTATCGGTTCACATCTCACAGAAGAGTTGCTTGCTCAGGGCCATAGCGTCGTAATCATCGACAACTTCATCACCGGTTCAAGAAAAAACATTGAACACCTGCCAACCGACAAGCTTTGCATCGTCGAGCATGATATCACCAGACCCATCTATCTTGCCGAAAAAATCGATCGCATTTACCATCTGGCTTCACCGGCCAGCCCCGTCGATTACCAGAAACTGCCGATTCAAACCTTAAAAGTTGGCGCCCTCGGGACTCACAATCTTCTCGGCATGGCCAAAGCTCATGGGGCAAGACTTCTGCTCGCCTCAACCTCAGAGGTTTACGGCGACCCTGAAGTTCACCCGCAAACAGAATCTTACTGGGGCAATGTCAACCCCGTAGGGCCGCGCGGTTGTTATGATGAATCGAAGCGCTTTGCCGAAGCAATCGTGGTGGCTTACCGCGATTTTCATAAGGTCGATACCCGAATTATCCGGATTTTCAACACTTACGGCCCAAGAATGCGGCTCAACGACGGCCGAGTTGTTCCGGCATTTATTTCCCAGATACTCAGCGGTCATGATCTTTCGATTTTCGGCGACGGTTCTCAGACCCGCAGTTTCTGTTATGTGTCTGATCTGGTCAGAGGCATGATGGGAGTCATGGAACAGGCCGACCAGAACCCGGTCAATCTTGGCAACCCGGCCGAGATAACCATCAAGCAGTTTGCCGAAAAAATAATCGAACTGACCGGCATTCAGGCTAAAATGGTCTTTCACCCGCTTGCACAGGATGACCCTCGACGCCGGCAACCCGACATCAGTCGGGCGCGTCAATTAATAAACTGGGAGCCACAGATCAATCTGACCGAGGGTCTGCAAAAAACCCTGCAATGGGCAAAAAAGTATGTCTGAAAAACTGAAGCTCAACCATCATATTGCCAAGGTTCTCATCAGCCCGGCTGAAATTCAGAAACGTATCGCTGAATTGGGTCAACAAATTACCGCAGACTATAAGGGGCAAGAACTCGAAATAGTCTGCATTCTCAAAGGCGCATTTCTCTTCACCTCAGATCTGTGCCGTCAGATCGACCTGCCGCAGAAGCTTGATTTCATGGCTGTTGCAAGTTATGGCGATTCAACACGCAGCTCAGGCATTGTTAAAATCGACAAAGACCTTTCTGACAGCATTCAGGGCAAGCATGTGTTGATAGTTGAAGATATCATCGACTCGGGGCTGACCCTCTCTTACATAGTAAAAATTCTTCAGGATCGGCAGCCAGCCAGCATCAAAGTCTGCGTTCTCTGCAACAAGCCCTCAAATCAGCAGCAGGCAGTCAAGGTTGATTACTGTGGCTTCACCCTTGAAGACGAATTTGTGGTTGGTTATGGGCTCGACTATAAAGGGTATCTGCGCAATCTCCCCTATATTGGCATCGTAAAAGACGAATACCGTTAAGAAAGGATTCGCCATGGTCAGTTTCAGCAGCGGTGACCTGCTTTGCGAAAGATTTATTCTCGGAGACCTTGAAGTCAACACCTACCTTGTCTACACCCGAGGTGCAGGTGAAGCGATTCTGATCGATCCTGCCGAAGATTCACAGGCTCTGGTCAGGCGAATTCGCGAACTTGATATCACCAGGCTCACCATTTTCTTAACCCATGGTCATGCCGACCACATTTGTGGTGTGGAATATTTCCGGCGTGAGTTCCCCGAATGCCGGGTTGGCATTTCTGCTGAAGATGCTCCGATGCTGCCAGACGCGGCTCTAAATCTGAGCATCTATCTCGGCGAACCTGTCGCCGCCCGGCCTGCCGAATTTATTTGCAGGCCTGGCGATAAGCTTAGCAGTGGCGCCGCAATCGGTGTGTGTGCGGCAATACCCGGGCATACCCCGGGCGGCATGATTCTGGTTTTTCCGGGTATGGTTTTTTCGGGCGATACCCTTTTTGCCGGATCAGTCGGGCGTTCCGATTTTCCTGGTGGCGACGGAGATGCTCTGATCAAAGGCATCCGGGAACAAATTTTTACCCTGAGCAATCGTCAGGTGTTTCCGGGGCATGGGCCAGAAACCACTATTGAAGAAGAAAAAAGCAGCAATCCATTTTTTGTTAATTTATTTAATCTCTGACCAGTACAAGACTTTATGGTTTCGTTGACACGGCCCGCTGCTGATGCTAACATTCTTACGAAAAGAAACACACAGTTGCAGGAAAGGAATTCTTCATGTCGGAAATTTTCAGGATTCTGGCAGTAAACCCCGGTTCAACTTCGAGCAAGCTCGGGTTGTTTGAGAACGAAAAACTGATTGCCGAAAAGAAGATCGCCCATTCAGCCGAAGAACTTTCCAGATTTCATCACATCATGGAACAGGTTCAATTCAGGCTTGATGCCATTGACCACTTTTTAAGCGAAATGAAAATTGCTCCGGCCCAGCTATCGGCAGTTGTCGGGCGAGGCGGTCTGCTGAAGCCACTTCAGAGTGGCACTTACAAAGTGAATCAGAATATCATCAGCGATTTAAAAGAGTCAAAATTCGGTGAACATGCCAGCAATCTTGGCGCTTTGCTTGCTCACAGCTACACCGAATCCTTCGGAGTTCCCTCTTTCATCGTCGATCCTGTAATTGTGGATGAAATGCAGGATATTGCCCGCTATTCTGGCCTTAAAGAACTCCCGAGGCGTTGCGTATGGCACGCACTCAATATTAACGCTGTGGTCAGGCAGACTTGCCGGGCACTCAACCTTGACATCAACCATGAAAATTTTGTTGCAACGCATATCGGCGGTGGAATTTCAGTTGCTGCAATTGAAAAAGGGCGCTGCATCGATGTCAGCAATGGTCTGGATGAAGGCCCCTTCACTCCCGAACGCGCCGGGTGCCTGCCAACCATAGAACTGGTCAAGCTTTGCTTTTCTGGCAGATACAGTGAAAAAGAAATCCAGAAAATGCTGGTTGGCAAAGGTGGTTTGGTTAATTACATGGGCACCAGTTCGATCGTTGAAGTCGATAAAATGGCATTAGCCGGCGATCATAAAGCCGCTGAAGTCTTCGATGCCATGTGCTACCAGATCGCCAAGACCATTGGTTCATATGTTGCGGTTTTAAAAGGCAGGGTTACCCGAATAGTTTTGACTGGTGGTGGCGCGAACTGCACATCCCTTACCAACAAAGTCAGTGAATACGTCAAGTGTTTCGCACCGGTTCATATTGTTCCGGGCGAAGACGAGCTTTCAGCGCTGGCGCTCGGGGGTCTGCGTGTATTGCGTGGCGAATGCCGCCCAAACGACTATCAGGCCTGACTAAACCAAACGGAGAAGATTGATTATGACCGATAATTTTTTCAGCAAACTGGTGGCAACCCTCGATAAAAACCGAAAATGCCGGGTTGCCGTGCCCCTCGCCAATGACGAAGCTTGCGCCTACGCCATCTGCCATGCAGTTAAAACAGGCATTCTCAGCGCCACCCTAATCGGCGACCCTGAACAGATAAAAACTCTTTATGGCGATGTAGCCAGTCACGAGCACGTAACCATCATTGACGAGCGCGACGAGAAAGCTGCCTGCGCACGCGCAGTAAGCGAAGTTCGCGCCGGCCACTGCGACATTCTCATGAAAGGCCTGGTGGCAACTTCCAGCCTTTTGAAAGCCGTTCTCAATTCAAGCACCGGGCTGCGCAAAAACCCGATTCTTTCGCATCTTACCTTTTTTGAGTTTCCAGGCAAACCCGGCCTCAAAATTCTTACCGACGCTGCCATGTGTATCGCTCCTGATGGCGAAACCCTGGTTAAAGAAATTGAAAACGCCTGCGAAGCTTTCTGCATCTTCGGTTCAGGCAAGCCAAAGGTTGCATTGCTGGCCGCCAACGAAAAAATCACCGAAAAAATGCCCTCAACGATCCTGGCAGACAAAGTGCGCGGAATGCTTGCCGACCGCGAAAATTTTTATGTCGAGGGGCCGGTTTCTTTTGATCTGGCCGTCAGTGAAGAATCGGCACGTATCAAAAAATACCAGGGCAAGATCCAGGGAGACGCCGACATCTTCGTTGTTCCGCGCCTCGACACGGGCAACGCCTTTTACAAATCACTGCAATATTACCTCAAGGCCTCAATGGGCGGTCTTCTCTACGGGGCACGCTGCCCGGTGGTACTTACCTCGAGAGCAGATGACAATGCGACAAAATTTAATTCGCTCCTCCTCGGAATAGCAATCTGGCAGAAAACTTTTGTCAGATCATCAATGCAGTCAGCAATCTAGCCTGCCGCAACCAGGAAAGGAACTCTCGATGTCAGCAGTTATACACAAGAATGTTAATACTACCGTCAGTTTTGCTAACGGTCATATTCCTGAACTGTTGAAAAAGCTTGAGCGCTTCCTGGGGGTAGCACTGTCACTGCGTTCGACCAGCGGTGAAGTGGTCTGCAAAACCGACTATTTTTATGGGCCATGCAGCATTATCCGCGGCACCGAACGCGGGCGGCTCCGCTGCCGAAAAACCTACAAAAACATTGAAGACCGCCTGCTCCGGCGCAAAACTCCTTTTGTAAACGTTTGCTACGCCGGCTTTCTGATTTTTGCCGTGCCGCTTGAAGTTCGGGGCGAAATGGTCGGAACCCTGCTCGGGTCACAAATTCTGCCAATCGACAAAGACCGCAATTTTGACGTTGAGTCGCTTTTTGGCCATACAGCCGCGGCCCTGCAACTTGCCAATACCACTGATTTTTTTCATTCATTCGCACGGGTAAGAACTCTGAAGCCTGATCTGCAGAGACTCAATTTCATGCAATATCTCGAAGAAATTGGCCAGCATTTTGTAAGCATGGCGTTTGCCGACAAAAGCTGGGAGCTATTTCTCAAAGAGATTCAAGCCAATACCCCGAATTTTGGCAGGCTGTAATAAATGTTTAAATTTTTTACCAACGCCCGAGTCCTGAAACCTGATTTTTCGCTGCAATCATGCAATATTCTGATTCAGGACGACATTATTTACGATATTCTCAACCCTGGTCAGACACCTCTGAAACCCGTTGATAACGAGATCGACCTCGAAGGCAAAGCAATTTTTCCCGGGTTGATAAATTCGCACGATCACCTGATCGAAACCTGCTGGAAAGGGCTTGGCGAAGTTCCGGTCGAGAATTGGCCAGCCTGGGATCACCAGATGCGTGCCAGTGATGAATACCACCTGTTGCAGAAAATGTCAGTTACTGATTTATATGTCATCGGCATGTATAAAAACGTCATATCCGGTACCACAACCGTTGTAGACCATTTTCCTGCAGAAGTTTCGGCCACCTTCGCCCGCCACGAACTCGTCAGCCTGCTTGACCACTTTTATCTGGCCCACTCAGTTTCTGAGCATCAGCTCCAATGGGGCCGCAACATCCAGGAACAGTTCAGCCAGGCGCGTGGTATCCTGCCATTTATCATTCACATCGGCGAAGGCACATCTAAAGAATTCGCCGAAGAACTTGAAGCCCTGAACCGGATGGGCGCTCTAAGCCGCAACACGGTTCTGGTCAATGGCACATTTCTTACCGATTCTGATCTACAGCTTATTGCAAGCAAAGGAGCATCGCTTATCTGGCTTCCCACCTCATCTGAGCGTATTTTTGGCCGGCAACCTGAAATAGGGCGCATCCTCGACCTCGGGATTCCTCTCTCCCTCGGAACAGACGCCTCATGCACCGGTTCAACCAACCTGCTCGCCGAAATGAAAGCCGCCCTTGCCTTTTCGCAAAATCATCTCGAGGGGCGCCTGTCGGCCAAAGATATCGTCGAAATGACTACCACAACGGCTGCAAGAATCTTTGGCATCGAAAAGCAGGTTGGCGTGATCGAGCCTGGCAAAAGAGCGGATTTTGTGGTTTTTGAGGCCGAAGAAGAATCAGATATCTTTGAGCTGTTCATCAAAACCAGGCCTGAACAGTTTTCGATGGTCGTTCACAACGGCACAATGATTACCGGCAACGACGAATTCCGCAAGATCTCTTCAGTCGATTTCAGCCAGTATTCAGAAGTCAGACTCAACGGCATGGCTAAACTTCTATATGGCCGGCCGATTCAGATGCTTGACCGCATAAGACACAAGCTCGACCATGAAATAGTCTTCCCGTTTTTTGATATCACTGCCGAAGACTGAGTTTTCTCAGTCGTTGAAAAGCTTCCCCGATACTGTTATACTGAATCGGTGAATATAACTTTTCAAAACCCAGACATCAAGTTCTATTTCAGTTTCCAGTGTCCCTATTCCTTCATGGCCTGGGAGCTGATGAAAATTGTTCTCAAGGGCACGAAACTGACCATGCAGCCGTTTGCAATCGGTCTTAACCCCCCCGGAAACAGCAAATTTCATTTTCGCGAAATCTGGAACTCTCAACGCTGGCAGAGACTTATTTCCGAAGCCGAATCTCTTAAATTAAAAATTCATCAGCCCGAGAAATACGTCTCCGACTTGACCGCCGCCCGGGCAATCAAAGCCTATGGCTCTCTGAATGCCGAAGATTATATTACCAGTGTTTTCAGAGCCTTTTTTACAGCGCGTATCGACATTTCTATTTTTACGGCACTGCGGCCTTTTCTTCAGTCAGAAGGCCTTGACGCAACCATCCTCTCGGCAGCCATCGAAGACCCCACCACCGAAAAAGACTACAACGATCAGGTGCTGCTCTGGGGGCACGAGCGCCTTCGAATGCTGCCAACAATCGAGTGTGCCGACGAAAGATTCAGCGGCCTCGTTGACAAACCCGGCCTGGAGCGATTATTGCGCTCGCTTATCGAGTAAAGTGAAAAATTATGCCATTTACATATGAATACCCACGCCCGTCAGTTACTCTTGATGCCGCGGTTTTGCGGGTTCCCAAGCTTGGCTACCCTGAAATTCTTCTCATCCGACGAGGTCACGAACCCTTTATAGGGCATTGGGCGCTTCCAGGCGGTTTCATGGAAATGGACGAAACACCTCTGGCCGGCGCGGCACGCGAGCTCCATGAAGAAACCGGCCTTCTTGATATGCCCCTGAAACCTCTTTTCACCTGCGCCGAGCCTAACCGCGACCCGAGAGGCAGAACGGTCACCATCGTTTTTGGCTGCCTGATCCGCGATTCGGCCCATGCACCAGAAGGCTCAGACGATGCTGCCGAAGCAGCATGGTTCAGTCTTAAAAAACTTCCTGAAATGGCATTTGACCACCGTCGCGTCATTGCCCAGATTGAAGCAAACCTGCTCTGGCAGGCCCGCCACCTGATTATCGGCCAGGATGTTTTTCATGAACTGGCATCAGCAAAAGATATTATCAGATTGCACAACAGCATAAGCCCGGCCGAAGCCCCCGAGGTCATCTCGCGGGCCGAAAAAGCCGGTTACCTGAAATGCCGGGAAGGCATCTGCGAGTTTTTCCAGCCTGTTCCGGCCGGCCCCGACTGGCACCCCATGGTCTGGTAAATGAATTCATTTCAACTGGTCGGCCCTGCCATTAAAAAATTGCGGCGCGTTTTTTCAACCCGCAATCGCAAAGTTCTTTATTCACTGCTGCTTGGGTCCTTAATACTTGCCGGCGCCATATATTACGGGCTTTTCAGATTTCTTGATTACGTTGGCCGTGCTCCGATGCTCGGTGAGACCTTGGGGCCTATTGTTGGCAGCCTCCTGGTGTCAAAACTGCTCGAAATGCTGTTGATGACGGTCTTTTTTATGATCCTGTTCAGCAGTGTCATCGCTGCCTTATCAAGCCTTTTTCTGACCGATGAATTGACGGTGCTGATGTCGTCACCAACCTCAATCGGAGCAATTTTCAGATCCAGGCTGATCTTGATGACTGTTGAAAGCTCCTGGATGGTGCTTATCTTTTTTATGCCGGCGCTTCTGGCATTTGCCACCGCCCTTAAGGCCAACTGGATCGCCTATTTCATATTTCCTGGATTCATGTTCATCTTTGTATTGTTGCCCAACCTGACCGGGGCAATTGCAGCCCTTCTGCTGGCCTCTTTTTTCCCGGTCCGGCAGATGAAAAAGGTTTTCCAGTTTCTCTCTATTCTGGTGCTCACAGGCCTGATCTTTTTTCTCAGGTCTCTTGAGGCCGAAAAACTCCTGAATCCAAGCTATTTTAAAGACGTATCTCAATACCTGCTCAGCTTGCAGTTGCCTCTGCTCCAGTATTCCCCTTCAACCTGGCTCCACCAGGCGAGCATGACACTTTTCCGAAACAACACCGGTGAAGCGATCTGGCAGTTTATGCCGCTCTTTCTGGTCACCGCCACCTGCTTCATCATCGTAAATATAATGGCCTTAAAAGTTTACCGCTACAGCTGGCAAAAATCTATGGAAGCAGTCGATAACCAGGTTCGCAGCCTTGAATGGGTGCGCTGCGCCATCACCTGGCCTTTTCGGTTTTTCAAGCCTGATTTCCGGGTTATTGCCAGCAAGGAAATAACTATTTTCATGCGTGACCCAGCCATCTTTTCACAGATTTTCATGATGGCGGCGATCATTTTCGTTTATGGCTACAACCTTTCAATCCTGCCTCTCAAAGACATTCCAACCCTGTACAGCGGTGAAATAAATGACACCCTGGTTTTTCTTAACGGCCCCTTTATTGGCTTCATCATCGCCTCAATCGGAATGCGTTTTGTATTTCCATCAATCAGCATGGAAGGCCGGGCTTTTTGGGCAGTCAAGTCTTCGCCGGTGAACCCGCGCCGGATTCTCCAGATCAAATTTATCGTCTATCTTGTTCCGATGCTTCTTCTGGGTGTAATTCTCTGCGCCGTCACTAATTCTGTGTTTCAGGTCTCACAACCCGTGCTGTTCTGGTTAAGTTATATCAATGTCATTCTCATCACGCTGGTGATTACTTCGCTGGCAATTGGTGTTGGTGCGATTTATGCCGACTTCGCAGCCGATTCACCACTCAAGATCGCCGGTTCTTACGGTGGTTTTGTCTATATGATACTTTCGGGCCTTTATGTAATAAATCTGCTCGCTCTCGAGTCTTACCCGATGTATCGTTTTTTTCACAGCCGGTTTTTCGTGGTCAGAGGGCCCACCGCCATGATCCTGCTGTCTCTCAGTGCGGTTCTGCTTCTTGCCTGCACTGCTGCCTGGATTTACCTCCCCTTTCAGAAAGGCTTGGAAACCATAGAAAACTATGAACCAGAATGAAACAATGATCCGGTTTTCAGAAATTAAAAAGCAATACGGGGATTTCTCTGCTCTGAAATCAATCAATCTCGACATTTCACGCGGGGAACTCTTTGGTTTTCTTGGGCCGAATGGTGCTGGCAAAACCACCCTGATCAGAATTCTTACCGGCATAATCAAACCAACCTCCGGCAAAGTATTTGTTGGGTCTTTTGATCTCTTCGCCGAACCTGACAAGGCCAAATCCATGCTGGGCTATGTCCCGGATCGACCATACCTCTATGAAAAGCTGACCCCCCTTGAATATTTTGATTTTATGGGGGGCCTGTACAACGTGCCCGCTGAAAAGATACAGCAGAAAGGCGAAGAAATGCTCAAGATTTTCAGCCTCTGGGATCGCCGCCACGAATTAATAGAAAGCTTTTCACATGGCATGAAACAGAAAGTTGCCATGAGTGCCGCAATCTTGCATGACCCTGAAATTTTCGTTGTCGATGAACCAACGGTCGGCCTTGATCCTCGCAGCGTCAAGCTCGCCAAAGACTTTTTCAGAGAGCTTGCCAATCGTGGAAAAACAGTTTTTCTCACTACCCACACCCTCTCAGTTGCTGAAGATCTTTGTGACCGGATAGCCATTATCCGCAACGGTGACATTGTTGCCCTTGGAAACCTTGAAGAACTGCAGAAGCGTGCCAGCATGCCGGGCAACGATCTGGAAGCTGTTTTTTTGAAGATCACCGAGGAAGAGCAGGCAACGATCAACCCAGTTTGAAAACCTTAATGCATAAGCATTCCCAGCCACAACTCTATTCTCCGCTGTTCAGTATATTTGTGCTTCTGGCCATCAATCTGGCCTGGGGTTCTTCTTATGCGGTCGCCAAGTTCGCACTCGAGGTAATTCCGCCATCGACGCTTGCCTGCATGCGCTTCTTCATCGGCGGTTTTTTTCTGGCTATTCTGCCGACCCGCGAGCCAAAGGGAAAACTTGCAGTCCACGACTGGAAAGACCTTTTTGTCATAGGCTCGATCGGACTGGCAATCTCTAACGCCCTGTTGAACCTTGGTCTGCAAATGACTACCTCAACAAAAACAGCCATTGCAGCATCTCTTGAGCCTGTATTTACGATTATTTTTGCAGCGTTGATGCTTAAAGAAGTCTTGCAACGGCAAACCATGCTGGCTACAGTAGTTTCGATTGCCGGCGCCACCATGCTGCTTTTCGATAACAAATCCCTCGCCCAGCTGATCAATGAATTCACCACCTCGGGTGGGTTTCTCGGCGACATCCTGGTTGTCCTTTCGATTCTCACTACAGCTCTTTATTCGATTCTGATGAAGCCGGTCGCCCAGAGAATCGGAGCCATCAGAGCCACATCAGTCAGCTTTTTTATTGGCGCGGCCCTGCTGTTTCCAATTTCGCTGCTTGAATTGTCACAACTCTGGCCAATTGCCTTTACAAGAGAGTCGATTCTGGCGATATTGTTTCTGGGAGTTATCTGTAACGCCGTTGGCTACGTGATCTGGAACATAATCCTGCGGCACACCGAAGCCGGAGTTATGGCTGTGACCCTCTACGCCCAGCCGGTAGGCGGGGTACTGGTAGGCTGGCTCTGGCTCGGCGAAAGCTTGTCAGTGACCGGAATGCTCGGCACCGCATTGATCTTCGCCGGCATCTGGCTGTTGCCAGGTGAAACCCCGGAAAAATGATTTAATGTATTGTTTTGAAGCCCACAGATGTACACTTTATGACTGCCCGGTGCAGCGCCATCAGATTATGCGCTGCTGGCAGTATCTTGAAGCGAAATTAAAAAGACCCGTAACCCCCGAAGACTGCCCCTACGCTCCCTGCGAGAAATGCAACTACCGGCTTGGCTGGGAAATCGGTCTGATTGACGAAAGCATGTTTCCGGAGAATCCCGACCCAACTCCTGAAAGCCTGATGCCAGAGCCTGTCGATGAATTACCAGCTGCGCCTGAAACTGCGCCCAAAGATCAACCTCAGACTGAACCACAGGCATTACCGCCCGCTTTTATCTCTACAGCCCCGGCAGCACCTACAGGTGATTTGCAAGCAAAAGAACCGGTAAAGGCTGCTCCCGATATTGAACAGGCTTTAACTCAACTCGAAGGCATTTTTGCGACACCAGACAAAATTGGGCCGCCCGGTATGCGCTTCTGCTATGAGCTTCTCGATTGCCCAAACCCCAAATGCGTGGTGAGGGTTCAGCAGATAATTCAGTGCTTTAACTATTTTTCCAGGCGTTCTCCAGAAGACAAACAGAGGCTGACCTGTGGCAATCGTCTGTGCAGCCAATGCTTTTACAAACGCGGCTGGGATTTCGGCCTGCTCGGAGAACACCTCTTTGCCGATATAATTGAAAAGAAAAAATTAACCCTTTCAAGTATCGACAGGGTCAAGCGTAACAGCCTGGTCGAAATGTACCTGTCTGAGCTAAGCAAAAAGCCGCTTTCACGCCAGGAAGAATTCAAGCTGGCACAAAAAATAGCCGGTGACCGGGAAGCCTCTGAACTGTTTTTGCTCGCCAATCTCAAGCTGGTCACCAGGGTTGCCAAAAAATTCTCGGGTGGCGCTCTACCACTGATGGACCTGATTCAGGAAGGGAACATCGGCCTGATAAAAGCGATTGCCAAATTCGACTACACACTGGGGTACAGATTTTCGACCTACGCCGCCTACTGGATTCGCTTTTATATGCAAAAGGCAGTTGCCCACCAGGGTTCATCCATAACAATACCACACCACCTGCTCACCGTCGCCCACAAAATCAGAAGACATATTCAGGAATTCGAAAACCAGTTTTTTCGACCACCGACCATCACCGAGCTTTCACAGACACTGGGCCTCGAAAAAGACAAGATTCTCAGCGTTTTGAGTATCACGCAGACGCCGGTATCAATACACGCGAAATCTGGCAGCGAAGATGACGATGGCGAAGCAATGGAATACTATCTTGAAGATAAAAAGAATCTGACTCCTGAAGAAGCGGCTCTTGAAAAGCTCAAAAACGAAGCCATCCGGGATGGACTGGCCCGACTTCCCGAGCGGCTTCGCTATGTAATCGAAAATTTTTATGGCTTTAATAAAGAAGAATTGTCCCTTGCCGAAATTGGCCGGCGTCTAGATATTTCACGGGAAAGGGTCAGACAGTTGCTTCACCAGGCCCTTAAACAATTGCAGAGCGAAGAAGCCATCACCTGGCATGAACCTTCCTGAATTTTCCATCTGCCCCCCCTTTGAAAAATTGAATTCGGGTGATATAATCAGCAGATAAGCTAATAAGGCTACCCGAGGAGGAAGTATGAAGAAACTGGTAAAATCCTTGTGTTTGATGTCCCTGACCGCCGCTCTGGGTTGTTGTACCCTTGACCTTTCCGCCGCCGCTCCACCGATGAGCGAGGTCAGCAGAATCAAGTTTAACACCAACAACAATATTCCCAGCAAGATTCTCGTTGTCTCAGGGTACGGAAATTCAAACTTTGTAAAAGATTTGTTCGATGTCATCAAGCAGATCAATGTCAGTGACCAACTCTCAGAAAAAGACCGGGTCAAACTGCATATTATCTCCGGCAGTGGCAATCCTGTTCCTTCACTCGGCATCTCAGATGAAGACGCTAAGGCATACGTGGAAGTTAACCAGCGTTTCAACTCAAGTGATATATGGTTGCAGGACTGCATGGAACTTTGTTCCGCGCAACTGAAGTCCGGCAAGCTCGTTCCCGCCGTTTTCGATTCAAACCGTGGCCGTGGTCTTGGCCGCCTGCCAGGCACTCTCGCCGAAATGTGGGAACTCGTTTATTATAAAAACCCATCCAACGCACAATCGCACGGCGACTACGGCGGAAACCTTGAAGTAACGCCATTTGACGACATTCTGGTAGTTGGTGATACCATTACTGATTCCTGCCGCAAGTTTTTTGAAGCCAACGGCTACAAAGACCGCATGTTCCTTGGCAACACCAGCTGGCTTACTGTTGGGCACATCGATGAATACCTTAGTTTCATTCCGACTGCCTGGGCGCCGGGTGGTTATTCAATCGTCAGAGCCGACACTGCCTACGCTCTCGAAATTATCAAAAACACACCAGATGCTGAACTCGCCAAAGTTAACAGCTATGACCGCGCTTTCCTGCTCAAACTCAAGGCCGTGCTTAATGAGCAGATGAAAAACCCCGATGCTGGCCGTGGCACCGCCGAAGGTGATTTTATTGCTCTTAATTACGCCATCAACGATATTATCGAAGAAAATGTCGGCCGCCTCAAAGAATACATCAAAAAGACAACCGGTCAAGAACGTGAATTTGAAGAAGTAGCCTGGCCCTCACTGTTCGAAGGTTCGGGCACCACTAATCCGCGAGGTTGCCACGCTTTTCTGCCTGGCGTAGTAAACCTTCTGGTTGTCAGAGACCACCTGATTGTTCCGGCTACCCACATTCCTGGTTTTGATAAGGCCATTGAAGCCCGTCTCAAAGCACAGGGCAACAAGGTTCACTTCATCGACGACACACCATACCATACTTCTATGGGCGAAATTCACTGCGGCACCAATGCCGTTCGTGATTCTGAGCGCACCATAGTTACCAAAGCACGCGTCAAAGCGGTGCAAGATGTCAGGGGCCGATTCAAACAGATTCATCGCGATTAATTTCATCACAATAAAAAAGGGGGGCTTCGGCCCCCCTTTTTTATTTTCTTCGCAATTAACCTTGTCAGGCAGCAGACAAAACTTGACAGAGCCATTGCAGGCTGTTAGTTTAGCTTGTTTCGCTTGATATTAATAATTTTCCGGGAGACTTAAAAATGGGTCAGAAAACAGTCGTAATTTATGGTGCGGCAACCATGGGCCAGGAACTGGTTCAGGCCGTTGCCACCGCAGGTTGTGAAGTCATCCTTATCGATCATTCAGAAGAAAAGCTGAATACTGGTCTGAAAAAGGTTGAAGCAGCTCTGGATGCGGAAATTGCCCGATGGGGCCTGACTTCAGGCGAAAAACGCGCGATTATCAGCCGGATCAAGGGTTCTACCGACATCCGGGAAGCAGCCAAAGGCTGGCTGGTCATCGAAACTCTCAAGGAAACACTCGATGTTAAGCGACAATTGTTCAGGGAACTCGACGCAACCTGTCGTCCTTCAACTATTATTGCCTCGAATTCAGCAACTATTTCGATAACCGAAATCGCCGCAGAGTGCAAATACCCGGAACGCACTATTGCCATGCATTTTCAGAGTCCGATTCCCAAGGTTCCCCTTGTCGAAATCTCGCGTGGCCAGAAAACTAACAATGAAACTTTTGAATCTGCGGTCAGATTTGCAAAAATGATAAACAAAAACGCAGTCACCGTTTATGATTGCCCGGGTTTTATAACCACCCGTATTATTCTGCCCATGATCAATCAGGCAGTTAAAGTTCTTGAAGAAGGCATTGCTTCGTGCGAACAAATAGATACCGCCATGAAACTCGGCTTCGGTCTGAATGCCGGCCCCCTGGCTCTGGCCGATAAAATAGGTGTCGATACCGTGGTCTTCTATCTCGAAAATCTTTATGCAGAAACTTTTGACCAGAGTTACCTGCCGGCCAAACTTCTCAAAAAACTGGTTCGAGCCGGTTACAAAGGCATAAAAACCAGCAAGGGATTTTACAGATACGGTAGCGATGGTCTGCGACTTGCGGCAAGCGGACTAAAGGTTGAACAATTGTCACAGGCCGTTCACCAGTAACAGGAGAAATTACATGAAAATACTAGTATTGAATTGCGGCTCCTCATCAATTAAATATCAGCTTTTTGATATGACCAACACCTCAGTAATGGCCAAAGGCCTGGTACAGCGTGTTGGCATGGCCGGCTCGACCATCGACTATCGCAAAGGTGACGATGGAAAAAAGAAAGTCTTTGAATGTGATATTCTCGACCACAAAATTGGCATTCAGAAGATCTTTGAGTTACTGACCAGCGGTGAAGATGCCGTTCTGAAAAGTCTTGAAGAGCTTGGCGCCGTCGGGCATCGCGTTGTACACGGTGGCGACAAGTTTTCCAGCAGCGTTCTGGTCACTGAAGAAGTTAAAAAAGCCATTCATGAATGTATTACTTTTGCTCCGCTGCACAATCCGCCCAATCTCAAAGGCATCGAGGCCGTCGAAGAAATTCTTCCAAAAATCAAACAGGTAACTGTATTTGACACCTCTTTCCATCAGACAATGAAGCCAGAAGCCTATATCTATGCGCTACCATACATGTTTTATGAAAAACACCGCATCAGACGCTACGGGTTTCATGGAACCAGTCATCGTTATGTAGCATCCAGAGCCGCCAAGCTTCTCGGCAAACCCCTTGAAACTTTGAAACTGATCACCGTGCATCTCGGTAACGGCGGCTCAGTATGTGCCATCGACAAGGGCAAATCAGTTGATACCTCAATGGGTCACACCCCTCTCGAAGGCCTCGCAATGGGTACCCGCTGTGGTGATCTTGACCCGGCTCTCATTCTGCACATCATGAAAGAATACGAACTGACCATCTCTGAAATGGACAACCTGCTGAACAAGCATTCGGGCGTGCTCGGCATCAGCCAGATATCAAGCGATCTGCGCGACCTTGAAGAAGACTGGCCAAAAAAAAGCGAACGGGCCAACCTCGCACTCGACGTCTATTCGCACCGTATCAAAAAATACATTGGCGCCTACATTGCGGTTCTCAATGGCTGCGATGCCATCGTCTGGACAGCCGGAGTTGGCGAAAACAGCCCAATCGTCAGAAGTATCGTGCATGGCCAGATGGACTGGCTTGGCGTCAAGCTCGATCTGGCTAAAAATGAAATAACCTGGAGAGGCGCCGAAGGCGAAATTACTACCCCCGACTCCAAAGTTAAGGTTCTGGTTATTCCGACCAATGAAGAATTGGTCATCGCTCAAGACACCATGGATTGCATCAATAAATGATCCCATAAAAAAATCCCCCGCCAGCCGGCGGGGGATTTTTTTATTGCTCTATTACTTTATTTTCCGGTTTCACGATGAACCGGGTCGTTATCTGAAACACAGCGAAAACCAACGGTAGTGCTGCGATAAAACGGCGAACGCCTGACATCGCGAGATGCCGAACGACAGGTCTTTGAGTTGTCATCCCAGGAACCACCTCTGATGATTGGCTGGCCGAATTTGCCGGCAAAGATTTTGGCATCAGCCGGGCGGGGTTCATAGGCGGTCATGGTCCATTCAGCGACATTGCCGGCCAGATCAAGTGCTCCAAAGGGTGAAGCCCCTTCGGGGTAGCTTCCGACGTCAACCGGGTGGTCGCCAATGTTGCAACGGTCAGAATAAAAAGTGCTTCCCCATGGGTATTCGCGACCATCACCACCCCGGGCCGCGATTTCCCATTCGTCTTCGGTGGGCAATCTTTTGCCGGCCCAGTTAGCGTAAGCATAAGCATCATACCAGTCAACCAGTACCACCGGGTTATCGCCCATACCACGCGGTGGCTGACCACCAACCCAGCTGAACTTTAAAGCCCAGGCGTAGGTATGGTAGGGAGTATGGTCTTTATGGGCTGTTTCGGTCGGGTGGCACCATTTATGGCCGTGCTTTTTAATGTCTTCGAAAAACCGTTGATATTGCGCACAAGTCACCTCATGCCGGTCGATCCAGAAACCTTTGGTTTCGACCTTGCGAAGTGGTTTTTCATCATGATTGCCGCGTTCACTGCCCAGGGTGTAATCCCCGGCTTTAACTTCTACCACGTCATGATCGCGACTACCGGCGAGAGAAGCCAGTTTGGCTATTCTTGCTTCTTCGGCGCTCATTGGGCAAAGGGCAAGATCAACGATCATCCGTTCAGGAGAAACGAGCCGGATGTTCATTTTAGCGGTCTTAAATGCTTCTGAGGCTATTTCAACTGCATAGTCTTTACCTTGGCTTAACTCGATAACGCCATCGCTTGCAATCTGGCCATTGACTGAGACCCTGGCCCCAGCTGTAGATGGCCTGATTTCAAGAAACCTTGAATCGGCATTCTTCTGCGCCTCAAGCTTTGCGCCATCAACCGGGCAGAAGTTAATTGCATCATCAAAGCTCTGGCGGCACATCGGGCACACTTTTGCGGCAACTGCCGGCATTACAGCTGACAGCAGCAAAATGAGTGAAACAAAAATACATCTGGTAATGAGATTTTTCATGGCATCCTCGGTTGGTTAGCTGCAATATTATTAACACAACCGGGGCGCTGCCGACAAAAAAATTTAATTTAGTTTGTGACCGCAGAGTTTGCAATACTCCGCATCACTGTCATGGCCTTCGGCACAACAATATGTGCAAACCTGCGTTGACAGCTGGGCCTTTTTCCCGGCCGTGAGTTCAGCAGTGACGATGCCGGTGGGGATGGCAATGATTCCGTAACCGAGAATCATGATAAACACAGCAAAAGCCTGGCCCAATGGGGTTCTCGGCGAAATATCACCATAACCAACCGTGGTGAGGGTGACCACTGCCCAGTAAATACTGACCGGAATGCTGGTAAAACCGTTCTGCTCACCCTCAATGACGTACATTGCAGCCCCGATAAAAATTACCAGAGTCAAAACTGCCAGGATAAAGACGGTAATGCGCCTGCGACTGGCCTTAAGAGCCGTCATCAGTTCTTCAGCCTCGACAAGATACTGAGCCAGCTTGAGAAAACGAAAAACCCGCATCACCCTTATTATTCTTACGACTGAAAGATACTGCGCCCCCGGAAAAATAAGCCCCAGATAATTAGGCAGGATGGCAAGCAGGTCAACAACGCCGTAAAAACTTAAAACATAAGAGGCTGGCCTGCTGACTGCATACATGCGCAGAAGGTATTCTACCGTGAAGAGAATGGTAAAAAGCCAGTCAAGCAGGCTCAACAAACCTGAATGCGCATCGCGAATCGTTTTGATGCTCTCAAGCATTACCACAGAAACGCTGGCCAGAATACAGAAGATAAGAAACACGTCAAAAAGCTTGCCGGCAGTGGTGTCTGCCTCATAAATCAAGGTATGAAGCCACCGCTGCCGGGCATTAAGCTCAATATTATCTTTTTCGGAAACTTTTTCCTGCAAGGTTATTCAGCACCAGCAAAAGTCAATGGAATGACTGCTTTTTCTGGCGGTCATCCTGGATCTTTTTGATATCCTTCTCTTTTTTATCAAGGTATTTATTCAGGTCAGCGCTGCGTTCACGCAGCGACGTCATCATCAATCGCGCTTCTTTTGAATACTTGCTGTCGGGGTAATAGCGCACAATTCTTTCGTAGGCTTCGTAGGCGGGCATTGAGTATTGCCAGCGCATCATCAGGTTGGCCTGATAGTAGAAAACATGATCGCCAAAGAAATAGCCGAGCACCCCTAGAATCATGAAGCCGATCAGTATCTGTTTAAAAAACATGGGCCGCCTCCCGTTTATTGAATGGCAGACCGGGTCTCGAACCCAGAAGTAGAGGCAAAAGCCGGCATCAGTTTTTTGTCACCAGTCTTGCGCGGCTTGTGAGATGCAACTCCAACCGTCGGAGTATAGAGAACAACCGAATTAACCAGGCCAATTTTGACCCGGACCGAGAATTTATCTCTCAATTCAGAAAGCTTGCGCTTGCGCTCTTCTTCAAGATTGTCAATGAGCCGGTCTATTTCTTCTTCCTTTTGGAAGAAATACAAATGAAAACTGACGTTCTCTTTCTTTTTTAACAGTTCGTGCTTCTGTTCATCAAGATAGGCTTCAAAAACTTTCAGATTTTCGGAACATTGCTCATCGCCCCACTCGCGCAATTCGGTGACCTCAGAGGCGAGGGATTCTTCGAGTTTCTGGCAGGCCTGCAAATACAAACGCAGAATATCGGTGTTGGATTCACCAATTTTCATTCCTTCCTGAGGCGTTTCAGAAAATTCACTCATATCTACATTATACAGACCATCTTCAACCCCGAGAATATCTGATGCGGTATCGGCGAGAACCGAATAGAGCTTTTCGCGCCGTTGGTCACATTCGAACTGCACCTTGAAATTAAAAACTACTCTTGGGCGGTAATAAACATTGTCTGAGACAACGCGCAGTTCATGAGCCGAACCCTGTGGCGGCACAGCCGGGGCCTTAAGGGAAAAGAGCCTGCTGACGCGTGGCAGTTCAGCCAGCTTTTCTATGATTTTCCGCAACAGAAACGAACCTTCGCAGATCAGTTCGAGATCACGATGCAATTCAGCCTGCTCACGATCAAAGGTAAATTTTAAAACTTCAAAACCGTTAAAGAAAGCCTGCTCTGCTTCAGGAATCTTCGCAGCCCAGATGCCAGGTTCGCACTCACGACGACTAATGCCAACCATATCCATGAAAGAAAATACGAGTTCTTTAATTTTATTCACCATTGAAAATTTCCTCCTGGGCCTGGGTAATGTCATTGTGCGTCTGCAGTGCTTTTTCGAGTTTATTGCCAAGAGTCTTGAATTTGCGCTTCATGGCATCCTGGTTCGGCGACATGGTTACGATATCGATGATAATCTGTTCGAGAGTCCGTTTTGAATGCATATTACCAAGAATCATTTCCAGTTCGCCAATGATCAGCCTGAAGAGGTTGATTTTCTTGTCGAGCAGTTCAAGAACATAAGATTCAATGGTGTCACGGGCGCTGAGATTGATGATATGAACGTCTTCGTTCTGGCCGAGACGATGAATACGACCAATTCGCTGTTCGATTCTCATCGGGTTCCAGGGCAGGTCAAAATTCACCAGAACTTTGCAGAATTGCAGGTTGCGGCCTTCACCGCCCGATTCTGTCGAAACAAGAATCTGTTTGCTGCCACGGAAATCTTCAATACAGCGGTCTTTTTCGACCTGTGAGAGTTGACCATTGAATACGGCTACTGAATAACCATCTTCTTCGAGCATCTTCACCAGGTAGTCCTGGGTGCCACGAAACTGGGTAAAGATAATGACTTTTTCGTTCAGGCTCCGAACGATTTCCATAAGAACCTGGCCCTTTTTCGAATGTTTTACGTTGCGGGCCATATCGAGCAGGCGTTTCAACGAATGGTCGAAATCATCCTTGTAGAAATTGCTGGCAATCATTTTGTCAAGGGCTTTGGCCAGGGCGTGCGTTGAACTGCCCATGAGTTTTTGCAGAAGAATCAGGGTCAGGCGGTTGATGCCACGCGGATTCTTGTGGGTCGGCAGTGTGAAATATCTTTTTCTGATGAAATCAGTCAGTTCGCGATACAGCTCTGCTTCATCAGGGTTCAGATCAACGGCATGCGTATGAACGTAGCGTTGCGGAAACTTGATGAGCGTATCTGCCCGGCGATGACGGATCATGATGTCTGCAAGCATTTCGCGCAATTTGGTTGAATTCTTGGGCAGTCTTTTGTCGCGTTCGGCCAGGAAGTCGTCTTTGAACTTCTGAACAGTTGACAGGTGGCCGGGCTTGAGAATTGAAATCAGATTGAACAGTTCGATCATATCGTTCTGAATCGGCGTAGCAGTCAACATCAACAGGTATTTTGTATTGATCGAGTTTACAAATTTCCAGTTCTTGGTTTTTCGGTTTTTCAGCTTATGAGCTTCATCAACGATCAGCAGGTCGTATTTGATCTTCTGAACGGTGCTCTGGTTCTTCTGACTCTTGGCAGTATCGAGCGAGGCAATGACCAGGTCGCTGTCTTCCCAGTCGTTGATTTCAAGGTGATTTTTGAATGACAGGTCAAACTTCGTTTTAAGCTCCTGCTGCCACTGGGTAATCAGAGAAGCCGGGGTAAGAATCAGCACTTTGCGTGCCATGCCGCGCAGCAGATATTCTTTTAGGATCAGGCCAGCCTCAATGGTTTTGCCAAGCCCGACTTCATCGGCGAGCAGAGCACGCCCATTAAGCTTATCCATGACCATTCGGGCGGTCTGAACCTGATGAAAATATGTGCTTACGCCGAAGCAGGTTTTAAGCGACAGCAATTCTTCTGAGCAGATGCCAGCGGCGAGTTCTTCGCCAAGCTGAATCAGGCTGGTTTCGCGGAAGGGCGAGAACTCCCCCTTGACCATGCGGCGCAGCACTTCAAGATTGTGTTCATTATAAGAAATTGAAGTATCAGAAACCGACGCAATACGCAGTTCAACGTTTTCACCTGCAGGCACCGTGGTTTTAACCATGGCACCGTTGAGCACTTTCAGGCGGTAAGTGCGGGCAGCCAGGTCGATAAGTTCGATAGAAACCGTGTCGCCCTCGCAAACCTTTTTCTTTTCCCACCATTCGTTGAAGGTCAGGCAGACCATGTAACCGCGCATTTTATGATAGATCGCCGAATGGGGAACTTCATCGTCGTCGATAAAGGTAACCGAACAGAGATCTTCATTGAACGGAAACAGTTCTTTCATCTGGGGGTTCAGGAACAGATAACCCTGCTGAAAGGCTTTGCCCTTGATCTGAAAGGTAAAACTCAGTTCGTTTCTTGATTCTACCTTGATAAGAGGAGATTTTTCGGCTCTGGTTCTGGTAAGTGAATTGGTCATCATCCGGAATGATCTCCCTTAGCTGTTCGATTTGCCTGATTTATTCAGGGGTCTGACGTCAACAATGATTTCTTCGCCAACTTTAACTGAAGATGATTTTTCAATAAAGTTCAGGTCGGCAATTGCTCTTTCTTTGGTTGCGGAGCCATAATATTTTTCGGCCACCGATTTCAATGAATCGCCTTCTTTTACAACATAAATGATCAGCTCTTCATCAATGGTTCGCAGTTTTTTGAATTCTGCCGGGTCGATGTTTCTGGGGCGTTGCACCGCTTCTTCAGCTGCTACAGGCGCCGGAGCAGCCGCAACTTTTGTTTCTACTTCCTTTGCCGGGGCTTTTTCTACTTTAGCGATTTTTTCAGTTTTAACTGGCTGTTCTGCTTTTTTCTGTTTGGTGTCCACAGTTACTTTTTCAGCCGGCCTGACTGTGGTTGTGGCTTTGGCGGCATCGGCAAGCTTCACGGGGGTCACATTTGTGGTAGCGTTCCTGGCGACTTTGCTGACCGCTGCAACCTTTGTCGAGGTTGATTTAACTGATCTTTCAAGTTCAGCAGCTTTGCGTGCCGACTTTTCGTTTTCGAAAGGAACTTCACGCGGAGGCTTGATTGATGAAGGTTCTGGCAATGCTTCAGTGTAGAGAGTAGTAATTTTTTTGTCACCGTCAGTCAGCACGCCCTGCAGAAATGAATACTTGTCTGACCAGACTACATTGCCTTTCAATTTGCTGAAAACCCTGAACTGACCGCTGGTTTTTTCGACTGCACTGACCGGCACTGCCATGCGAAAGGTTTTTAACCCGCCGGCACTGATGTTTTCCTGGGGTTTAAGCACAAAAGTCTTTTTGCGGCCGGCATTTTCAATTTCGACGCCGACCTGGTAGGTCCCAGAATTCATGGCCTGGCTGCTTGAATTAAAAACATGGGCAAGAACCAGGCTTTTATCTGGGGCAAGCTCTTTGCTGGCAACCTTTTCGGGTAGCTTTTCGATAAAGAATCCTCTGACCAGAGGTTCGGCAGAGAGTGTAGTCAGATTCAGCAGAAACAGGGAAAGTAGTCCTGCGGATCTTGCAGTTTGCCTCATTGTGTGTGCTCCTTAAGTTCTTTCAATTCTCTGTGAACACTATCGGCAATCTGCTGAAAAGTTCTTACGAGCAAAAAAAAAGAAATTAAGATAGTTTGTCGGGCAGCTCAGAAATTCGAATAAAACTCAGCTCTGGAATTGGCGCCATTAAAAACAAATGGGAGCCTTGGGTCACAGCGCAGAGAAAGAAAATGTTCAGCCGGGCTATTTGTGTTAGCTGATTCTCTGAGGGGGCTGGGTGCAGCGAACGGGTTCTTGCCTGGGATAAATGGATTCGCATGCTCAGCAAGCGCCGACTTAATCAGAGCATTATTCAAATCAGGAATCGAATAATCGCTATCTGGAGAAGGTTTCTCTGCCGCTTCGGCAGAGCTGGTGATAGCACCGGGCGAACTCTGCAGACGCCGGATAATATCACGCATTTCCTGGTTCAGTCGGCGCTCTTCTTCGAGCTGTCGCGAAAAATTATCGACTGAACCGGTATTCGGGGCAACAGACGTCGTGGTGACCGGGGTAACACTTGCTCTGGAACGGTCTTTGACGTCACTCTGGCCCAGGTAATTGAAAAGAATAATGATGGCCACCAGGCAATAACCGCCGGCGATGAAAAGATTCGAGGTTCTCCTGTCAGATTTTGCTGCCATATCGGTTATATTAACATAGTATGTTCTGGCAAAAAACAATTAAAAACTATTTTTATTATCTGCAGTATACATGTATGCCCCCGCACGAGAGACAAGATATGGCATCAGAGAAATCTTAGAGAGAAGTACACAGACCATACGGCAACTATTGGCTGCATGGCAACAAATGGTGGTTGTGTTATAATATATTTAGAGATGAAAAGTAGTATGCAAAGCAGGAATTTGACCAGACGACCCAGCAGCCCACGCCATGGCTTTACTCTGGCTGAAGTGATGGTCGTTGTGGCTATTGCTTCTTTATTTTCTTTTCTGGTCTTCAGATTTTATTTTCAGGCAAACCGCTCCCAGACGGTTCTTCTCGAAGGCCTGCAAATGCAGTCAGCGGTTGTGACTGGTGTTAACAAAGTTCTTCACGAAATTCGCAACGGTCGAGCATTTATTGTGCCCACTCTCAACGAAAAGTCTTCGATACTCGTTTTTTCTGATTTTGAGAACAATATCGTCACGGTCTACCCTCTAAAAAACAAACAATACAGCAAAGAAGAAGGCGAAACAATCTACGATCTTTTCTGCTACCAGACTGATACCGCATCCTATGGCGGCGGTGGAGCTTCTTATAACGGCAAGAATCTTCGCCTTTTGTGTTCATTTGTCAAAGATATCAGTTTTCAGCTGTCGAATTCTGGCTCGGTAACCATTTCTTTTACTTTCATGAAGGGCGGCAAGATTTTTCAGGCGATTTCAGAAGGCCCTCTAATGAACTCAGGAGACATCCTATGACCAGAAAAAAGGGTTTAACACTTCTTGAACTGACCATCGGCATGTTTCTAATCGGTGGTGCGGCGGTCATCTATCTTCAATCCATGCAGTCATCACGCCAGAAAAACGAGTTTTATTCAGAGCATTTTATTGCCTCAATAATGGCCGCCAAGGTTGTTGAAGCCTGCTTCCAGGAAACCGAGATCAATCCTTACGGCGTCGAGGCCCTCGGTCTTGCCGACAGCGACGGAAAACCTTTCAAGTTTTCCACTCTGGTAACCGACGGGCAGACAGCATTTTTTAAACAGCCCGAAATAAAAAAAGAAACCACTCCCTTTCTTTACAACATGTTTCAAAAAGATTTTCTTCTAAATATAACCACCGATAATTCATCAACACGCCATTTTACTCTCAACACCACCTTCAACTGGAAAGCAAACACCGGCCCGGGCACCTTTAACTACCTGTGCCGGTTCCCGGGGTATGCCGCCAAAAAAGATGTACAGACAACCTACGCCTTTCCCGAAAGCAAGCTCGAAAAAAAGGTTGTCGAAAGAATTTTTGAAGAAAAAAACAAAAATCTCGGCACGATCGTCAGTTCGCCGGCAACCCGTGAAGTCGCCATGGCAACGGGCCGAATCTATTTCACCTGTGTCGGCATGATGAATGCCCCGCAGTTCAAATCAGCCCTCACCGCTGCTGAAGCATTCAAAGACGCCGGGCATCTGCCAGGGTCGGCCAAATACGCAGAGGGTACCCAGTATTATTTTTCTATAGCCCGTGACATTCTTGACGTGCTTGTCTTTCTGCAACCACACATCGAAACCATCAATAAAGACATTGAAACAACTTCATCTCTGAATCTTCGCAACCGTTCACGCCTTGAACTATATATCTATAATTCGACCATGGGTCTCGAAGAAATTAAAAAGCTTTTCCTGGTCTGTGTACACGAAGCTGCCAGCCGCTATAACGCCATGCTTAAAGCCGCGAACGACAACCGCAATCAGAGAGCCCTGATTCAGCGCTGTTTCGATATGCATCGCCTGATGTTTGTCGCCAGAGAATTTGCCGACGGAGCTTTTACATCAGGCGATGCAAAAACCATCATTCAAAGTGAATATTATGAATTTATATCTGACATTGAAAAATTCTTTGCCAACAAAGACCAGACCATTCTCAGACTGGCCGCCCAAGAGAAAAAATTCGCACAAAACAATCAGCTGAACAAGCGCTATTATGCCTGCGAGCTTGTCTACAAGCTATTCTCTACACTGGCAACCTTAAAAAGCAAACTCCCCGAAATCGACCCCGGCACCCTTGACCCCAAAACTAACGTCATTGGCAAACCAATGGGCGATGGCACCCGCAGCGGGGCGCTCACATGGGCAAAAGATCAGATGCAAAATGGTACCGGCGAAGGTGTTAACGCCAATAACGGCAAAAAGGTCAAAGACGACATCCAAGCCTGGAATAACTGGTGCCTGGCTTTTGTGTCGACCGCCTGGGGCCGCAAAGTTAACGAACTCATGGAAATGTCAGCCATCACTTCCTATGAAAACTTTAAAAAAGCCGGAAAAATCAAGACCGACAAAAAACCACCGGCCGGCGCGATAATGTACACTGGCCCGACCAGCGGCAACCCTCATGGCCACATTTTCCTGGCATCAGGCAAAGTTGATTCAAACAACGACCCGATCATAATCACCACCGGTGGGCCTGGCCTCGACGGCGTCACCGAAATGCCGCTGTCAAAACTGCTGATCTATAATGGCTCTGCCTACCTTGGCTGGACTCTCCCGGCCGATGCCAATTAAGAGAAGAGGTCTGCTCATGAAAAACTTCAATCGCGGTTATGTTTTCCCGCTCATTCTGCTGGCGACCATCTCGATTGCATTTTTTCTCATAACCCTTGTACAGCTGCAGTCTTCGCATCATAACCAGCTTATGCACCTGAACAGTTATCAGCAGTCTCTGAATGTGGCCTATTCAGTTAATGTTGACATCATCGGTGAAATTCGCGAAAAACAGTGGGCGAACCGCTTTTTCAAAGGAAAGCCAGTTATAAAAACCGGGCAAAAACTTTTCGGCATCACCTATGACGTAGCCGTCGAAGATCACGAACCCAATTTCTGCACTTTTAATGTCAAAATTCGTACCACGATCGGCGACAAGCGCAACCTATTCTACTGGCGCCAACGCTATGTTCCAAATATGCTTGATTTTTCCAGAGTTGCTTTTCCGGTTTTCTTTGGCGAGTTTGCACCCGAATTGTTTGA
>Ga0116171_10001125_pt1 | contig 27350 bp, 27 predicted proteins | sample AD_JPNHW2_MetaG_FD_89798 | JGI IMG/M metagenome (GOLD analysis project Ga0116171, IMG submission 89798) | Active sludge microbial communities of municipal wastewater-treating anaerobic digesters from Japan - AD_JPNHW2_MetaG | ecosystem: Engineered > Bioreactor > Anaerobic > Digestate | place...
GGAAGCCCGCCGCATAGCAGAGAAGGTGCTTGACACCAGGGTGCTCAATATCATTATCGACTCTGTAAAGGTTGATGACAAGAGCGTAACCCCTGAGGAGTTCAACGAGCTCTTCGGCAACAAATGAAACTATTAAGTGTTTAATTCGTATATTTGGAATTCAACTAAAGTTTCTTGACATGTCAGATATAAGGGATTTTAAAAAATATGCTGCTGACCGCTTCGGCATCAGCAGTCTTTCCATGCACCGGTACATATCGGCCACCGACGGTTACATCTCCCCCACAATCATTGAGGAGCGTCAGATGAATGTTGCCTCGATGGACGTATTTTCGCGTCTGATGATGGACCGTATCATTTTTCTGGGCCTTCCGATAGATGATTATGTAGCCAACATCATCCAGGCGCAGTTGCTCTATCTTGACTCGTCAGACCCCGGCAAGGATATCCAGGTATACCTCAACACCCCGGGCGGAGCTGTGCATGCAGGGCTCGGCATCTATGACACCATGCAGTATATCTCTGCCGATGTGGCCACCATATGCACCGGCATGGCTGCATCAATGGGCGCAGTGCTTCTGACCGCAGGAACAAAAGGCAAGCGCTCAGCGCTGAAACATTCCCGCATCATGATACACCAGCCGATGGGTGGTGCAGAGGGGCAGGCATCAGATATTGAGATTGCCGTCAAGGAAATCCTGAAGGTCAAGAGGGAACTTTACGAGATCATCGCCCTGCATACGGGCAACCCTGTTGACAAGGTTGAGAAGGACTCTGACCGCGACCACTGGATGACTGCCGTCGAAGCGAAGGAATACGGAATGATTGACGAGGTCCTGGTCAGGAACAAAAATTAATTCTCTCCTGATGGATAAATGTTCGTTCTGCGGACGCACAAAGAAAGAGGCCAACCTTCTCATCGCCGGTCTTGAAGGCCATATATGCGATCATTGCATAGAACAGGCCCATAACATTATGATGGAGGAGATGGGAGGCAAGTCTAGCTTTAATCTTGACGGCATCCAGCTTCGCAAACCGGAGGAGATAAAGAAATTCCTCGATCAGTATGTCATAGGGCAGGACAGGGCAAAGAAGATACTTTCCGTAGCTGTCTACAATCATTACAAGAGGCTTATGCAGAAGGCCGACAGTGATGAAGTGGAGATTGAAAAGTCCAACATCATCCTGGTTGGTGAGACCGGTACCGGCAAGACGCTGCTGGCACGCACCATTGCCCGCATGCTGCACGTACCCTTCACAATCGTTGATGCAACAGTACTTACTGAAGCCGGTTACGTGGGTGAGGACATTGAAAGCCTCCTGACACGCCTGCTTCAGAATGCTGATTATGATGTCAAAGCCGCCGAGAAAGGAATAGTCTTCATTGACGAGCTTGACAAGATAGCCCGCAAGGGCGATAACCCCTCCATCACCCGTGATGTCTCCGGGGAGGGTGTGCAGCAGGGACTGCTTAAGCTTCTTGAAGGATCGGTTGTAAATGTACCTCCCCAGGGAGGCAGGAAACACCCCGAGCAGAAGATGATCCCCGTTGATACAAGGAACATCCTCTTTATCTGTGGCGGCGCCTTCGAGGGCATTGAAAAAAAGATAGCCCACCGGCTTAACACCACGGTGGTAGGATACACTGCCAGCCGTTCGCGCGATCATTACGACAAGGATGACCTGCTGAAGTACATTGCACCGCAGGACCTGCGTGCCTATGGCCTCATCCCGGAGATAATCGGCCGTCTGCCGGTGCTGACACATCTCTCACCTCTTGACCCGAAAGCACTGAGAGCCATCCTCACAGAACCCAGGAACGCAATCACGAAGCAGTATATCAAGCTCTTTGCCATGGACGGCATAGAACTCACGTTCACTTCCGAGGCACTTGACTACATTGTTGACAAAGCGGTGGAGTTCAGGCTGGGCGCCAGGGGCCTCCGCGCCATCTGCGAAGCTATAATGATGGATGCCATGTTTGAACTGCCTTCTGGTGATACGAAGGAGTTCACTGTCACCACCGAATACGCCGCCCATAAACTCGAAAGAGTTGACATGAAGGTACTCAAGGCATCCTGAGTCCTGCCCGGATATCAAAAAAACAATCCCGGTCCGCCATCTGGCAGACCGGGATTTCTTTTCAGCCTTACCCGCACTCTCCTTCCGGAAAAACGGGCGGGTCAGTTCAGATCATTATTTGTCATGATATTTCGGATGCCAGTAACGGAGGGTGATCTCCTTCGTCTCATCGCCTCTTGAGAGGGTGGCCAGGGCATCACATTCACCTTCACCGTAGTTGAGCACGAACGGCTCTATGCCCTCCACGTCAAACCCGATCGTTCCTCCTTTGAGGAACCTGCAGGTTGCTGACCACTGCAGAGGGCTTGTTATTGTAAGGGTGTAAGTCTTACCGTCAAGGGTGGTGCCTGCTGACATCCCGGTGATGAGGCATTCGTCATCCCACGGGTTCCAGGTCCCGTACCCTGCAATGTACTCCCTCTGCCGGGTGAACTCGCGGGTGATGACCTTACTGTCAGGGAAGGTTATCTTGCCCCCTGCAAGGCTGACGGCAAAGACCGCATTCTGGTCTGGGTTCGGTCCCAGGTTTTCAATGGTGAAGGTTCCCTCTACCTTTGCGCCGTTGACATAGTAATTGTCAAAGGTGAGAATACGCTCAGACCCGGTTGTGCCTCTCGGGCCGGAAAGGGTGATGAGTATCTTTCCGCTGCGCTCAACGTCGAACAACCCGGTACAACCGGTGCCATAGTCGATCACGATATTCCTCGGGAAGAAATCCTCACCGGGTGAGTTGATGGTGATGAGGGGGCAGCTGTCGAGCGTGGACGCCGACTTCTTCCCCACCTCTGCAAATACGGTTGCTATCTCCAGTGAAGCAAACGCATCATCATAAAGAGATTCGCTGAGTGCGACATCATCGGCAGAGTCAGTTGTTTTCGTATCAATCGGGTCCGACTTGCTGCACGATGTCATTATCAGGCCTGCAAGGGCCAGAAACAGGATTAGTGTCTTTGTTTTCATAAGCAGAATTCGTTAAGTGTTCATTGATGTCTGTATTGCTTTGACAGAAAAGAACACTCACGGTTTAACGGATAAACCGGAAAAAAGTTACCCGCGTCTCATGTACGTTATGTATGTGAAGCTTAACTGCGACGGATCGTCTGACAGGAAATCTTCTTTTTCGGAAATGTACCATTCATCAGGACTGATCTCCGGGAAAAAGGTATCAGCAGTAAACACAGCATCCAGATGCGTCACCATCAGCCTGTCGGCCAGCGGCATGAACTGCCTGTATATTGATCCTCCACCGATGATGAATATCTCCCTGCCCGGTTTGCAGAGGTTCAGGGCCTCATCAATTGACCGTGCCGTTTCTGCGCAGTCGAAGCAGTCAAGCTCATTGTCTGTAAGAACAATATTCTGTCTTCCTGCGAGCGGTTTGTTCGGAAGTGATTCCCATGTCTTTTTGCCCATGATGAGGCTGTGACCCATCGTTATCTCCTTAAATCTCCGCAGGTCTCCGGGTACATTTGCCAGGAGGCTGTTATTGTACCCGATGCCGTTGTTCCGGTCAGTTGCTACTATTATAGTGATCATTTCAGACAGATATATCACCTTTTATTGCGGGGTGCGGATCATATTCCGACAGGGTAAAATCTTCATACCTGAATTCAAGTATGTCCTTCACATCCGGGTTAAGACTCATCACCGGCAGCCTGCGCGGTTCACGTGTAAGCTGCAGCCTGACCTGGTCAAGATGGTTGAGGTAGATATGGGCATCGCCGAGAGTGTGGATAAACTCGCCGGGTTTGTACCCTGTGACCTGTGCCATCATCATCGTGAGCAGCGAGTAAGACGCAATATTGAAAGGCACTCCCAAAAAAATGTCTGCACTGCGCTGATAAAGCTGGCAGGAAAGCCTGCTGTTTGCCACATAAAACTGAAACAGGATGTGGCACGGCGGCAGGGCCATCTTTTCTATCTCTCCCACATTCCAGGCTGAGATGATGTGTCTGCGCGAGTCGGGATTGTTCTTCAGTGATGATACCACCGCCTTTACCTGGTCAATTGCCCTGCCGTCAGCAGCCGGCCATGAGCGCCACTGGTAACCGTATATGGGGCCCAGGTTACCTTCGGCGTCAGCCCACTCATTCCATATCTTCACACCTTTCTCCTGCAGGGAGCGCACATTGGTGCTTCCGCTGAGGAACCACAGCAGTTCATGGATGATTGACTTCAGATGCAGTTTCTTGGTTGTCAGCAGCGGGAACCTGTCAGAGAGGTCAAAGCGCATCTGGTACCCGAAGGTGCTGACAGTACCTGTTCCCGTGCGGTCTCTTTTCTCTGTGCCATGTTCCATGACATGGTTCAGGAGGTCAAGGTATTGCTTCATGAACTTCTCCCCTTTTATCTGGCTGCAGGGGTGATCTTTGCCACCCATCCTCCGCCCGGCGCAAGGTTTATTTGCTGTTTGCCACCGGCGCTTACTTCCTGCCTGAGGTGCCTGTAATCTTCACCGTGGCGGTCTGCATTTATCCCGTCACAGAATATTTCCATATCGTATGTGCCTGCAGGCAGGAAAGAGAGGTCTACCTCCGTCGTGAAGGCTTTCCAGTCATTCATTGCAGCGAGAAACCATGTATTGCCATGCCTGCGGGTGATCACAATAAAGTCACCCGTCTTTGCTGCCAGCACCCTGGTTTCATCCCATGTGACAGGAACACCTGCAATGAATGTCGTGCACTCCTGGTTACGCCTGTAATTGGAAGGGCTGTCTGCGAGCATCTGCAGCGGGCTTTCAAACACCACGTACATGGCCATCTGGTGCACCCTTGTTCCCTGGCTTGCAGGCCGGTAGAACACCGGGTTGAAATCACGCTTCTGCATATTGACCATGGCTCCCGGAGTGTAGTCCATCGGACCCGCAACCATTCTTGTGAACGGAAGAGTCACGTTATGCTCAGGACTGCTTTCATTGCTCCACTTGTTGTGTTCCAGCCCCTTGACCCCCTCGCGGGTGATGACATTGGGCCATGTGCGTTCCATGCCGTCAGGCTTGTAACTCCCGTGGAAATCAACAAGAAGCCTGTGCTGGGCAGCTTTCGCTGCTACCTCATGGTAATAGTTGACCATCCACTGATCATCACGCTGCATGAAATCAACCTTGATTCCCTTCACTCCCCACTTTTCAAACTGGGCCAGGGCCACATCAATCTGGTCATATAACGTCTTCCACACCACCCACAGGATGATGCCGACATTTTTTGATGCAGCGTAATCACACAGCTCCTGAACATCGATATCCTTCGACTGCTCCAGCACATTGCCCAGCCTGTACCATCCTTCATCGAGGATGACATATTCAATACCATTTTCCGAGGCAAAGTCTATATAATACTTATAAGTATCATTGTTGATTCCCGCCCGGAAATCCACCCCGAACAGGTTGTTTGCGTTGTACCAGTCCCATGCCACTTTTCCGGGCTTAATCCAGCTGAAGTCGGTTCCCGTTGCCGGCGGTGCACCCAGCCTGTAGACCATCTCGCTCTCCACGAGGCCGGCATCATCAGGGCTGATGATGAAGAGGCGCCAAGGATAGGTGCGTGTGCCGGATGTTGCGGCAATGTATTCCTTCCTTTCGGTCACATAGACGTTGCGGTCATTGTTTGCCTTCTCCGCAGCGGGATATGCCGGCAGTACTCCTGTCACTCCGCCATGTCCGTCGCCATTGATCCACAGCCCCGGATAATCGCGTATGTCGGATTCGCTGAGCAGGATATTTATTCCTCCCGTGGTGAACAGGGCAGGCAGGCTTGCCAGGTGCTTCACGCTGAGGGTGTCCATGGATGCAGGGGAAAATGTGCACTCATTGTGTGACATGAAGCCCTTTTCTGAGGGCCACAGGGCGCCGGTGCCCGAGGGCATGGTGAACCCGAATCTCTCATTCCTGACCGTGACGTTCCCTTTTATCGCTGTGGCGAACCTGTAGGCGACACCGTCATCATATGCACGAAACTCCACCGAAGAGCCGCCGCGGAGTCGGAAAACCAACCCGTTATACCGGTCAGGCACCCGGCTGTTCTTGTGTGGCACAACAGGCACCAGCACATCGTTAACGGAAGAGGTGACCACTTTTGTTATGGCAGGCTTCGGACCCGGTATGGCCAGTCCGTCAAGCTGAAGTTCGGGCGACAGCCCGGAAATTATCTCACGGTTATCATATTTTACCGTGACTGTCATGCCGTTGGCTGTCTCTACTGAGAGGGCGATCCTGCCGTCAGGTGATGTCAGCTTGTACTCCTTTGACAGCAGGGGCACCGGTATCAGCAGCCCTGCTGCAATTAAAATCCTTAGAATCCTCATGTCTTATTTGTTTTTTATCCTTGTCCTTTCCTCCTTGCCATCTCGTCGCGGATAGCTGCCGCCTGTTCATAATCCTCCCGGCTGATTGCATCCGAAAGCAGGTCCTTTAGCTCATCCACGGAGTATTCACCGTATTCGCTGGTCACGGGCTGTTTTTTCTCTGCCGGCGGCTCAGTCTGTTTCTTCTTATCATCCTCGGCGGTGGCGCTCATGACTATTCCTGCCTCGTTAAGTATTTGTGGTTCAATGAATATAGGGCATTCAAACCTGAGTGCCAGCGCCACGGCGTCAGAGGTTCGAGAGTCAATGTTAAAACGTCTTTCGCCGTCAGTGCATACTATCTCCGAGTAGAAGATGCCTTCGCGGAGCTTATTTATGAGCACCTGTTCAACGGTGACACCGCAAGCTTCCGCGAAACTGCGGAAGAGGTCATGTGTCAGGGGTCTTGGCGGCTCCAGGTTCTCCAGCTTGATGACTATGGCCTGGGCCTCGAAACCCCCGATTATTATGGGTATCCGCCGCTCCCCGTTTTCCTCCGCCAGTATAAGGGCATAGGCACCTGACTGTGTCTGACTGTATGAAATGCCTATGACCTTCAGACGAATAAGCTTGTTCTGCATAATTTACCAGATTTTCTGCCTGACAGGCCGATATGACAAATATAAATAATATGAATCTTTATCATCCCGCCTTCCCGATTTTTTATCCACATCATATTGGTGATAAATTAATGTCACCGGTTTGCAAATAAGTTAATTTTTATATCTTTGCAGTCCGAAAAACAGAGATCCGGCGGGGCCTGCAGAAGTGTCATGCACAGAGGAGCATGTCCGCCTCACGGAGTAATATAAGAGAGATTGAAAATGTACGCAATCGTAGAAATTGCCGGTCAGCAGTTCAAGGTGGAAGAGGGACAGAAGATATATGTCCACCGTCTCGATGCAGCTGAAGGCGATAATGTAGAGTTTGAAAAGGTTCTCCTGACTGACAATGAAGGGGCAGTGACCATTGGCGGACCGTTGGTTCCCAACACCGTGATTGAAGGCAAGGTTTTGGCCCATGTCAGGGGAGACAAGGTAATCATCTTCAAGAAGAAGAGGAGAAAAGGTTACCAGAAGAGAACCGGCCACCGTCAGGATTTCACCCAGGTGGAGATACTGAGCATCGGCCCGGCCGGTGAACCAAAGAAGAAGGCTGCACCGAAGGCAGTGAAGAAGGTTGCCGAGGCGCCTGTTGCCGAAGAGGTGAAGGCTGAAACAAAGAAAGCTCCGGCAAAAAAAGCCGCAGCTGCAAAGGTACCGGCTGAAAAGAAGGAAGCCGTTAAGAAGGCTCCGGCAAAAAGCACAAAGAAACCGGCGAAGGAATAACCGATAAACAGTAAAAAGAAAACGATATGGCACACAAGAAAGGTGTTGGCAGTTCACGCAACGGCCGCGATTCAGAAAGCAAAAGGCTTGGTGTCAAACTCTTCGGAGGGCAGACAGTAAAGGCAGGCAGCATAATCGTTCGCCAGCGTGGCACCACCCATAACCCCGGAGAAAACGTAGGGCTCGGCAAGGATCATACCCTCTTTGCCCTCGTTGACGGAACCGTGGAGTTCAAGAAGAAGCGCGACAATAAGTCTTACGTCTCGGTCAAGCCCGTGACAGAGTAGGATACAAGTATCATACAGGAACTCCTGAAAAATACGCTGAAGGGCATATTTTCAGGAGTTTTTGTTTTAATTTTACCCCGCTTATCACCAAAAACCCTTCTGTTATGTTAACAATCAACCTGATTCGTGAACAGCCGTCTTTCGTCATTGAGCGGTTAAAAGTCAAGAACTTCGATGCCACAGAGATAGTACAGCATGTCCTTGACCTTGACCGGCGCCGCCGCGAACTGCAGGCTGAAAGTGACTCCATCCAGGCAGAGCTCAATGCGCTGTCACGTGAAATAGGCACCATGATGAAGGATGGGCGAAGGGACAAGGCCGAGGCTGCCCGCGCAGGTATAGGCGCCATGAAGGAGAAACAGAAGCAACTGGCTGACACCCTCGGGGAGGTCTCAGGCGAGATGCAGGCAGAGCTTGTCAGGATGCCCAACCTGCCACACGCGCTGGTGGCCCCGGGCAAAAGCGCCGAGGATAATGTAATTGTACGCAGCGGCGGAGTCATTCCTGAACTGCCTGCCGATGCAGTACCTCACTGGGACCTGATAAAGAAATATGACATAATCGACTTCGACCTGGGGATCAAGATCACCGGCGCCGGATTTCCCGTATACAAGGGCAGGGGAGCCAAACTCCAGAGGTCACTCATTAACTTCTTCCTTGACGAGGGTGAGAAGGCCGGCTACCGTGAGGTAGAACCGCCGATAGTTGTCAATGAGGACTCCGGATTCGGCACAGGCCAGCTCCCTGACAAGGAGGGACAGATGTACCACGTGGGCATTGACAACCTTTACATGATTCCCACCGCCGAGGTGCCGATAACAAACATATACCGTGATGTGATCCTTGATGCTGCCGCACTGCCGGTGAAGAACATGGGATACACTCCCTGCTTCCGCCGCGAAGCAGGCTCGTGGGGTGCGCATGTCAGGGGCCTCAACAGGCTTCACCAGTTTGACAAGGTAGAGATAGTGCAGATAGCTCATCCTGAAAAATCATACGAGGCGCTTGAGGAGATGGTGAAGCATGTGGAGAGCCTGCTTGCAAAACTTGAACTGCCTTACAGGATAGTCAGGCTTTGCGGGGGCGACATATCGTTCACCTCGGCCATGACTTACGACTTTGAGGTCTGGTCAGCTGCTCAGCAGCGCTGGCTGGAGGTAAGCTCAACATCCAACTTTGAGGCGTTTCAGGCCAACAGGCTGAAGTGCCGTTTCAGGGAGAAGGGAGCCAAACAGACCACACTGTGCCATACCCTGAACGGAAGCGCCCTGGCACTGCCGAGAATCGTGGCTGCCCTTCTTGAGAACAACCAGACACCTGAAGGAATAAGGATCCCTGACATACTCGTTCCCTATACAGGGTTCGGAATGATCAGCTGAAAATCATGAAAAGGAGCCAGCAGGCATATACCTATGCCGCCCTCTCAGTAATTCTCTGGGGCACTATCCCTACAGCTTTCAAGATAGCTCTTTCGGAGCTTAGCATAGTGACAATGCTTGGTATCACCACAATTGTCTCAACTGCAGTCCTTTTTGTGGTTATGGTCCTTACCGGGAAACTGTGCCTGCTGAAGGAGACCACCCGTCGTGATCTGGTCTGGTCAGCCCTTTTCGGGTTCATTAATCCCGTGGGGTATTACCTTATCCTCCTCACCGCCTACAGCCGCCTTCCCGGCCAGGTAGCACAGCCCATCAACATGATATGGCCCATCATCCTGGTCTTCTTTTCCATACCGCTGCTGGGTCACCGCATACCGGCCCGCAGCTTTCTTGCACTCGGCTTAAGCCTTGTGGGGGTCTATATCATCTCATCACAGGGTGCTCCTCTGAGTCCCGGGCGGTCAGATACGGTGGGTGTGATGCTTGCACTTGTCAGCGGAGTGCTGTGGGCGCTTTACTTCGTCCTCAACGTACGCGACAGGCGCGATGAGTCAGTAAAACTCTTTACCAGCTTTATCTTCGGGTCAGCCTACATGCTCATCCTTATGGCTGTCACCGGCTCATTCGCACACGCGGTAAGCCTCAGGGGAGTGGCAGCATCAGTGTACTGCGGCTTCTTCGAGATGGGAATCACCTTCTGGCTCTGGCTTAAAGCACTGCAGCTCTCCGAGACAACCGATAAGGTAAGCAACCTGGTATACTTTGCTCCCTTCATTTCACTCATCCTGCTCCACTTTATCATTGACGAACCTGTTTATTTTACAACCCCGCTGGGCCTGCTTCTGATCATTGGCAGCGTCATCTGGCAGAACAGGGCAGGGAAAGCGTAAACCAAGCGGCACATTTTTTGTTACTTTTGAACCAAACTTTGCTGAATATGAAAAAGGTACTGCTTATATCCCTCCTGGTTATACCATTGATCTACGGATGCAGGAAAGACCCGGAGCCTGTTAATACACCTACTGTTGAAGAACGTGCACGTGATGGCCTGTATGACCTGATGAAGTATGTCTATCTCTGGTACAGCACAATGCCTACTGTCAAGGTATCTGACTATGACAACCCTGAAGACTTAATGGAAGCCCTGAGGTACAAGCAGATGGACAGGTGGAGCTTCGTTACCGACTATGAGAGTTTCATGGCATCAATGGAGGGAAGCTTTGTTGGCCACGGTATCAGAATGGGTCTTGACGAGGCAAACAACGTCAGGGTGGTAAGCCTTTACGAGGGCTCCGACCTGTGGCCAAAAGGAGTCAGAAGAGGATGGATAGTCAAGGAAATAAACGGCACACTCATTGCTCCCATCTTCATTTCAGGAAACAACACTGCGTACAATAACCTGATGGGGCCCTCTACGGCAGGAACGTCAAACACGTTCAAATTCATCAACCCGGATGGCCAGGAAGTCACATATACCTCGGTCAAGTCAAGCTTCACAATTAACTCTGTGACGGCATCAAAGGTCCTTGACCTCCCCAGCGGCAAGACCGGTTACCTCTGTTTTGAGACTTTCATTGACCCGTCAGAGCATGAGCTCAACGAAGCCTTTGCCAGTTTCAAGGCCAGCAATGTCACTGACCTCATAATTGACATTGCTGGCCTTGAAACTGGCAAAGGCCAGCAATGTCACTGACCTCATAATTGACCTCCGTTACAATACCGGAGGATACATGGATATAGCCCAGCAACTTGCCAGTCTTGTGCTTACATGGGATGACACGACAAAGGTGTGCTACAAGCTTACCTATAACAGTCTTGTGGGTCCTGAGTGGAATGAGAGTTATAAGTTTGTAAGGACGGTAAGCCCGCTTGGTCTTGACCGCGTTGTCTTCATTACCACACGCAGTTCGGCCTCCGCCAGTGAGGTTGTCATCAACAGCCTGAAGCCTTATGTCGATGTGACGCTTGTAGGCGACACCACCCACGGCAAGCCGGCCGGGATGAACATCTGGGGATTTCCGTTCCCTTCAACCAGTGTTCCTGAACCTGATTACCAGTATGTCTTTGCCCCCATCACCTTTGAATACCTTAATGCCGCAGACCAGGGCCGGTTCTATGAAGGGCTTGTGCCTGATGTCCGTGCCGCTGATGACATAACACACGACTTCGGTGATCCGGAAGAGGCCTCGCTCAAGGCAGCCATAGGTGTGCTTCAGGGTAAGAAGTCAGCGTCAGCTCTGCCTGTGAGGCGTCCCCGGATATGGTCAGAAGAAGGAAACCAGCAGCCCACGGAGCTCTTTCTTGGCCCACCGCAAGCTTACAGGAAGTGAAGCCTGTTCAGTCTGAAAGGATAATCCTGGGCATAGACCCCGGGACAACTGTTACCGGATACGGATTGATAACCGTGTCGGGCAAAAGCCCGTCGCTTATCACTCTTGGCATTATTGATCTGCGCAAGGAGGAGAATCATTTCCGGAAGATACGGACCATCTTTGAGCAGACCCTTGAACTGATTGACCGGTATCATCCTGACGAGTTTGCAATTGAGGCACCCTTCTTCGGAAAGAACGTACAGAGCATGCTGAAGTTGGGCAGGGCGCAGGGTGCAGCCATTGCTGCCGCGCTCTACCGTGATCTGCCGGTATCTGAGTATGCCCCCAGGATGATAAAGATGTCAATCACAGGCAGGGGTCAGGCCAGCAAGGAACAGGTGGCCTCGATGCTTCAGACAATCCTCTCATTCAGGGGCGAGTCAATGGTCCTTGATGCAACTGACGCTCTCGGTGCCGCCATGTGTCATTTTTATCAGAGCAGCAAACCGGTGGCGTCAAGGGAATACAAAAACTGGGGCGATTTCATAAAGAAGAACAGCGACAGGATCAGACAGTAAGCTTCTGTGCCCGAGCTGGCTGATGAGTCATAGCATTCATTAAGGCTCCGCACCGAAGCTGGCTGCCGGGTATTATCAGACAGTAAGCTTCTGTGCTGCGGCAAGGGCTGCCACGCTGACCCTGACGCCACCGGCAGACTGAAGGGCTGTTACACAGGCTTCCACCGTGGACCCGGTGGTGATGACATCATCAACAAGAAGCACATGGCTGCCGGCTATATCTCCGGGTCTGCCTACAGCGAAGAGCCCTTCAACATTCTCCCATCTCTCATACCTTCCCCTGCTTGTCTGAGAGCCCGATCTCCCGGTACGTAACAGTATGTCACTTCTTACCGGCAGGCCGCAGTGGGAGGCTATCCCTTCGGCAATGCACCTGCTCTGGTTGTATCCACGGCGTCTCTCCCTGGCCGGATCAAGCGGCACGGGAACAATCATGTCAATCCCCGTGGTGAATCCGCTCTCAGCCAGTACGGAACCGTACAGCCCACCCAGCATAAGGCCGATATCCTTTCTGCCTGAGTACTTCAGCAGGTGAATCAGCTTTCTTATCCGGCTGCCGCGGTTATAAACCGAAAATGCCGCTGCCCTCTCCAGCAGGCACCTGCCCCAGAACGCCTGCTCAAGCATGTTGCCACGCCGCAGGTGATAGTCGGTGCGCGCCATGTCAAGCAAACAAGCCGTACAGAGCACCTCCTCACCTCTGACCAGGTGAATGCCGCATGACAGGCAGGGCCGTGGCAGGAACAGGCTCAGAAAATCGTCGGCAATATCTTTAATATGAAACACTTCGCAGCGAGAAGTATCATCAAAGGTATGATATTTGTAACTTACATGACCGGCTATTTAAAATTTTTCTATATTGCACACGTTTAATAAACAAACAAATTAACGATTAGTATGAAGAAATGGATGATTGGCAGCCTGATTCTCATTGCGATGATGGTCGTGGCTGCAGGGGTCTATGCTCAGACAACCGACAAGGAAAAGAAGCACAACAAGAGTGAGTGTACCTTTGTCGATCAGAACAAGGACGGCAAGTGCGATGTATGCGGCTCAACCGCCGATGCATGCAAGAAAGACGCAGCTGCCGCCGCCAAAGGCACAGACTGCTCTAAGTGTCCGTCAGCTGCAACTTGCGGCGACAAGAAGGGTGAAGTGGTTCCTGCAAAGGAAGGCACCGCCTCAACTGCCCCGTGCTGCGCAGGAAAGAAGTAAAGAATCTCCTGATTATAAAAAAGCCCCTGTCGGTGACGGGGGCTTTTTTTGTTTTCGGGGCAGTTTGGTGCTGCTTTTCTTTTGACTGATCCGGGGTCAGAGTTTCACACGTGCACCTATCTCTCTTGCCAGTCTTTCATTTTCTTCAGGTGAGAGCTGGATCCTGGGATTTGTAAAGAGCAGATCCGTCTCCTTGGTGATGGGGATAAGGTGAATATGGGCGTGAGGCACTTCGAGCCCTATCACTACCACACCTATTCTTTTGCATTCAACCACTTCCTTCATTGCCCTGGCCACTTTCTGTGCGAAGAGCATCATTCCGGCAAGGGTATTCTCATCCAGGTCAAAGATATAATCCACTTCCTGCTTCGGCACCACGAGGGTGTGACCCGGTTTTAGCGGCCTCACGTCAAGGAATGCAATATAGCGGTCATTCTCTGCCACCCTGTAGCAGGGTATTTCACCATTGACAATGCGTGTAAAGATTGATGCCATCCAATAATGATTTCAGATTGATATCTCCATTATCTCGAACGGGATTGTTCCGGCGGGCACCTTGACCTGTACAACATCACCCACCTTCCTGCCCATCAGTCCCTGTGCAATGGGTGATGTGGCAGCGAGTTTCCCCTCCTTGAGGTTAGCTTCACCTTCGGGCACCAGCTGGTATACCATGACAGTGCCGTTAGCCTTGTTTAGTATCCTTACCCTGTTGAGTATCTGCACCGTTTTGGTGTTTATCCTGGAGCCGTCAATAATACGTGACCTGGCCACCATGTCTTCCAGCCTGGCAATTTTCATCTCCAGCATGCCCTGAGCTTCCTTGGCGGCTGAATATTCGGCATTTTCAGTAAGGTCACCCTTATCCCGTGCCTCGGCAATCATTCGTGCAATTGCCGGTCTCTCATTACGGAGCTGGTCAAGCTCCTCCTTCATTTTCTGGAGCCCCTCTTCCGTTACATAAACAAATTCCGACATAATTTTTCGTAAAAAGGTTAAAAAATAAGAAGAATCCCGGCATTGCCGGAACTCTTCAAAGAACAAATATAAAGATTTTTCAATTAAAAAACAAATACCTCTTCTTTAGTAATTGTCAGATAATCAGCGGGAGTACTCTTTGCGGTCAAGTACGGCAGAAAAAATTACGGCTTTTTTAAGGTCAAATCCATCGGCCTGTATCCCGGCTCCGTGCAATGCATTGTAGTCATATCCCGGAGCATCACCTATCTCGCTGTCTGATATCTCGTTATGAACAAATTCACCAATAACGGAATCACCCATGGCCGATACTCCTTCAGAGGCGAAGGCAGCAGCCATGGAATCGGCTATGGAGCCCTCACGGGCGAAGGCTTCGCTCATGCCCGAAGCGACTGAACCTTCCGTGCTGAAAGCCCCGGCATTCGGTTCACTGATGGTTCCCTCGCGGCTGAAATCGCCTGCCATGGGTTCATCATATCTCCCCTCCATGGATTGCTCAGATGGCATTGACCATGTGAAAGGTTTTGATGTCTGCCGTTCCTGTATCACCGGGGAAGGCGCCGGTCTCTCCTGTCTTACAGGGGACGCCGCCGGCCTCTCCTGTCTGGCAGGGGAAGGTGCCGGTCCGGTGGTCCCGGCGACAGGCCTGACCGGAGGCGGTGAGGCAAGCGGACCAGGCTTTCGCTGTACCTGCTTCGGAAGGCCGGGTTTCTTTTTTCCCTTGCCCTGAAAAGAGCCGGCCAGGGCGATAAGCCCAAGCACCACATAAAAAATCAGATTGCCAATATCTTCCATCTGTTTCAGTATTTTTTGATTTTGTGCTGCCTGAGTGCGCGTTGCTTTTTGGGATCAACCGTCTTTACCTTTTTCTTTTGCTGTTTCAGTGCCGGTTGTTTTGAGGGATCCTTAATTTTCGACTTCGCCTTTTGTTTTTGCTGCTTCAGTTCAGGCTGTTTTGACGGATCCTTGGTCTTCGGCCTGGGTCCGGCACTCTCAGGAACCGGTTGCTGAGGTTTCTTCAGCTCCGGCTCCGTCTGTTCCCTGCGCTGTTTCTGCTTCTTGACCTTGTATTTCTCGGCGGTGTTCCTGCTGTTGTTCTCCATGCGCATCCTGGTCCCTTCGCTCTGTATCTCGTAATGTCTGTCCCTCAGCTGCTTCAGCGCCTTTTCATCCTCCCTGTCACGCCTGGCCTCCTTCCTAGCCTGCTCCTTCATGGCTTTGGCTGCCGCCCTGCTCTCGCCACTCTCCTTCACCGGCTTGCTCCGGCGTGAATTGCCGAATGTCTCCCTCTCAAACCGTTTTGAGGCATTGCGCTGGGCATTGCACTCGTTCACATGAACCGCAAACAGCAATATGATCACTGCTGTCAAAAACCGTATTGATACTAACCTGTCCTTCATTTCGTTTTTCAGTTAGCCTCGTCAAAAGAGAATTAATTACATTTACAGAAACGGAAGCAAGCCCATGTCAGTTTCAAATTTAAGGATTTTTTTACTCACTTCCCTGCTTACCCTTGCTTTAATATCCTGTGACAGGGATAAGAACGAAGTGATACCTGACATCACAATTGACTTCACAATCACCTTCTCTGACCCGGAATTTTTTGATCTCTTCTATTCCCCCGGCACCAGCAGCCTCATCTCTTCCGCACACAGGCATCTCGGTTACGGAACAGCCGGATTTGACGGCAATGGTATCATTGTTTACAACACCGGCCTGCAAGGCTTTGAATATGCTGCATTTGACCGCACCTGTCCGCATTGCTATGTCACTGATGAGGTGAGTGTGGCAGTGAATGTTGACGGTGTGTACGCCCTATGCCCCAGATGTTCAACGAATTATGCGCTGGGTGCATCAGGGCTGCCACAGAGCGGGCCGGGTCAGTATTACCTGAAGAATTACCATACCTCATTCACCGGTTACAGTGTGAGGGTCTGGAACAGGAATTAGGATGTTCTAGTACCTGTAATGGTCAGGCTTGTAAGGGCCTCCGGAAGGAACACCTATGTACTCAGACTGTGATTTGGTCAGTTTTGTCAGGCTGACGCCGAGCTGTGCAAGATGCAGGCGTGCCACCTCCTCATCAAGTTGCTTGGGCAGCCTGTAAACGCCTGTTTTGTATTCCTTCGTCCACAGGTCAATCTGCGCCAGGGTCTGGTTGCTGAACGAATTGCTCATCACGAATGACGGATGGCCCGTGGCGCAACCCAGGTTCACCAGCCTGCCCTCGGCAAGGAGGAAAATCGCATGTCCGTCAGGAAAGACATACTTGTCAACCTGCGGCTTGATATTGATCCTGGTGATACCCTTGTAAGAATTGAGGGCGTCAACCTGTATCTCATTATCAAAGTGACCTATGTTGCAAACGATTGCCTGGTCCTTCATCTTTTCAAGATGGCTTATGGTGATTATATCACGGTTGCCGGTAGCAGTGACGAATATGTTGCCTTCGGCAAGGCTCTCCTCCACTGTCCTTACTTCGAACCCTTCCATTGAAGCCTGAAGTGCGCAGATGGGATCGATCTCGGTTACGATGACCCTTGCCCCGTAAGACCTCATTGATCTGGCAGATCCCTTGCCGACATCCCCGTATCCGCAAACAACTACCACCTTGCCTGCAATCATAACGTCAGTTGCCCTCTTGATACCGTCAGCAAGTGATTCGCGGCAGCCATAAAGATTGTCAAATTTGCTTTTTGTAACCGAATCATTGACATTGATTGCAGGAACCAGCAATTCACCTGCTTCCATCATCTGGTAGAGCCTGTGCACGCCTGTGGTGGTCTCTTCGGATATTCCCTTCATTTCCTTCACGGTCCTGTGCCATTTCTGCGGGTCATCCTCAAGAATTCTGCGGAGGGTGTCAAATACTATTGACTCTTCCCTGCTTCCGGGTTTTGCATCGAGCACTGAATGGTCCTTCTCCGCCTTGTAACCCAGGTGGACAAGAAGTGATGCGTCACCACCGTCATCAACGATGAGGTTAGGGCCCTTTCCTCCGGGGAATGTGAGTGCCTGTGCGGTACACCACCAGTATTCCTCGAGTGTCTCTCCCTTCCACGCAAATACCGGGATGCCTGCTGCAGCAATGGCAGCGGCTGCGTGATCCTGCGTTGAGAAGATGTTGCAGCTGGCCCATCTGACCTCCGCACCCAGATCCCTGAGAGTCTCGATGAGAACGGCCGTCTGTATTGTCATATGAAGCGAGCCTGTTATCCTGGCTCCCCTGAGTGGTTTTGTTGCTGAGTATTTGTGCCTGAGAGACAGAAGACCCGGCATTTCCTTCTCTGCAATTTCTATTTCCTTGCGGCCGAAATCGGCCAGTGAGATATCTTTTACCCTGTACTGAAGATCGTTGGTGATAAATGACATGTTCCTGAATTTTTAGGTTTGCAAAGATAACTAAAAAAAGAGATTATTGTTCAACGGCGGAGCAGTGCTATTGTCGTCTCACGGTCGCAGGCCAGCTGTGCTGCCAGTGCATCCACGTTTTCAAACTTCATCTCATCGCGCAGCCTGTGACGGAACGAGACTGTGACCACCTTTCCGTACAGATCATCGGAAAAGTCAATCAGGTGCACCTCGATGGTCCGCACACCATCACCTCCGGCTATGGTTGGTCTGAGCCCGATATTCAGCATGGCAATGTACTTTTCCGGTCGATCCTCAACGGTTGCCTCCACTGCATAGACTCCCGTCCGCGGTATCAGCTTGTGTGCAAACAACGGAGAAATATTTGCAGTGGGAAAGCCCATGTTGCGCCCGATCTTTCTGCCTGAGACCACCCTGCCCCTGATAAAATAATCATAGCCGAGCAGCGATGCAGCCTTTTCAATGTTTCCCTCCCCCAGAATCTTCCTGACAAGCGATGAGCTAACCGCCTCGCCGTCAATTATGAAGGCGTCCTCCCGTGTCACCCTGAAGCCCATCCTGGCGGAGCACTCCATGATAGTTTTGCTGTCGCCTTCATGCTGCCTTCCGAAATGGTGATTGAATCCGGTAACAAGATGACGGACCCCCAGGTGGCGGCAAAGTATTGACTCCACAAATGAGGATGCTGTCATCCTGCTCAGCTCCGGTGTAAACGGAATAACCACAAGATGACCGATGCCGGTTTCGCGAAGGAGCTCCGTCCTCTCGTCAAGGTCGGTCAGGAAGCTGAGATGGCCGGGGTCACCGGTAAGTACAATTCGCGGATGCGGATCAAAGGTTACTGCCACTGCATCACCGCCATCCCTGACAGCCTCCTCCGTTACACGGCGCAACAGCATCCGGTGACCCAGGTGGACGCCGTCAAAGACGCCCATGGTTATCACCGGCCTGCTGAAAGAGACTCCTGTATAGCCGTGATAGACTTTCATGACCGGAATGAGACTTCAAAAATAAGAAATTCCTATCTTTATAAGAATTGTAACACCAGTGCAAAGGGTATGGCAAAGAGATTTTACCATGATGACCCGTGGCTTGATCCCTTCAGGGAGATAATAGAGGCGCGGCTTACCTACATCAATGAACGTCAGAAGCTGTTCACCGGCGGCCGTACGCTCACTGACTATGCCAACGGCCATCACTGGTACGGCCTTCACCGCACAGGGAAAGGGTGGGTTTTCCGCGAACATGCCCCAAACGCAACTTCAGTTCTTCTCACCGGCACTTTCACCGGCTGGAGGGAAGACAAAAGGTATTCCCTCAGCCGGACTGAAGAAGGTGACTGGGTGGGTGAGTTTGATGAGACAATGATTTCGCATGGTGACCTCTACAAGATGATTGTAAGATGGAAGGGAGGTCAGGGAGAACGGATCCCGGCCTATGTGACGCGTGCCGTGCAGGATGATGTGACAAAGATATTTTCTGCCCAGGTGTGGCACCCCTCCGACGGGTATGCGATGAAGCACGCTGCCCCTCCCCCTCCGACATCACTGCTTGTCTATGAGGCACATGTGGGCATGGCCACCGAAGAAGAACGGACCGGCACCTACCGTGAGTTTACCAGGAACGTTCTGCCACGTGTGAAGAACCTGGGTTATAACACCATACAGCTCATGGCCATCCAGGAGCACCCATACTACGGCTCCTTCGGGTACCATGTATCAAGTCTTTTTGCCCCCTCATCGCGTTTCGGAACCCCGGATGACCTGAGAGAACTCATCGATACTGCTCACGCGATGGGCCTGAGGGTCATTATGGACCTCGTGCATTCACATGCCGTGGCAAACATCCTCGAGGGGCTCGGCCTGGTTGACGGTGATCCCGGACTGTATTTCCACTCCGGTTCGCGAAGGAAGCACGTGGCCTGGGATTCGCTTTGCTATGACTACGGAAAGCCGGAAGTCAATCATTTCCTGCTGTCAAACTGCAAATACTGGCTGGAAGAGTTCCGATTTGACGGATTCAGGTTTGACGGCATCACAAGCATGCTTTATTATGATCATGGACTGGGTTCGAACTTTGTGTCATACAAACAGTACTTTGACGGCAACCAGGACACTGATGCCATTGTTTACCTGACTCTTGCCAACAAGCTGATCCATGAATTCAACCCGGACGCTACCACAGTGGCAGAGGAGATGAGCGGCATGCCGGGACTGGCTGCGCCGGTGGCCGAAGGCGGAATGGGTTTTGACTACAGGCTTGCCATGGGCGTTCCTGACATATGGATAAAGATGGTCAAGGAGATACCGGATGAAAACTGGGACCTTGGATATCTGCTCCATGAGCTCACCCAGCACCGTGCCGAGGAACGGGTAGTCTCATACTGCGAATCGCATGACCAGGCCCTGGTAGGCGACAAGACCCTGATCTTCAGGCTGGCTGACAAGGAGATGTATACATCAATGAGCCTCCTTACTCCGAGCCTGATAATTGACCGTGCGGTGGCTCTCCATAAAATGATAAGACTCTTTACCTTCATGGCGGCCGGTGGCGGTTACCTCACTTTTATGGGTAACGAATTCGGCCACCCGGAATGGATAGATTTTCCCAGGGAAGGAAACGGATGGAGTTACAAATACGCACGCAGGCAATGGCACCTGGCAGATGATGAGCTGCTGAAGTACCGATTCCTGAATGAATTTGACAGGGCAATGGTGGAGACAGGCAAGATGCACGGGCTGCCTCAGCTGCAACTGACGGAGACCCTCTCGGTAAACAACACTGACAAGATTATTGCCTTTAAGCGGGGCGACCTGGTAACTGTGATGAACTTCAACCCTTCGGTCTCATTTACCGGTTACGGTATACCTGTAAAGGGAAAATTCAGGATTGTCCTTGACACCGATGATCCACTGTTCGGAGGTCAGGGCCGGATAGATGCCGTACAGACTTACTTCTCCCAGCCTGACCAGGGACATTACGGTGTGACAGCTCCCCATCACCTGAAGCTTTACCTCCCCGCAAGAACAGCTGTTGTGCTCCTGCAGGAGAGGATAAAGACAATTATGGATCTGTAAGAATCAGTCAACCCATCTCAGGAGGCAGAAATCCTGCCTGTGAGGCAGTTCGCTGTGCCTGGCGTAAATGCGAATGCCATAGAAGAAGGTTCCCGCCATCTCGGGCTGGAAATCGACACTGTAGATAACCCTTCCCTTTTTCCTGTTGACATACCTGAATTCAACGGATGAGAAGAAAGCGTGTTCTCCGTTCTTCTTCTGACGTGTTACTACAAGCTCGACCCCTACATTCTCAACCGGGATATCCTTTATATCGAGGATAATTTCAGTGGTATAATTGTGCCCTGAGCGGAAGACATTCTTGGTCAGGCCTTTAAGGTCAAATTTAACTATCTCAATTTCATCCCACACTCTTGAAATATAGCTTTTCCAGCCGGCCAGCTCGCGCGCCAGCGCGTAATTATCAGCAATCATCCTGCTGCTTCTCTGGCAGAGCTTCTGATAATACCTGGTCATATAGTCGTTCAGCATGCGGCGGGTTGTGAACTCTGGAGCCACCTTGACCATCGTGTTCTTGATGTAGCTGGTCCATTCGCGGGGTATACCGCCCTCATCCTTTGAGTAGTAGGCCGGCACTATCTCATACTCGAGCATGTTGTAAATGGTCTCGGCGTCAACATCATCCTGCAGGTCCTGGTTGGTGAATGTGCGTTTCCTCGGAAGGGCCCAGCCGGCGAAGGCATGGTATCCTTCTACCCACCATCCGTCGAGGACGCTGAAGTGAATGGTTCCGTTCATCACGGCCTTTTCTCCGCTGGTACCTGATGCCTCAAGAGGCCTTGTTGGCGTATTAAGCCAGATATCGACTCCGCGGACGAGATACCGTGCCATTTCCATATCATAGTTTTCGAGGAACAGCACCTTCCCTGCAAATTGCGGCATCTGTGATATTTCATTGATTCTCCTTATGAGGTCCTGACCGCCGCCATCATTCGGATGAGCCTTGCCGGCGTAGATGAACTGCACCGGTCTCTCCGGGTTATTAACAATGCGGGCAAGCCGGTCAAGGTCACGGAAGAGCAGGCTGGCGCGCTTGTAGGTTGCAAACCTTCTGGCAAAACCAATCGTCAGTGATTTCTCATTGAGATGGGAACTGATATTCATCAGGGTGCGGGGACTGACATGCCTTTCGAGCATGTCTGACTGGAGGCGCTTGCGTATATTGTCAAACAGGCGCTTCTTGAGCTTCATCTTGGTCTCGTAGACCTTCTCGTCTTCCAGCTGGTATATCTTAGCCCACTGCTCACGGTCAGTGAGGTCAAAATGACGCTTCCCTGTAAGCTTCTCGTATACCTGTTCCCATTCCGGAGCCACCCAGGTTGAATAGTGAACACCGTTGGTGACATGCCCTATATAAAGTTCTTCACGGAGATAGCCAGGCCATAGCCTGGAAAAGAGTCCGCGTGAGACCTCGCCGTGAAGCTGGCTCACTCCGTTCATCTCCTGCGAGAAGCGGGTGGCGAGGAAGCTCATGTTGAACTTCCGTTCAGGGTCATCCTGGCATCGACCCAGTGCCATGAGCTGATCCCAGGTAATATTGAGCCTGGTATGGTAGTGTGAGATATATTTTCTCAGCAGGTCCTCCTCGAATGCATCATGGCCGGCCGGAACCGGGGTATGGGTTGTGAAAAGGGTTGATGCCCTGACGATCTCCATTGACTCCTCGAAGGTAAGATGTTCATCCTCTATGAGATGTCGAATCCTTTCAAAGCCAATGAATGCAGAATGGCCTTCATTGCTGTGGTAGACATCGGGTTTGATGCCGAGGGCGATAAGAGCCCGCATACCCCCGATACCAAGGATCAGCTCCTGCTTCAGCCGGTTCTCTGAGTCACCTCCATAAAGATAGTGGGTTATTGCCCTGTCCTCTGGCGTATTATCCTCAAAATCAGTGTCAAGAAGATAAAGCTTCACCTTCCCCACCGGGGCAAGCCAGATGCGTGCTTTCACCGTACGTCCGGGCCATGTAAGCTGGATCGTCATCTGGTTGCCGCTGCTGTCCTTCACCGGTTCAACAGGAAGCTGGGAAAAATCCTCTGCCTCATAGATAGCCTGCTGCTCACCCCTCGGACCGAGCTTCTGTCTGAAATAACCGTACCGGTAAAGTAATCCTATCCCCGTAATGGACGTTGGAGTCACTGGCCTCTTTCAGGTAGTCACCGGCCAGAACTCCAAGGCCCCCGGAATAGATTTTCAGGCTGGGATGGATGCCAAATTCCATGCTGAAGTAAGCAACAGAAGGGAGTTCCTTGTTCTCAGGCCTGGCAATATAATCGGTGAACTCCCTGTAAATTCTGTCGGAGTCATCCAGGAACACTTCGTCATCAGCCAGCACCACCAGCCGCCTGTAGTCTATAGCCTCAAGCAGCCTCTTCGGGTTGTGCGCCACCTCTTCCCAAAGTGTCGGGTCCATCCGGCGGAACAGGAACTCTGCTTCGCTGTTCCATGACCACCAGAGGTTGGTGGATAGTTCCTTCAGGTATGCAATTCGTTCGGGGAGCTCAGACTGGACATAAATGTCCTTCCATACCGGGGCCTGGAAGGGTTTTCTGACCTGTACCTCGGTAGCCTCCAGGATGCGTGTGTAATCCCTTGGCTGGTCTCTTCTCTCTTCGCTTTTATCAAGGGCGAATCTGTAAGCTTCGCTGTAATAGTTGAACAGGGTGTTCCAGTTGGCAATGCGCGATATCTCCCAGGCCTTGCTGCTTGCCGCTGCCGCCTCGTCAGGGTTCATCTGGAGGAATTTCCTGATGAATTTTCCCATCCCCTCGATGACCTCTTTCTCATTGCTGTCAGTGCGGTTGAGAACAAGGCAGCCGTTGCCGGGATTCTCAAAGTAAGATTCGACCCACATGCCAAAACCAGCCAGGTTGGTGGTGACTGTGGGCACATGGAACATCAGGCTTTCCAGGGGTGTGTACCCCCAGGGTTCATAATATGATGGATAAAGTGTAAGGTCAAAGCCTATCAGCAGCTCATAATACTCCATGTTGAAAATGCCGTCATTACCGTTCAGGTATGACGGAACGAAAATGACCTTAACCTTGTCACCAGCGCCATTATGAAGGCCTTCGCGGGTAAGCTGGTTCATGACCGGGTCATCATTCACGTAGTGCAGTCCGTGAGTAAGGAACCTGTCGCCTTCAGTAACCCTTGTGCCGGCGGCCAGTGCGGTTGAAAGATCCTGCCGGGGTCCCTTGTGGTACGCCGGGACGAGGATAAAGGCAACGCACTGGCGGGTGAAGTCTGCCTTTTTGTTCACCTCACTGAGAGAAGACAGGAAGAGGTCAATGCCCTTGTTCCTGTACTCATATCTCCCGCTGGTGGAGACCAGCAGGGTGTCATCCGGCAGATCATAGCCGAGCAGTGCCTGAGCCACCGTCAGGAGCTTGTTACGTGCCGCAAGGCGTGCAGCGCTGAAATTTTCCGGAGCGGGGACAAAGGTATCCTCAAAGCCGTTCGGGGTGATCACGTCAGGCTTCTTGCCGAGGAAAGCTTCACATTCGTGCCCGGTAATCTCACTTACCGCGGTGAAGACGTCTGCCTCCTGGGCGCTGATCTTTTCAAGCGACTGTTTGGAAGTGACGTTGAATTCTCGGGCCATCTGCACCGGGTTGAATTCCTTCAGGCGACTGTAGAGCTGCCTGTTGTTGCCTGCTATGCTGCGTCCGAGAACGGTGGCGTGAGTGGTGAAGGAGGTGGCAACCCATGGAGCATTCTTCTCAAGGTAGAGAACGCCCATGCCTGTCATCCATTCGTGGAACTGGGCAATTACTCTTGGGTATTCACGGTAATAGTTTGTAAAGCTTTCAATAACTTTCCCTGCAGCATAACCGAAGAGTGCAGGCTCAACATAGTCCCACTGGCCCGATATGCTGTCAAGCTTGTATGTCTCCCAGAAACGGGCGAAAATTTCATTCTGCTGTCCGAAATAAGGGGTGAAATCAACCAGCATCACCCGGGGATTTCCCTTTATGTTCCAGCGACCGGTCTTTACTATCAGTCCCTCCTGCGCTGCCACGGTCTTCCAGGCCTGGAACATCGTGTCATCAGGGGTAAACTCCGGATTGGACTTGTCATCCCTCCAGACATCAGGACCGATCAGGATATAATTATCTCCAAATTCATAAGTTACGTTCAGCGCCTTGGTTGAAATGACTGTATAAATACCTCCCACCTTATTGCATACTTCCCAACTTGTCTCAAATAAAAAATCAGCTTTCATTTCCATATAATTAATAATCAATTAATACGCACGAGGCGCACATAAGTTACACCTGGCATTATATACCGGTAATTATTTGCCACCGGATTTCTTCCCGGCGGATTTGGCTTTCGCGCCGGTTTTTCCTGTGACGGCAGTTTTTTTCACTGAAGCGGTTGCCTTTTTTGCCGGAGCTTTGATGGCCGTAGTTTTGCTTGCCGGAGTCTTCTTTGCCGGAGTTTTCTTTGCCGGAGCCTTCTTTGCCGGAGCCTTCTTTGCCGGAGTCTTCTTTGCCGGAGCCTTGCTCGCCGCAGTTTTGCCTGCAGGAGCCGTGGTGGCCGTAGCCGCGGCCTTCTTCACCTCAGAGGTTGCCTTCTTCACTGCACCCTTTGCCATTCCGGCCGCTGCTGCTGCCTTCCCTGCTGCAGCAGGTTTCCTTTCAAGCCTCACAAGCTTGTCCTGCAGCTCTGCTATAATCTGGTCACGCTTCCTGATATCACCGGAGAGTCGGTTAACCTCCTCCTCATGAACATTGACCGGACAGACCGCATTTAGTCGGATCTCAAAATCGCTCAGCACGTTCATGTAGTTCATAAATGCCTGGTAAGGATTCTCGTAAGGATTGAAATAGGCATGGACAGCACCGTCGGAGAAGAACTTGGTTGACATGTAGTAAAAATGATCACTTGACTGCAGGTACACCCAGTCACGCATCAGCTGTTCATTGTTGCATTTGCCAACTCTGTCAGCGAGGCTGTAGAGCTTGTTTACGGCAGCTGTCTGCAGCTCGTTGCCCATCCAGGCGGTGAGATCCCTCTCCTCGTCGGCCCAGGAGATGGGTGACGGGACATGCAGAAGCGATACCGGCTGGTAGCTGTCAGCCACCTCAGAGACCGTCATGAAATTAAACGGAGTCTTCTTTATGATCATATCAGGCAGATGCTTCAGGAAATCGAAAATGCCCGTCTCCTTTTTCTGGTGTTCGCCGAAAGTCTCGTAGTCCATGAAAACATTCACCAGTTCAGATGTGGACGCCAGGCCCTTGATCCAGCCGGCATACTTTTCAGCTGTCAGCGGAAAGCTTGACCATTCTTTACTGGAGAAGCGGAAAGCGATGTCATCACTCAGTGTGTAATTTCTCAGCAGGACTTTCAGCCTTGGGTTTACTGCATTGCAATACAGGTAGTTAGGTGATTTCCAGCCAAGGATATGCTTAGCCCCTTCTGTGACAACGGCCTTGTAACCCATTTCTGCCATCCAGCTTCCTATCTCGTCGGAGTAAATAAGCTCGGTATTTCTTATTGATGTGGGTTCATACCCGATGTATTCCTTCATTTTGTCACTGTGCACCCTGACCTGAAGTTCATATCTCTCGCGGCTCATCAGTGAGGCAAGTGAATGTGAGTTGGTTTCGGCCAGGAATTCCACGCATCCTGTCTCTGCCAGCTCCCTGAATGAAGCGAGCACCTCCGGGGCGTAAAGCCTGAACTGGTCAATGACTATTCCCGTAAGGGAGAATGTGACCCTGAACTTACCCTTGTGCTTCCTGATAAGGTCGAGCATGATCCTGTTTGCAGGCAGGTAGCAGTTTGCAGCTATTTTGCGCAGGATAGACTCATTCATGAAATCGTCATAGTAATAGTGTTCATGACCCATCTCGAAGAAACGGTAACGTCTGAGCCTGAAGGGCTGATGAACCTGGAAGTAAAGGCAGATTGCCTTTTTCTGTGATGTGCTCATATCTTTTATCTTGTCTGTTGCAAAACCCCTGAATAAATACCCTTTACATGGCTGGCAGCCTTCTCCCACTTCAGCTTGTCGACCTCTTCCTTGCCGTTCATAATGAACATTCTTGAGAGTGCCGGATATGACAGTATACCGTAAATGGCATCAGCCATGGCTTCGATGTCCCAGAAATCGACTTTGACAGCATGTGTAAGCACTTCTGCCACACCGCTCTGCTTGCTGATTATAACAGGGACGTTTGACTGCATTGCCTCGAGTGGTGAAATGCCGAACGGTTCGGAGACGGATGGCATCACATACACATCGCTCATCCTGAGCATGGTGAAGACATCATTGCCACGCAGGAAACCGGTAAAGTGAAAGCGGTCAGTGATCCTCAGAGCTGCGGCATGACGCATCATGCGTTCCATCATGTCACCGGAGCCGGCCATAACAAACCTGACGTTATGCA
>Ga0116171_10001126_pt1 | contig 27335 bp, 27 predicted proteins | sample AD_JPNHW2_MetaG_FD_89798 | JGI IMG/M metagenome (GOLD analysis project Ga0116171, IMG submission 89798) | Active sludge microbial communities of municipal wastewater-treating anaerobic digesters from Japan - AD_JPNHW2_MetaG | ecosystem: Engineered > Bioreactor > Anaerobic > Digestate | place...
ATAATTATCTTCTTTCAGCAACTTGGCAGATTTAAACGAAAACTTTTTGCTGGCAGGCTCAATAATCTCTTTCAGGGAATCGCTGAAGAATAATACCTGCAACACGCCGTTGGCATAATATTCTGTTTGTTCACTGTCGGCAAGCTGAATATCATGTTTTGAAAAGGCCGCTATACTACCGTAATCATTGCCCGAATAACCTTCTTCATCTTTCAGAAAAAGCGAATATATGATATCAAAAGGCGTATTGTTGATAATAAAAATCTCAGCATTCCCCGTGATCAGCAGGCGCTGGTTTAAGGGAACAAAAGCGATATAAATGCCTCCGGGTATTTTATATGGCTGTGATTTCGGAATCTCCTCATTTTTTTTTTCTGCAACAGGCCGCAACAGTGATGATGCCTCTGCATGTTTCTGGTCGTCGAACATACGGCCTGCAGCGCTGGTATCGTTTACTACGATGAGTTCATTGACCATCACCGGAACATCGAAACCGTCGCTGATGGCAACCTGTACCATGCTGTTGCTGATAATTTTACTTACTATTCCACCGCCTTTTTCATTTAAAAACTTAACTTTATCACCAACTTTGAATTTCATCGTTTTTTTTATTTCAAAATTACGGATAAAATAGTTGCCATGAGAAAAATTTTAGGGATGTTCTGCCTGATGTTGGTTATGATGGCCGGTCTTAGCGCACAGCAGCCGGTTGTAAAGGATAAAGCTGTTTTTACACCTTACAGATCCGGTTATTACGAAAATGTGATCCTGAAGGAAATCAACAAAACTCAGGAACATACGGGGAACCGTCGACTTTTAAAGGTTGATTACGAGGGCGCAAAATTTCCAAATGATACTGCTTTGTACACCAAAATCTGGCATAATCAGGCCGTGTCGCAGGGTAATACCGGAACCTGCTGGGCCTTTGGTTCGGTGGCCATGATGGAATCGGAGGTTTACAGGTTGTATAAAGTAAAAGTCGATCTTTCGGAGATGTTTGTGGTGTATTATGATTACCTGGAGCGTGCCCGGGATTTTGTGAAGACCAGGGGAGAAACCTATTATGAAGAAGGTTCTGAATCAAACGCTATTGTCAGGATGATGAATAAATACGGAATTGTGCCGTATCAGGCATATACAGGATTTATACCAGGGCAAAAGGTGTATGACCATAGTACTATGATTGAGGAGATAAAAAACTACCTGGACGACGTAAAAAAGAAAAATATATGGAATGAAGAAGTTGTCGTTAAAGAGGTAAGTAGTATTTTGAATTTATACATGGGTGAGCCTCCGGCAAGCTTCAATTATGAAGGAAAAGCTTATACACCGCAATCCTTTGTAACTGATTTTTTGAAAATTATTCCCTATGATTATTTCAGCTTTATGTCTACGACAAGTGCCAAATTCAATCAGAAGGCTGAGTTGAAAGAGCCTGACAACTGGTGGCACAGCAAGGATTATTATAATGTTTGTCTCGACGATTTTTATAAAATCATTACAGAAGCTCTGAAAAACGGTTATCCTGTTTGTTTGTGCGGTGATGTGAGTGAACCGGGTATCGACTACGATATGCAGACTTTAATTATTCCCACATTTGATATTCCTTCCGATGATATTAATGACGATGCCCGCCAGCAGCGGCTCGAAAATGGAAGCACCACCGACGATCATTGCATGGAAATAGTGGGTTATTGTGTTTATCAGGACAAGTACTGGTTCCTGCTGAAAGACTCAGGCGCAGGGGCTTTTGGCGTGAAATACACAGGCTATCGCTTTATGAGCGGTGATTATGTCAAGCTAAAGATGATGAATATCCTGTTATATAAATATGCAGCCAGAGGTGTGCTGGATAGAATCATTAAGTAAGGCAGAAGTTGGAAGTTGGAAGTTGGTGGAGTGGTGGGAGGAATGAGGAAATGAGAAAATGCGGAAATGCGGAAATGCGGAAATGGAGCAGTGATGAGGTATTGAGCCATTGGAAGCCGCAGAATCCGGCATATTAAAAGCGTAGATTATTTTTCTTAGTGTTTCTTAGTGTTCTGAGTGTCTCAGTGGTGAATAAAGTGAGAAGTCAGAAGCTGGTTAGTATTTGATGAATTTCGCTGAGGTGTTTAAAGATTTTGAAATGATATGGACCAGATAAATGCCCTTATCAAGTTTTTCAATGGGAAGGTTAATACGGGAAAGCATTCCACTGTAGTGATTTCTTATCAGCTCTCTTCCTTCCAGGTCACAAACAATTATAGTAAAGTCATCTGCATATTCCTTGAAAGTTATACTGATATAATTATCGGCCGGATTAGGGTATATTACGGGATCGTCTGAAGTTGTATGAGTTTCTACAGACAAGTCTGGCGGGACATAATTATAGTAACGGGCAGAAACATTATTTTGTCCGCGTTTGTTGATCTGTAATACCGGTTCATGATACTCATCGCTGAGCCACTTGTATTCTGTTACTGTATAATCCATGCCTATACCGTAACCAATCGAATCAGAGTAAATAGAATCATAGTAGGTTACTTTTGATTTAATCCTCATGACACTGAAAGTATCGGTTGGCAAATATAAAGTTCCCCAGCCATCAACAAAATTTTCACGGTGGCGCGCTTCGCCATAATATCCTATGTTTGGAATGTTGACGTGAAATTCTGAATCTGAGGTATCGGCACTGCCAAAAGTGACAGGAAAATGATACAACACATCGGGGTTATCGAATTTCATCGGAAGCGGGACGCCGTTAACCTTGGCGCCCATGCCCAGCATTGAATAACGTGATGCTGAATTTCTGTAAAAATTATAGGCATCGCTGATGGTGATCGGTACAAACGGAATAGCCGGAATTTCCTGGCGCAGGGCTACAGTGGCCATATTATCCGGATCCAGTATGTTGTCGAACACCGCCAGGTATGCAAGGTTTGTCGTCAGCACTGAAACAAAGGTGTCTGTAGCTTCCTGCATTGAAGATAATGATGAAAAGTTCCAGATAAAATCAGCTCCTGTCTGCTGATAATTGATGCCCGCCAGATTATTTGTGGTATTGAATTTCAGCGTATCGCCGGGAGCAGGCATATCGGAATTATCGATAACAACCTGGCTGCTTGCTGCGAATGAGAAAAGCAGTATAACTAGAGGGAATAAATATTTCATCATGTTTTTTTACAAATATAAGTATGAAATTTATATCATGTTATGAAACAGGAAAATACTTTAAATAAAAATGTCAAATTCTTTATATGTAGTTAAAACGAAAATTACTGCAGGGCTAAATCTTTTCTTAAAATCGTAAATCGTTGATCATCCACCCTGGCGGATTCTTAAATCTCTTTGAATAATGAACACCGATTAACCCTGACTGCCGTCAGGCAGGGAATGATGATTTGCGAAGTACGCTAAAATCTAAAATCTGGAATCGTTAATCGATATTCTTAAATCTCTTTGAATAATGAACACTGATTAACCCTGACTGCCGTCAGGCAGGGAATGATGATTTGCGAAGTACGCTAAAATCATACATCTGCAATCGTTAATCAATATTCTAAAATCATTCTACATTTTAAAACCTTTGAATAATGAACACTGATTAACCCTGACTGCCGTCAGGCAGGGAATGATGATTTGCGAAGTACGCTAAAATCTAAAATCTTAAATCGTTAATCGATATTCTTAAATCTCTTTGAATGATGAACACTGATTAACCCTGACTGCCGTCAGGCAGGGAATGATAATCTATGAAGATTGCTAAGTTCTGACATCGCAAATCGTTAATCGATATTCTTAAATCTCTTTGAATAATGAACACTGATTAACGAATGATGATTTGTGAAGTACGCTAAAATCTTAAATCTAAAATCGTTAATCAATATTCTTAAATCTCTTTGAATAATGAACATCGATCAACGAATGATGATTTGCGAAGTACGCTAAAATCAGAAATCTGAAATCGTTAATCGATATTCTAAAATCATTTTCTACCAAAAACATTTTGAATAATGAACACTGATTAACGAATGATGATTTGCGAAGTACGCTAAAATCTTAAATCTAAAATCGTTAATCGATATTCTAAAATCATTTTCTACCAAAAACATTTTGAATAATGAACACTGATTAACCCTGACTGCCGTCAGGCAGGGAATGATGATTTGCGAAGTACGCTAAAATCATAAATCTAAAATCGTTAATCGTCCGTCGTGGCGGATTCTAAAATCATTTTACATTTTCATTCTGCCAAGGATAGGTGATTTTGTTGGTTAATGTATTTGATTGTTATTTTTGAGATATTCACATGTTGTTGTCAAACAATTCGTTATGATATATTTTAGCCATATTGTTGGAAACATTTGTAAATAAGACATAAAATATTAACTTTGTCATAATATTAACTTATTTAATATTTTATTATGAAAAAAACAATTTTAGTTGTTGCCCTTGTTGGAGCATTATTCACGTTAGCAAGTGCGCAACCGCGTGCTATTGGAGTACGTTTTGGCAATGGTGCTGATTTTTCATATCAACACAGCATTGGAGAGAAAAACATGCTTGATTGTACTGCCGGAGTCAGTTTGGGGTGGTTGGGTCATCCCGGAGTAACTGCAGTTGTGATGTTTGACTGGGTTTTTGATATTAAATCGGGTTGGAAATGGTATGTTGGCCCCGGAGCAGGAGTCGGCTGGGGTTGGGGTCCTGCCTATAAAGATCATGATTATTTTCCGCTAAGAGTTAATGTGGGAGGACAAATAGGTATTGAATATAATTTTGGGATTCCCTTAAATTTAAGCTTGGATGTTCGGCCAATGGTAAATGTTTTGGGCTTTAAACATCATCACATGGATTATTGGTTTGATTTTGGACCTGCTCTTGGTGTTCGTTACCGCTTTAATAAATAAAATAGAGTACAAAACTTTGATATGAGCTGAAAGAAATTATTTCTTTCAGCTCATGTTTTTTTAAGCATTCTTTCAATTATTTGCCTTGCATTATCAATTCTTTTATTTCCTGTCCCTTCGATAATTTCAAAATTGACCTTTCTGTTTTTTAATTCTCTGTAATACCAATTAAAAAAGAATTGCCGCAGGTGCGGATGCTCGCGTAGCGGATCATATTCCCACGGCAGGTCTATGTTGCACAAAAGGTAGAGGTCGTAATTTTGGCGGTGGATATTTTCACTCACCCACAAGGGGCATTTCTGAAATTTATGTTCAGCCCAGATTTTTATTACAGTAAGTTCCGTATCGCAAAAAATAATTCTTTCAGCGGTTGCTTCGGCTTTTTTCTGTTCCTGTATCTGTCCCCGGGCAATAATTTCAAGATCCCCGTAATCATATTCGCGGCCTAAACCGGCAATATATGACCGGGCAAACTCAGGGACAAAAAGAGTGTGGTAGTGGTCGGCCAGTTGCGCTGCAAGCTGCGATTTTCCTGTTGATTCAGGCCCGGTGATTGCAATGCGTATCAAACCGCCGTCTGTTTTTTCAAATCCTTTTTCCATGTGTAATATCCGTATACCGCCAAAGCCGTGAAAATAAAATATAATGGGGCAAAAGCATATAAATGTTTAATAAAATAAAGTATGGTACAGTTTATATCAATTACAATCCACATAATCCAGTGTTCGATGATCTTTTTACCCATGGCATAGGTGCCGATAATTCCCCATACAGTCAGCAATGAATCCCAGTATGGAAAAGAAGCATCGGTGTATGTTGCGAAAAGATATCCAACCAGCACGGAAAGGCACATGCCGGCAATAAACATGATTAAAAACTCTTTTGCCTTAATATTTCTGACAGGCAGCTCGAATTTTTTTTCTCCGCCAAAAATCCAGTTGTACCAGCCGTATAAAGTCATTACAAGATAAAATACCTGGAGCACCACGTCGGCGTATAATTTTGCTATAAAAAACACATACAATGAAAGCGCTACATTTACGAGGCCTACAGGCCAGCACCATATCTTTTGCTTTGCCGTAAGATATACTCCGGCAACGCCAAGAATTGAAGCAATTAATTCAATGTAGTTTTCAGTGACCCAGTTAATAATTGAAAACAGCAATTTTTAAAGTCTTGTGAGGTTAAAGAATTCGGTACAGCTAAGTTTTTTAATGAAACGGAATAATTGAGCATGCCAGGTGGCAATGCCATTCGCCATTTAATTATTTAATCAGGATTTAAGATCGGCATTGATTACTTTCATAACAAACACGGAATGAGGCAATGTAAATGATTTTTCAATTTCGTTGGTAAGTGCATTCATTACATAGCGGTATTCTCCGAATATCTGCGTACTCATGCCATTGGTCTGAGCCGTCAACTCACTATATGTATTAATACGTTTAATGAAATCAAGGATTTCGGGGACGAATTTCTCATTCAAAGGATAGTAACTTATTTCAATAGAGACTTTCATAAAAAAAATTTTTCTGTAAATAAACTTTACAAAAATATGTGTAATTTTGATTTCAAATCCTGATAAGGTTAAATCTCTCAAAATAAATATTAATCCAAGGACCCGATGTTACTAATCAGGATAGTGGGGATTGCATCCGGCCTTATAAAAATCAATAGAATGAAAAGAATTTTTTTGTTGTTAGCTGTCGGTGTTTTTGCAATGTTTATGGTGAGTTGTTTAACCGTTGAAAAAAAACAATACACGTTTGAGTTTACCGGTAAAAATTCGGGAAAACTTACTGTAAAATATATTAACATCATGTCGAATGTCGATTCGGCGGGTTATACCGAAATACAGGATTTTGATGAATTACTTTCTTCTTATATTAACGGAACCAAAATAGAGGAATCATACCCGGAAGCAACCAATATTTCCAAACGCCTGTTCGAAGAAAACGGTGTTCTCTGTGCCGAAGTAACGATGGAATTTCCGAATCTTCAGGCTGCCCGGCTTTACCAGTTTGATACCAAAAGTCCTTTTATGTTTTATGCAAGTTCCGTTGATGGAGAAACTTATGTAGAATCAAATGGAACCTATGGCGGCGATAACATGCCTGTTGTCATGTTCCCGTCGAAACTGAAAAAACTGACAGTGACTACCAGCGTAAGCAAACCTTCAGACGAAAGCTATGTAAGCCTGTTGGGAGAATATAATAAATGGAAAAAGAAATAATCACTGATCATGAAATAATGTAAAGGCTGTCCGGATTCAAGGCAGCCTTTCTTTTTATTAAAAGATTCCTGAATTGATTTTTTACTTTTAGAGAAATGATGTTACTTTGCTGTGCTTAATTAACTAATTGTATGAAAAAAATATTCCTGCTTTTTTGTATTTGTCCGGTATTCCTTGCCTGCACATCGAAACATGAAAAAGCTGTTGAGCTCAATAAAAAGGGTATACGTAATATTTATGAAAGACATACCGAAGAAGCCCTGGCTGATTTTAATAATGCCATAAAGTTAGATCCTCTTTATGATCAGCCTTATTATTACAGGGGTAATCTTAAGTTTGGTGCAGCCGATTACCAGGGAGCGCTGGCTGATTATTCAAAAGCTATTGAGCTGAATGCTGGTTTTGCAGAGGCTTATGCTAACCGTGGTAATCTTTACGAAGCTATTAACCGGCGTGATAAAGCCTGTGAAGACTGGGTTAAAGCGGATGAATTAGGCAAACCCAACCTTGAGGATAAACTGGAGCACTGCCGTTAACATAATTATACGTTGAATCGTATGTGCATGATATCGCCTTCTTCCACGATATAATTTTTTCCTTCCACAAAGAATTTACCGGATTCCTTACAGGCATGTTCTGAACCCAATTTGACAAAGTCATCGTATTTCATTACTTCAGCCCTGATAAATCCGCGTTCCAGGTCGGAGTGGATCACGCCGGAAGCCTGCGGCGCATTCATACCCGTTTTTATAGTCCAGGCGCGTGCTTCCTTTGGCCCGGCAGTGAAAAAAGTTCTTAAATTCAAAAGATCATATGCAGATCGTATGAGTTTATTTACACTGGGTTCGGTAAGCCCGACGTCATTAAGGAATGCGATGCGGTCTTCTTCGCTTTCAAGTTCTGAAATTTCTGCTTCCAGTTTTCCTGCAATGACCAGTACATCTGTTTTTTCATCTTTGACAGCCTGCTTAAGCATTTCGGAATACTTATTACCTGTAACAGCCGAAGCATCATCCACATTGCAAACATACAACACGGGCTTTTCTGTCAGCAGGCATAGGTCTTTTACCAGTTTGCGGTCTTCTTCCGGGATATTTAATGTTCTTGCCGACTGAAATGATTCAAGATGATCTTTATACAGGGTAAGGACTTCTAACAGATGTTTGGCGTCTTTATCGCCTGTCTTTGCAGCTTTTTCAACGCGTTGAATTTTCCGGACAATCTGGTCAAGGTCGTTGATCTGAAGTTCCAGGTCAATGATTTCCTTGTCCCTGACCGAATTTACCGAACCTTCAATATGAGGAAGGTTCTCATCATCAAAACAACGAATCACATGAATAATAGCGTCAGTCTGTCGTATGTCCGCCAGAAATGAATTCCCCATTCCTTCGCCTTTGCTGGAGCCTTTTGTTAATCCAGGAATATCAACAATTTCCACAGTGGCATGGACTACTTTTGCAGCTTTAACAAGCTTTTCCAAAACATATAAACGTTCATCCGGAACATTTACAATAGCTATATTTGATTTGTTCGAGCTAAAAGCAAAATTGGTTATTTGTGCTTTTGTACTTGACATACAATTGAAAATTGTTGTCTTACCGCAGTTGGCCAATCCGACTATTCCGCAATTCAGTCCCATAATTTTTTTTGTACAAAGTTAGATTTTTTTCCCGCATTTGATTTTTACAACTGCACTTTAAGGCCGATAATTAAGTATTAGCTTGTGTTATGGATTGATTTTCAACCTATTGAATAAATTTATTCAATACTTTTAAACAAGCATAAAAGAGGCGGATAAAAAATATATTTTTGAAAAAAAAATTCTATGTATACAGTTGACGAATTAAAAAATATGGCAACACAGGTGCGCCGCGACCTTTTACGAATGATACACGCTGTCAGTTCGGGGCATCCCGGAGGTTCACTTGGGTGTGCCGATTTTTTAAGCTGTTTGTATTTTTCCGTGATGGAGCACAATCCAAAGCAATTCAATATGGATGGAAAAGGGGAGGATGTGTTTTTTCTTTCGAATGGCCATCTTTCCGCAGCCTGGTACAGTGTTTTAGCTCATGCCGGATATTTTGAGTTAAGTGAATTGTCAACATTCCGTAAGTTGAATACGCGTTTGCAGGGTCATCCGACTCCCGCAGAGCATACGCCTGGTGTCCGCATAGCTTCGGGTTCGCTCGGGCAGGGAATGTCGGCTGCCATAGGTGCAGCATTGGCAAAAAAACTGAATGGAGATACTCATCTGGTGTTCAGCCTGCATGGCGACGGTGAATTACAGGAAGGACAGATATGGGAAGCATCCATGTTTGCAGCAGCTAAGAAAGTTGATAACCTGATTTCGGTGATGGATTATAATGGCAAACAAATCGACGGCCCTGTTGATGAGGTGATGAGCCTTGGAGACCTGAAAGCCAAATTTCTTGCTTTTGGCTGGAAAGTTTTTGAAATGAATGGAAACGACATTGCTGAAGTGCTTGATATGTTGAAAATTGCCAAAGCCAATACCTTCAAAGGGGTTCCCGTCGTTATATTAATGAAAACAGAAATGGGCTTTGGAGTTGATTTTATGAAAGGTTCTCATAAATGGCATGGCACACCACCCAACGACGAACAACTGGCAAGAGCGCTTGCACAATTACCTGCTACATTAGGTGATTATTAAAATCATAAGAATGAGAATATCAGTTTTACATAAGTTTTTATTTTTACTAATTGCATTAAGCTTTTCGATCAGGGTATCGGCGCAGATTACGGTTAATGAGAAAGAAAAACCCAAGCCGGTGCCTACAACGCGCATTTTGTTCGTTTATGATGCCTCGCAAAGTATGATAGGCCAGTGGCAAAGCGACCGTAAAATTTCAATTGCCAACAGGTTAATGGCCGAATTGCTTGACAGCCTGCGAGATGTGGAGCATCTACAGATGGGCCTCCGGATTTATGGCCACCAGAAGAATTATCCTCCGCAGGATTGCGACGACAGTAAACTTGAAATACCTATCGGCGATGGAAATGCCGATAAGATTGTCAATAAATTAAAAACTATTAATCCAAAGGGAACTACGCCCATTGCTGCATCGCTTGAGGCAGCAGGTAATGATTTTCCGCCCTGCGAAAATTGCAGGAATATTATCATTCTTATCACCGACGGACTTGAAGAATGTGGCGGCGATCCATGTGCTGTTTCACAGTCACTGCAAAAGAAAGGTATCATTCTTAAACCGTTTATTATTGGCATTGGTCGCAACTTTAAGGATTCATTTGAATGTGTGGGCACCTATTTCGATGCATCAACAGAATCGGAATTCAGTAAAGTATTAAAGGTCGTAATCTCTCAGGCGCTAAATTCCACTACTGCCCAGATCAATTTATTGGATTCATATGGAAAACCTACCGAGACAAATGTGGGCATGACCTTATATGATAACTTTTCAGGGACAATAAAATACAATTACATCCATACTATGAATGACCAGGGCCTGCCGGATACCTTATTTATCGACCCGTTGCTGGCCTATGATCTGGTGGTTCATACCATACCGGCGGTACGCCGCGACAGCATTGTAATTACTCCCGGAAAGCATACGGTCATTGCTGCCAGTACGCCGCAGGGAACCCTGGAACTGAAAATCGGAGGGAAACTACCCACGGTAAAAAATCTACAATGCATTGTCAGGCAAAATGGTAAAATGGAAACTCTTAATGTGCAGACTTTTGAACAAAAAACTAAATACCTGGTTGGCAAATATGACCTTGAAGTACTGAGTCTTCCACGTATGTACATTAATGATGTGGAAATAAAACAGAGCTATAATACCACTGTTGAAATACCTATGCCGGGAATAGCCATCATCCAGGTAGCAATGAAGGGATACGGCGATTTGTATTCCGAAGAAAATAATGAATTAAAATGGATATATAAAATTAATGAAGAAGGAGTGCAGGAAATGTTGTATTTATTACCCGGCAAATACCGGATTATATTCCGGTCTAAATTTGCAACACATTCGTTTTATACCATTGACAAGTCATTTAAGATTGAATCAGGTGTTACTACAAGGGTAAATTTTTATTAATAGTAAGGTAATAATAGTTTTAGAAATTAATAAACAGTTAAACAGAAAATAAATCCCCCAATTTAAATGAGCAGATTTCAAAAAACCGGTGAAAAAGATACGCGTTCAGGCTTTGGTGAAGCCTTGAATGAGTTAGGGCATGAAAATAATAATGTAGTAGCTTTATGTGCAGACCTTACCGGTTCACTGAAGATGGAAGCATTTGCGGCAAATTTTCCTGAACGTTTTATCCAGACAGGTATTGCCGAGGCGAATATGATGGGTATTGCTGCCGGTTTGACCATAGGCGGAAAGATACCCTTTGCCGGCACCTTTGCCAATTTTGCCACGGGCAGGGTTTATGACCAAGTGCGGCAAAGCATAGCCTATTCAAATAAAAATGTAAAAATTTGTGCTTCACATGCCGGAATAACACTGGGTGAAGACGGGGCGACGCATCAGATCATGGAAGATATCGGGTTGATGAAAATGTTGCCCAATATGGTTGTTATCAATACTTGTGATTTTAATCAGACCAAAGCGGCAACCAAGGCTGCTGCAAATTATTATGGCCCGGTGTATCTGAGGTTTGGAAGACCAAAGGTTCCTGTATTTATTCCGGAAGATGAACCTTTTATTATTGGTAAAGCGCTTCAGTTAACGGAAGGTACCGATGTGAGCATTTTTGCCACCGGGCATCTTGTCTGGAAATCGCTTGAAGCCGTCCGGATTTTAAAAGATAAGGGAATTAGCGCGGAACTGATCGACATACATACCATAAAACCACTTGATGAAGAAGCCATTTTAAAATCAGTTGCAAAGACACGCTGTGTGGTTACTGCAGAGGAACATGTGATGAACGGCGGCATGGGCGATACCATTGCACAACTGCTGGTCAGGAAAATGCCACTGCCAATGGAAATGGTTGCGGTGGATGATAAATTCGGCGAAAGCGGCACTCCCGATGAACTGATGGTAAAGTATGGGCTGGATACCTCCGATGTAGTGATGGCAGCCATAAAAGCAATCAACCGAAAGTAAAGAGATTTAAAAGATTATCATCCTCCGGCAGAGAGCCCAGACATATGGCAAAAGGAAAAAGATTCAGACGTTTTATAAAGATTATACTTTGGTTTTTATTGATATTCCTGGTTATTACTTTAGGGCCGGTTGTAATGTATAAGCTTGTTCACCCGCCTGCAACACCCTTGATGTTAATAAGGGGATATGAAACAGACAAAAAGACGGACTATCAATGGATCCCGGTGAAAAAAATGTCGCCATATCTTTTTCAGGCTGCACTGGCGGCAGAGGATGACCATTTTTTAATTCACCATGGTTTTGATTTTCGTGCCATAAAACTGGCTTATGCATCAAATCAGAAAAGTAAAAGAACAAAAGGTGGCAGTACCATTAGCCAGCAAACTGCTAAAAATGTTTTTCTCTGGCCGCACCGCGATTACTTCCGCAAAGGACTTGAAGCATGGTTTACGGTGCTGATTGAGTTTGTGTGGGGCAAAGAAAGAATTATGGAAATGTACCTCAATGTTGTTGAATTTGGCCCTGGCGTATATGGTGTTGAAGCCGCCTCATTGAAATATTTTAAGAAACATGCTTCAAAATTATCTAAATATGAAGCAGCTGCATTGATTTCAGTTTTACCCAACCCGCATATTTATAAAGTACTGAATCCGGGTCCTTATACAGCCCGGTACAGGGGAGCTATTTTAAAAAGGATGAACTATATTCCCGCAGTTAAGTTTAATTGACTTCAATCTTTATAAAAATGGTAACTTTGCCATATAAAATCATTTGAGATGAGCATTTTTGATGGGTTTTTGAAGCCGGCAAGGGATAAAAAGAGTCCAGAAAAAACCATATGTGTTTTACCCTGGTTACATCTGAATATATTACCAAGCGGCAAAGTATTGCAGTGTTGTATAACACTGGACAATAAAAATTTTGCCGGCGACCTGAAGAAGCAAACCATTGAAGAAGTCTGGAACGGGAGGTTCTTAAAGACCATGCGCAAGCAGATGCTTAGCGGCATCGAGCCTAAAATGTGCCAAAGGTGTTTTGATGATGAACGGGTTTGCGGGTCAAGCCACAGGACTTTTCAAAACGGAAATTTTCCCGATAAATTTAAAGAGATACCTCAAATTACAAGGTCTGACGGGAGCTTGGAAAAAGTTGAATTACGATATTGGGATTTTCGTTTCAGCAACCTGTGTAATTTCAAATGCCGCACCTGTGAGCCGGAGGCTTCTACTTCGTGGTTCTCCGACGCCAAAGAATTGGGGTGGTTGTCAACACGTAAAACCGAACAATTAAAAAAGCTTAATGCTGTTGATCATCAAACAGTATTATTTTTTCTGAATAAATATTTACCAACCGTGCAGCAGATTAATTTTGCCGGCGGTGAACCTTTGATCATCGACGAGCATTGGCAAATACTGGATTTACTTGATGAACATAAAAGGTATGATGTAGCCTTGTACTATACTACTAATTTAAGCACTCTGAAGTATAAGGATAAAAATGCTCTAGATTACTGGGCTAAATGGGGCCGTAAGGTAACATTAATGCCGAGCATTGATGATACAGGCCGCCGTGCCGAGCTGATACGCCGCGGAACCGACTGGAAAAATGTTGAAGCCAATCTGAAAGCTGTCAACCAGATAGGGATTTTTGTAATGCCAAATATTACGGTAAGTGCAATGAATATTTTTACACTTACTGCCTTAATTGATTACCTGACTGAGATTGGCATTATAAATCATGAAAATAAATATTGGCAGAATTTTAATATTAATGTCGTAATTACACCGCATTTTCATGTAAGCATACTTCCTGATGATGTCAGAAAGGATATTAGAAAAAACCTCGATAACTACATCAACGAATACGAGAAAAAATATGATGTGAAAATGCGCGATCAGTTTGCATCATTGTTCTGGCACCTGGACAAGCCCTGGAATAAGAAAAATGCCGGGATATTCAAAGATTTTACGCTGGCTGTCGACAAGGTGAGAGGAGAAAGCACATGCGATGTTATACCGGAGCTGGCATGTATTTTAAAAGATTGATACCTGCAGGATTTAGAATATTACATTGAAAATATTTTCTTTTGCCATAACAGGCAAAGAATGCCATATGTTCTTAATTATCTTTTTGTTGTTTCAGTATCTGATGTTTGATCAGCTTCACTTGCCTGAAACTATTACAAGAAGTTCCACAGCATCATAGCTAATTGCGTCAAACATATCCTCTACATTGTTAGTATAATCTGAGTTATGGCTCATCAGGGCATTTTTCACAAGAAAGGCTTTATAATCATGATTCTGGGCGCCTATCCATGTGGCCAACACACAACCCACAGCGCTTAAGCCGCAAAGAAATAAGGCATTACAGCCTTTCTCTTTTAATACTTTATCAAGGTCGGTTTTATTAAAACCATCACCATAGGTTTTAATTATTTTAGGATCGTCCTTATTGACTTCTACCGTGGCAGGATATTAAACTCATTATCTCCGGGATGGGGGCCTGCTTGAACATCATGGTGATATACCCTGATGACCGGGAAATTGTATTTGTGAAAAAGGCCGATAAGCTGATTGATATAGTATAATGCAAAAGTTTTTTCACGTTCAGGAATATAGTTCAGGTAGGCGTTCTGTATATCAATGACCAGCAGGGCAGGCTTAAGTTGTTCCTTTGTTTGTTCTTTGGTCTCCTGGGCAAATGATTTTGCTGAAAAAACCACTACCAGGAAAATTGCGATACTAAATAATTTTTTCATATTAAATATTTTGGTTTTAAAATTAGTTTTTTATTCTTTTCAATGGTCTTTTTTTTATCATGCCGCCTTTTGCATCTTTGATGCTGTGCATGACCACGAAAGCATTTTTATCGATTTTATCTATTTCAGCTTGTAGTTTCGTTAGTTCCAGTCGGGTGATCAAGGTATAAACGATGCTGGTATCCTTTAATGTTTCACCACGTTTGGCATAACCTTTTTTACCCGAATACAGTGTGCATCCTCTCCCGATTTTTTCAATTATCGCAAGACGTATTTCTTCGCTGAAGTCAGAAATGATGGTGACACCAATGTATTCTTCGATACCATCGACAATGTAATCAACAGTTTTTGAGGCGGTGAGGTAGGTAAGTATGGCATAAAGGGCGATTTCTATTGAAAATGTAATTATTGCAACTGTAAAAATGCAGATGTTAAACAACAGGACAATATCACCTATTGAGAGAGAGACTTTCCGGCTGATATACACGGCAAGTACTTCGGTACCGTCAAGTACCGAGCCTCCTCTTATGGCCAGGCCGATTCCCAGCCCGAGAAAAAAACCTCCGAAAACAGCAATGAGCAACTTATCGTGCGTGATCATCGGGAAAGGGATAAATTCAACGGCCAGCGCGAGCAGGATTATAGCGATAATGCTCCTTACCGCAAATGTTTTGCTGATAGAGGAAAATCCTAAAATCATGAAAGGCACATTAATAATAATAAGTAACACCGAAAGCGGAAGCCCGGTAACGGCGGCTGTAATCAGTGAAATACCGGTAACACCGCCATCAATAAATGAGTTGGGTAATAAAAAACCTTTTAATCCAAAACTGGCCGATATAACGCCAAAGACTATGAAAATAAAGCTTTTCGTGTTTTGAGCCACATCCACGCTGGCGTCTTTTTTTTCCTTCTTGTACAGCGACGGCGTTACTTTGACATTTTTTCTCTTTAGATTATATTTGGCCGCCTCAACGATCAGAAACTGAAAAATAGATTTCATTTTTTACAGATTGCTTACACATTCAACAATTTGGTCAGATTCTAAAATTGATACATCCATTTTATTGCTTGTCTTTGCCTGGCGTATCATGGCTTCGGCGACTACCGAAGCATTGATTCCCCTATATTTTTTTATTTTACCAATCAAAAGAAAACCAAAAACCTTCATAAACGTTTTGCCCGCCAACTCGGCAAACCTGAATTCATCCCTTTTGCCAAGCAGCATGGATGGCCTGAAAATAATCAATCCGGCAGTGAACGCTTTTTTTAAATCCTCTTCAACTTTTCCTTTTGTCCTCAGGTAAAAGTTGCGCGACAGAGCGTTTGCACCGATGGAGGAGATGTATAAAAATTTTTCCGCCCCTGACCGTTGAGCAATTTTTGCTAAGGAAACAACATAGTCATGATCGGTCTTGTAAAAAGTTTCCTGGTTTCCGGCCTTTTTTATTGTGGTTCCCAGGCAGCAAAAGAAATGCTGTGCATCAGTATCCGGCAATGATTCAAGATGATCAAAATCAATGATTCTTTCGTCCAGCTTATTGTGTTTAATGCCAGTAGGCCTTCTGACCCAGATTTCGACACATTGATAATCCGTATCATTTAACAGTTTTTCAAGGCAATGTTTTCCGCAAAGGCCCGTAGCCCCGACAAGTATGGCTTTATATAATTCCCGGCTCACGTTAGTATTTAATTGAATTTATTATTTGTTCGCATATTTTTTCCCGGGTTTCATTTTCATCCGGCGTAATTATGATTTGTGAGAGGCAATAATATTTTTCACGTTTTGCAAGCATCCCGGCGATTTTTATTTTCCTGTTTTTCTGTTTTGCCAGTAACGGGCGGTCGGCGGTTTTGTGGCAGAGGCGTTTTTCAAGTGTATTTGCCGGATATTTCAGATAAATGGTAATACCGGATTTATTCATGATATCCATATTATCATTGAAACATGGAGTGCCACCTCCGGTAGCGACAACCATATTCATGTTTTGTAAAACCACCTCCTGTAATATTTCCTTTTCCATTTTACGGAATGCTGATTCTCCATCAACGCTGAAAATGTCTTTGATGGCTTTGCCCGTTTTTAATTCGATAAGCTGATCGGTGTCATAAAATGCCATATTCATCTTCGATGCAAGCAAATTCCCAAGCTCCGTCTTGCCACATCCCATAAATCCTGTCAGAAAAATCTTCATTTCATTATACATCTTTCCAAAGGTATTAAATTTTCTGTTATGATTTTAATGTGAATATTATGCTGTAACTTCATATTGCATCCACACCGCTTGAATCTGCCTGAAAACATGTTGTATGCAACCCAACCTGTGTAATTAACATTTGTACTGTATAATTTTATTTACGCAAAAAATCTATCTGGCTTATAATTCTTAATTTTGCTCTTTTTGCCTGAGTAATGTTAGCGAAAGTAAAATCTATATTAAAGGAAAAAGAGGGAAAACAGGTTTTTTCAAACTTTCTCTCCCTGTCATTTATGCAGGCAGCAAATTACCTGATCCCTCTTGTCGCTATTCCTTATCTTGTCAGGGTTTTGGGTGATGATCGTTTTGGACTGGTGATGTTTGCCCAGGCTTTTATCCAGTACTTCATGATAGTAGTAGATTTTGGATTTGAGCTGACTGCAACCCGCGAAATATCAATACACAGGCATGACAAGCACAAGGTAACCGAAATATTCAGCTCGGTAATTTATGTAAAAATACTGCTGTTGCTGATCAGTTTTCTGGTAATGAACCTCATCGTTTTTTCATTCGGTAAATTCAGTTCTGAATGGCGATTGTACTATCTCACATTTGGAATGGTCATAGGGCAGTTGCTTTTTCCGGTCTGGTATTTCCAGGGCATTGAAAAAATGAAATATATCATGTTTTTTAATGTTCTTGCCAAAGGCATTTTCACCATTCTGATCTTTTTTACTATTTTTAGTCCTGATGACTATAAGTTGTATGCTGTCATAAACTCCTCCGGTGTTGTATTTGCCGGTCTGGTGGCTTTTCTGGTTGCACTGTATATGAATAAATTCGGCTTTACCAAACCCAAAAAGCAACCGATTTTTGATATTGTCAGAAAAACACGTGATGTGTTCATTTCCAACGTAGGCATCAGTATGTATATGACGTCAACAAGTTTTATTCTTGGAGTTGTTACCGGGCGTAATGATGTTGTGGGTTTTTATGCGGTGGCTGAAAAAGCAATACGCGGCATACGCTATGTTGTATCGCCAATCACGCAAGCATTATACCCTTACCTGAGTAAAAAATTTGCAGGACAAAAAAGGATAGATTCAATAAAAGTTCTGAAAAAACTGATGCTGTATCTCTCGCCTGTTTTACTGATATTGATTGCGGGGATTTTAATTTTTACACCAATCATTGTGCGCATTCTCACAGGCTCAGACAATGCCTCAACCATACTTGATATGCGGGTAATTTCATTGATACTTATCATTGGTACTTTTAATAATATATTAGGTGTACTGGGTATGCTGAACATGGGTATGGAGAAACAGTTCCGTAATAATGTGCTGTTAAGTGGTTTTTTCAACTTACTTGTTTGTATAGTTACAACATATTTTCTGCTTGACCTTGGGGCATCGATTTCGGTTGTATTGACAGAGATGTTTTTATTAGTTCTTCTTATCTTTAAAATCCAAAAAGTATACAGAAATGATTAGCGCTATCATTATTTCATTTTTTATACTTGGTATGCTTGTCTTTCTAAAAAGGCTTGTCGGGCTGGAATTATTTGATCCTATATTTATTACACCTTTATACTGGTTTGTTTTTGTTGTATTTAGTATATTGATATCCACTCCCCTGGGATTGAAATTTTATTGGGCTGGTGTGGTTCCGATTTTTTCTTTTTTGCTTGCTTTTGTTATCGGATCGATTGTCATGCGGTATCTGATTGTCAGAAGCCGGATGAATCTGAATGGGAGCAAAAATCCAAAATCCCCTCAGATTTTCCCGCTCAGGCTTTTATTTTGGCTGATAATTGGTTATTCCGGCCTTGGTTTTCTTGCTATTATGTTACAAATGAATTATCTGGGGATTTCCATACAAAGCATGTCAGACTTATTTCAATCGGCAAGTAAAATATCTGAAATACGCTATAATATGGGAACAGACATGCCAAAGTACGGATTGTTGCTTATGTCATTTCTTTATTCGGCCAGCTTTTTTGGTGGTATTTATTGGGTGCTTAATAAATCTTTCCTAAAAAAAACGGTTGCATTGCTGCCCTTTGTCGTGATAATTATATTTACCATTACCAATGGCGTTAAAGCCGGTTTTTTATTTATGCTGATCATCTGGCTCTCCGGTTTTTTATCGGCGACAATTTTTATAAAACGTGGCCGGATAAAAAATTATAAACGGATTTTGTTCCGGGGAATTTTTATTTTTGTTTTTGTTATGTTGTTGCTGCCCGTTACCCAGTTTTTCAGGTCAGGAAATAATGATAAAAAAATGGAATTCATAACACCGGGTATTATTTCATATTTTGTTTCGTTTAATGCTTTTACCATATGGTATCATAACTATGATAACAGTGAGCTGACCGGATATAAGAGAACTCTTTCAGGCATACATAATTTGTTTTATGGTGAGCGCGAAAAAGGCCTTTACGGCAGCAATGAAACAGAGGTTGGTAAATTCAATAATGCCCCCGTTACTACCAATGTTTTTACCATGACGCGCGGACTGATTGAGGATTTTAATTTTTACGGAGCAATGTTATTACTCTTTATTACAGGAATGACAGTACAGTTTCTTTATTTTTTAACGAAGAAAAAACATCTATTTGCCCTATGTTTTCTTTCGCTGTTTTATAGCATTTTGTTTAGTAGTTTTGCACAGAATATTATTAATTATAATACCATATTGTTTTCCTGGATGGTGAGTTTTCTTTCAATCTTTATATTTTGGATAATAAGTTTTATCAGGAATAAAATAAATGTTGTTGCCGGCCCGAACAGGGTTGAATAGCGTATTTCAGGCGTATATGAGATGTTCAGGAATGTTGAGAAAATAGTATGCAGTTTGTTATTAATATTAAGCCTTGAATACATGCATGCACGATACAAGAGAATTTCAAACAGGGAGGTGTAAATTTAATTGCTGATGAAAGTTGTTTTCATAACGGTTAATTACTGCCAGGCGGAGTTGACGATCAATCTGCTTGAAAACCTTTCCCGTATTAGTGGAACAAAGGATATCAAGGTAATTGTTGTTGATAATTCAAATGATAAAGATGATGTAAAAAAAATTCAGGATTATAAAAACCGGGATAAAACTTTATCACTTGACATTTTGAAAGCGCCGTCAAATATGGGTTATTTCGGTGCGGTAAATTTTGCGCTGAAAAGTTTAAGCCATCTATATGATTTTGATTTTCTTATTGTTTCAAATAATGATATTGAAATCAGGGATGAAGCTTTTTTTGAAAATCTCAGGGCATTAATGGGCGGGCCTGAAATCATCGCACCGGATATTGTTTCTACAGTAACAGGTAAACATCAAAATCCACACAGGTTAAATAAGATTACTAAAAATCAGAAATTGCAGTACCGCCTGCTTTTTACGAATTATTATTTTGGCTTAACATTGTACCTCGGAAGAAAACTGGTAAAGAAAATGCTTTTTCATGATGCCAAAATGAACAAGCCGGGGAAAATGTTTATTTATTCGGCTCACGGGGCTTTCATTGTATTTTCAAAGGCATATTTTGAAAAGGGCGGCACCATTGATGACGGGTATTTTTTATATGGTGAAGAAGACAGCATTGCTGCCCAATGCGAGAAGTCAGGAATGAAAATTTTAATGACCCCTGAGCTTCAGGTATATCATAATGAACATGTATCAACTGATGGAAGCGGGTTTAAGAGAAAAATCTACCTTTTGCAAAAAAAGGCTTATAAATATATAAAGGCCAATTATCCAAATTTTTACTAATGAATGAGAAGACGATCATATCAATTTTAATTCCTTGTCTGAATGAAGAGAAGTATATTGACAAATGCCTTCAAAGTGTTTGTTCATTCAGGTTGCCTGAAAATTGCGAAACAGAGATATTCGTTATAGATGGGATGTCATCAGATAATACCAGGAATATAGTTCAAAAGATTGTGGAAGGCCACAGCAATATTAAATTGATTGATAATCCCGGCAGGATACAATCCTGTGCCCTTAATACGGCAATTCCGCTGACTAAAGGGTCATTCATACTCAGGTTGGATGCTCATTCAGAATATCCTGATGATTATCTGTATATACTGTATAATGCATCTCTCGAAAAGGCGGCAGATAATTACGGAGGCCTGTTTATTACCAGGCCCGGAGGAGATACTTATCAGGCACAGCTTGTACAGGCGCTTACCACTCATATGTTTGGTGTTGGCAATTCGGGCTTTCGGCTTGGGTATAAATCTGATTATGCCGATTCGGTACCGTATGGATTTTTCCGAAGAGATGTTTTTGAAAAATACGGATATTTCGATGAACGATTAAAACGTTGCCAGGACTATGAATTTAACCGCAGGATCATAAAGAATGGAGGCAAAATCTGGCGATGCTCCGATGTGAGTTTTCAATATTATAATCAACCGTCAGTATATAAATTCTTAAAAAAGCAGTTGATAAAAGAGGGCCCATATAATGCTTATATGTGGTACCTGGCGCCATATACATTTGCATACAGGCATGTGGTACCGGCGGTATTTGCGGCGGGTGTGATTTCTGGCGTAATTTTATCAGTGTTCTTTAATTTCATGGCCTGGGCTTTTCTTTCTGTTATGGCAATTTATTCAATAATGGCTGTATTTTCTGCAGCTCAGCAGGCAATAAGGTTTAAGTTATTCCGTCATGTTTTATTCTTGCCGTTTTGTTTCTTTCTTTATCATTTCATATATGGGCTCGGAATTTTAAGCGGAATCATTAAAGTGTTGTTACATATAGCACCTGTGCAGAAAGTTAAAGAGCCATGGAAAGGTGCCGGTAAAAAAAGAGTAAATGATATATTGAAAATGTGATTTAATAAAATGTATAACTGAATTATGAAACGATTATTTGATATTTTGTTTAGCTTGTCGGTACTTATCATTTGTTCCCCATTTCTGATAGCGATTTCATTGATCATCTTCCTGAATGATTTCGGCCCCGTGTTTTATATGGCTATGCGGGTCGGACTGAATGGCGGGCAATTCCGTATGTTCAAATTTCGTTCGATGGTAATCAATGCAGATAAAATAGGGGCATCGTCTACAACTACTTCGGATAAGCGAATAACCGGAGTGGGAAGATTTTTAAGAAAAACAAAACTCGATGAACTGCCGCAGTTTATTAATGTGCTGGCCGGACAGATGAGCGTGGTAGGGCCGAGGCCGGATGTGAAGACCTTTACAGATATGTTTAACGACGAAGAAAAGGCCATACTTACCGTAAAACCTGGTATTACGGATTTTGCCTCGATATGGAATTCCGATGAGGGAAAAATACTGGAAGGCGCTGAAGATCCTGATAAAGCCTATATGGAACTAATCTGGCCTGAGAAAAAGCGGCTGCAGCTGAAGTATGTAAAAGAAAAATCGTTTATAACCGATCTGAAAATTATCTGGCAGACTGTGCTTGCCATTGTTAAAAGATAGATGTATTTGGCAAATTACTCCGAGACGGTAACGCTATGTTTAAAGCTCGGTAAATGAGATAATTGCCCCTCAATTCATTTCATTAAACATCACAGACTTTCAGTTTTCATTTTTTTGGTTAACTTTGCGGGCTGTTGTAAAAAGTAATCTAAACATAAGCCAGCATTATTAATGACTTATTCCAAAGAATTTCTAGAAAACTTATATCGTATGATGCTTCGCATACGGCTGTGCGAAGAGAGCCTTGTTGATCCGATATTAAAAGGTGAAATAAAAACTCCCTGCCACCTCTATTCAGGTGAGGAAGCTATAGCTACCGGAGTATGTGCACAACTTGAAAAGGATGATTATATTTTTGGCAATCATCGTTCGCATGGGCATTACCTGGCAAAGGGCGGTAACATGTCCGCCATGATAGCTGAGGTTTATGGCAGGTCCGGAGGATGTTGTTCCGGAAGGGGAGGCTCAATGCACCTTATTGATACAGATCACGGTGTGATGGGCATTGCGCCTATTGTTGCAGGAACAATTTCGCTTGCCCTGGGCGCTGCCCTGGCCTCGAAAATACGCATGGAAAAACGTGTTACAGTGAGTTTCTTCGGCGACGGCGCTACAGGGGAGGGTGTATTATATGAATCATTGAATTTCGCCTCCCTTAAAAAGCTTCCCATTATATTTGCCTGCGAGAATAATCTTTACTCAACGCATTTGCCCATTGATGAAATCAGGACCAACAGAGACATATACCGTATTGCCGAACCCTTTGATATTACTTCATTCAGAGTAGATGGTAATAATGTCCTGGAGGTTTATGAGGCAGCCGGCAAAGCTGTGGATCGGTGCCGCAATGGTAATGGCCCGGTGTTTATGGAGTTTCTGACATATCGTTTTCGTGGCCATGTGGGACCCGATGATAATGTTCAGGGTTCACATACCGATATCAGGCCTGAAGCGGAAATTGAAGCATGGAAAAAAAGAGACCCTTTAAGCATCTTTGGCACCTATCTTAAGGAAAACAATGTGCTTACCGATAGCGGCATCAGGGCTATTTTTGATGAAGTTAATAAAGAAGTATCAGCAGCCAATGAATATGCGCTGAATAGTCCGAAACCAGAAAAAGAGGAGCTTTGCAAATATGTGTTCAAGTAAAAGAAATTTGAATTTTGGACTGGCGATTAACGAAGCGCTTCAACAGATGATGGCCGCTGATCCAACTGTTTTTTTGATCGGTCAGGGCGTGAAAAGCCCCTGGTATGTGGGTAATACCTGTACCAATCTTGTTGAACGGTTTGGTGAAGAGCGTGTGATCGATACGCCGGTATCTGAAAATGCCATGACAGGCGCCGCAGTAGGTGCGTCCATCGCCGGGATGAAAGCAATAGTAGTGCATCCGCGCGTTGATTTTGTTTTATACGGGTTTGACCCCATTATCAATCAGGCAGCTAACTGGCATTATATGAGCGGTGGCAGGTCTTCAGCTTCTGTTGTGTTTTGGCTTATCGTTAATCGTGGCGGCGAACAGGCGGCCCAGCACTCGCAGGCATTGCATTCCATGTTTGCACATGTACCTGGGCTCAAAGTGGTTGCGCCATCAACACCTTATGATGCAAAAGGACTAATGATTTCCGCTATAAAGGACAATAACCCCGTGGTGTTTATTGATGACCGCTGGCTTTACCGCACCAATACTGAAGTTCCTGAAGAAGTTTATGATGTTGAAATTGGTAAAGGAATAATCCGCAACGCCGGTACCGAAGCCACATTGGTTTCATTTTCCTACATGGCATACGAATCAGAAAAAGCGGTGGAAGAATTTACGCAACAGGGCAGAAGCATTGAATTTATTGACCTCAGGACAATAAAACCTATCGATGAAAATTTAATTCTTGACTCGGTAAAAAAAACCGGCAGGTTGGTCATCGCTGACGGTGCCTGGAAAACCGGCGGGATTGCCGCCGAAATATCTGCCATTGTGAGCGAAAAGGCTCATGCGTATTTAAAGGCTCCTGTACAGCGTGTATGCCTGCCCGATACACCGGCGCCCGCCGCAGGCAGCCTCGAAAAAGCCTATTACCGCACAAAAGATGATATTATTGAAGCAATAAAAAAAGTTTTATAAAAGTGTTTATGGAAAAAAGAAAAGTACGCTTTGTAGAACCTGCAAAGCTATACAGGATGATTAAAGAGGAACTCGACAATGCTTATTTTGAAGTAATGTCGAAAGGAGATCTGATTGACCGCGGCCAACTGCGCTCGTTTGAACAAAACCTGGCAAAGTTTGTCGGAACCAAATATGCCGTCGGACTTAACAGCGGCTATGATTCGCTTCATCTTTCAATGCGTGCAGCCGGCATCGGGCATGGCGACGAAGTCATCGTTCCTGCCCACACCTTCGTAGCAAGTTGTTCGGCCATTGTCAATGTTGGCGCAACACCTGTCCTTGTTGACGTAACAAAAGATTTTAATATCAATGTTGATAAAATTGAGGAAGTTATAACACCCAGGACAAAGGCCATCATGCCCGTACATCTTAGTGGCTGGATGGCTGATATGCCAAGGGTTATGGAAATAGCAAAAAAATATAACCTCGTCGTCATAGAAGATGCCTGCCAGAGCCTGGGTTCATCCATAAATGGTATCGGAGCCGGCGCCTGGGGATTGACGGGCTGTTTCAGCTTTTATCCGTTCAAGATACTTGGGGGCTATGGCGATGGCGGTGCAATAACAACCAACAGTGAGGAAGTGGCAAATTTTGCGCGCAGGATGCGTTTTAACGGTGAAGACCGCGAAACAGGAGAATATCACGGTCATGGGTTTACCTGCTTGCTTGACAACTTACAGGCGGCTTTTCTGGATATCAAACTCCGTTATATGCGCGAATGGATAAAGAAAAGACAAGCCATTGCCAACAGCTACGGGGAAGCCTTGTCGGATTTGCCCGACTTGTTATTGCCACATTACGACAGGCCCGGATTTGACCATATATACCAGAATTATACATTGCGCTCAAAACAGGGCAGCGAATTCTCGGATTACCTGAAAGAAAATGGCGTGGAAGTTTTAACCCAGTTCCGCAAACCTTACTATAAACATGAAGCCTTAAAGCTTACCGATCGCGGGTTCCCCGAAACAGAAGCCCTGAGCCGTGAAGTGTGCTCATTACCAATGAATGTTGAAATTGATGAGGATGAAATTGAATATGTGATCAAGGTGGTAAGAAGCTTTTATGGAAAGTAGGGGGGACTTTTAGTTGAAAATGAATAGGAATGAAAGCGCGATGGAGAATTGATGAGGATGGGGCAAGAGATTCGTTGAAATAAGGAAATGGAAAAATAAGAAGAGTAATATTTATATGTTGAAATTATAAATTTGATTGTTTTTAAGGGTAAAGGATGGCATTATAGGTAGCCTGATGAAGTTTTTGTTGCCCGAATGAAAAAAAAGCCTGACCTGGAAAAGAAGACATTAACCGTTTAAGAAAACCATTAAATCCAACTCAAACCTGTATCCACTTTCAATTTGTCCATAAGGCCTTTGCGGCATTTGTTAAAAGAAAATTAAAATATATAACTAATGAAACACTTATCATACATCACCGAAACCTTTACCGAATCAGTCATACGTGAGATGACCAGGATCAGCGACGCAATGGGAGGATTAAACCTTTCACAGGGTTTTCCAGATTTTGAAAGCCCTGATGGAATTAAAAATGCAGCAATAAATGCAATACAGAGTAATAAAAATCAATACCCTGTAACCTTTGGGGAACCTGAGTTACGCGAAGCTATAAGCAAAAAAATCCTCGGATATAACAGAATTCAATCTGATCCCGTTACCGATATTACGGTGACCTGCGGTGCCACTGAGGCCATGATAGCCACTTTAAAAGCTATCATAAATCCCGGTGACGAGATCATTATATTTGAACCTTTCTATGAAAACTATGGCCCGGATGGTATTCTATCCGGTGCAAAACCAAAATATGTAAAGTTACACACACCGGACTGGCACATCGATTTTGATGAACTGGCTGATGCTTTTAATGAAAAAACAAAGGCTATAATTATCAATACGCCGAATAATCCGACAGGAAAAGTATTTTCAAAGCATGAACTTTCTTTTATTGCTGATTTGTGCATGAAATGGGACACTTATGCTATTACGGATGAAATTTATGAACATATTTTATACGATGATTCAGAGCATGTTTCCCTGGCGTCATTGCCCGGCATGGCTGAACGGACGATAACCATCAATTCCATTTCAAAAACATACTCGGTAACCGGATGGAGGGTAGGATGGGCAATAGCTTCACCTGAAATTACAGCCCGGATCAGAAAAGTGCATGATTTTCTTACAGTAGGAGCACCAACACCATTTCAGCATGCGGCTTCAGAAGCATTGCAATTCGGAAATGACTATTATATTTCACTTAGAAATAAATATGATAAATCGCGCCGCCATATAACGGAAACACTTGTTGCATCGGGCTTTAAGCCTTTTGTTCCGAAAGGTGCTTATTATATTATGGCGGATGTCAGTGAACTTTTTCCTTTACTGAAAGCTGAATCGGATTTTGACTTTTCAAAAAAACTGATTGAAAAAACACGTGTGGCAACAGTTCCCGGATCATCATTTTATTCTGAAAAAAACTTTGTTTCAAAGCAGGTGCGTTTTGCTTTTTGCAAAA
>Ga0116171_10001127_pt1 | contig 27332 bp, 17 predicted proteins | sample AD_JPNHW2_MetaG_FD_89798 | JGI IMG/M metagenome (GOLD analysis project Ga0116171, IMG submission 89798) | Active sludge microbial communities of municipal wastewater-treating anaerobic digesters from Japan - AD_JPNHW2_MetaG | ecosystem: Engineered > Bioreactor > Anaerobic > Digestate | place...
GTCATCGCGCACGGCGGCCACGTCCCGCCGGCCGCCCTCGTCACGGGGATGCGCTGCCTGTTCGAGGGGTGGCCGGCCGACCTGGAGCTCACGGCCGACAGCTACGAGGAGGTGTTCGCCCGGGCCGATCGGAGGCTCTCGCGCTTTGGCGTGGCGAGGAATCCGGGCGAACGCGACTTGCAGGCGCTGCACGGAAAGCTTCTCGGGGATGGCAAGGTCGCGGCGTCGCTGACCGTCGCTCGCTTCTGGGTGAGGACCCATCCGCGGTCTGCTGCGGCGCTGGTCGCGACGGGCGACTCCCTCGCACGTCTTGGCGACACCGGTGCGGCGCGCGACAGCTACCGCCAGGCCTTGCGCCTCGATCCGGCCAGCGCCGCGGCGGGCCGTCTCCAGGACCTCGGCACGTGACCGCTGCGCCCGGCAAGGCGGGACGCGGTGCACTCGCCCGGATTCGCTGGACATCGTGCGGTCGAGGCATCGGGACCAGGGTACTGGCAAACCGCGGCGTCTCGAGGTGTATGCGAGTTGGCGCTTGATCCCCGGTTGTCGTGGGAGGACCAGTGTCTGACAGATGGCATGCAGCGCCGAGGCCAGTACCGGACTCGGAAATTCCGACCGCCCGGGATCGCGCTTGACCTTGCGTACCACGTCCACACTTGTTGACATTGTCGAGACCTCTGACTGGCGTGGAACCAGGACCGACCCCGTTGCGCGAGGTGCGTCGATAACGGTGGACGTGGTATATCAAGAGAGCGAATGTAGCTGGTGTCGGGACCGCTGGGGATTCTCGTGGCAGATCGTCCCGCGCGTCCTGATGGCCGCGATCAGCAGTCCTGATAGAGCCGCCGCCAAGCGCGCGATGGAGGCGATGATGACGATGCGGAAGATCGAGATCGCCAGGATCGAGGCTGCGGTCCGGGGCGACGAGGTCGGTGCGTAGGCTCATCGGCGCCGTCGTGCAGGCGCAGCACAATCTACTCGCCGCTGCTCGCGGTCGGGCGCATCGACCGGCTGATCCTGATGACCCTCCTGGCGCTGTCTGGAGGGCAAGCGCACCTTCGACCCGATAGATACGCCCAGGTACGCGGTATCCGATTCTGTCCCTTGTGGGCTATCGTGAGCTTGTTGGTGAGGGGTGGCCATCGTCCCTGGAAGAAGAGGCGTTGGTCTGCCCCACAACTGCAGCCACCCCTCTGGCTCACACAAGAGCGTCACAATGCACGGAATGGGGTACAGTGTACTCAAGAATGTTCTCAATTGAGCCTAACGCGATGAGGAGCCGGATGCGGGAAGTCTCTGCATGTTCGGATCTGTGGGGGCCGAGGAGGGCAGCCTCCTCAGTCTACCCGACACCTCAGAGGTGCTTCGGGTGGTCAGCGCGGCGGCTCAGGTCGCCTGGGCGGGACGAAGATGTCGTGGCCTTCCCGGTCCGCAAGCGCCACGCCGAGGGGGACGGCGAGCGTCGGTGCGACGTCGTAGGGGGTCGAGACGCCGTTGCTCGATCCCGCGGGAACACCGCCGCCCCAGAGAATGAGGGGAACGTGAAGATCCGCGTCGTGGACCCCACCGTGGCCGCCGCCGCGGCCAGGGTCGCCCGAGACGATGACCCCGGGCTTGAGGAGGAGAAAAGCGTCGGGTGATCGTCCCTGGAACAGCGAGCTCCGGGCAAACGCCACGAGGCTGTCCTGGGCGGGCCAACTGGCCTCCCGCGAGGTGAACAGCGGGCAGTCCACCTCCTCGGCGTCGAACGTGCGAAGGCTCTTGGCAATCGCGTCCTCGAGCTCGGCAGCCGCCACCGGGCGCGGCTCGTGACACGGCAGGCCCGACTGCAGTGGACGTCGGTTGAGCACGAGCCCCCAACCGACGGCATCCAGGATGGGGCGCGAGTACGGCTCGAGACAGAGCTCGCTGGCAATGGCGCGGTTGAGTCGTGTCACGAAGTCGACGAGAGCCCGCTTGCCCCAAACCAGGCGTCCGCCCGTGAGTTCCGGGTCCCGCAACGCCTCGACCTCCGGGATCGGCGAGAAGCCGTGGTTCGACGTCAAGGCCAGCACGACGGCGTCCTTTCCTGCCACCGGCTCGAGGCCGCCAAGGAGCGTGCCGAGCGACCGGTCGAGGCGGCGGATCACCTCGAGCGCTTCCTCCGACTCGGGGCCGTAGGCATGGGCAACGGCGTCAAAGGATGGGAGAGAGAGCACGAGCAGGTCGGGAGCTTGACCCGCTCCGAGCTTGAGGTCGGGCCGCTCGACCAGGGCCACCGCCAGCTCGACGACGAGCTCGTCGACGAGCGGGCTTGCGGCGATCCCGCCGAAGATCCCGGCCGGATGCCGGGTCAGATCGTGGTCGAAGCCCAGGCCGAGGACGGGGATCTGAAAGTCGGCAATGCCGCTCGTGGCGGCGGGCAGGTTCTCGCGCGGACCGAGGCCCTCGGCGAGCGGGAGCCGTCGCCAGCCGGCGCCGAATCGAACCGCGAGCGCGCGTCCGGCCTGGTGCTCGTTGAACTCCGTGATGGCCTTCCGCACCAGCTCGCTGCTCAGGCTGGACAGGTCGTACGCGCCGGACGTGGAGAACTGCCCGCTCTGGGGGTCGAACCAGTAGACGGAGTGACTACGGGTCTTGCCGGCCAGCAGCACGGCGCTCTCGGCGTCGCCGCCGATCACGAAGACGCGGCTCGCGGGCTGCTGCCGCGCCAGCTCGTCGGCGATCGTGGTGACCTCCAGGTGGGCGGCGCCCGCCATCGGGGCGGTGGGCAGCCCGACCACCGGCTGACCGTGGCGCAGCGCATACAGGTACGCGGCGTCGCGGCTGTCGGCGAAGACGCGTCCCTTGCCACCCTTGGGGGCTGTTTCGATCGGGATCAGCCCGGCCGGCAGCGTACGGTCCGCTTCCCACTGCTTGAGCTGGAACTCGATGGCAAACACGAGCAGGTCGTCACCCGCCTTGACCTCGCGGTAGAACAGCGGCGGCGCGCCCGGCGCCGGCGCCCAGGGCTGCTCGGCCGCTCCGGTCCAGGCAACCCTCCCGTCGGGCCGTGTCTCCAGCCACCGGTCGGCGACGATCCCGTGCCTGTGCGGCGTCACGCCGGTCGCGACCGAGGCGTTGCCGGGCGCATCCTGGGTGAGGAAGTGCCGGAACCGACAGTTCGGCTCGTTCCATCCCTCCTCGAGCAGCCGCTTGAGCCCCGACGCGTACCACGGGCGATAGAGCTCGAGCTGGGCCGCGCCCAGGCCCTGCGCGACGACCAGTACCGCGATTCGCGGTCGGGGCGCGGCTCCCGAAGCCGGCGCCCCCGATGCTTCGGTCACGCCGCACATCACGAGCACCCCACCGATCGCAGTCTGCAGCAACCGCCTCGGACAACCGGCCATGATTGCCTCCTTGCAGGGCTGTCTCAAAGTCGCCATAGGATACGGCACCGTCCGCGCCGCCGACAACCCACCCGGCGCCGCTCAGCTCCCGCGCGAGGCGTCGGCCGCGGATGTGGCGGCCGGCACCGAGCCGGCCTCGACCGAAGCCGATTCAACGAGCTGAGGTTCCGGTTGCAGCCTCGCGGCGCGGCGGACCGCCTTCCTGCTCTCGTGGAGCCGGGCACGCTCCTCGATGGACAGCGCTCAGCCCATGCTGGCGGAGACCTGCCTGGCGGTGGGCTGCCACACCGGGCTATCATGAGCCGCATGCACCGCAGCTTCGAGGTCTCCTGTGGTGTCGTGCTGACAAGATGACTTCCAGAGGCTCTGCCTTCGCCTGCCTGCTGAGCTGTTCACTGGCAGTGGTGCTGTGTGTGATAGTCGCGGCAGCCATCGCTGGTGTGGCAAGCGCCCAGACTGCGCCTCAGAGGCCGGACAAGCCCATCTCACAGTACAGTGTGCGGTCCTGGGGCCAGAAGAACGGCCTGCCTCAGGACTGGGTTTCGGCGCTTGCCAAGGGCCCGGACGGCTACCTCTGGGTCGGCTCGGAAGAAGGCCTGGCACGGTTCGACGGCAGTGTCTTCCGCGTCTTCACCCGGGCGAACTCGCCGGGCATGGACAGCCATCTCATCGAGACGCTTCTCTTCTCCCGGGACAACACCCTCTGGATCGGTACCTACGGCGGCGGTCTCCTGCACTTCACTGACGGCAAGTTCCGCGCCTACGGTACGAACGACAACTTCATCGGCCGGCGAGCCAATTCCATGGCCGAAGGACCGGATGGGACACTCTGGGTGGCCACCTCCGCTGGCATCCACAAGCTGGTCGGCGGAAAGGTGGAAGCCCTCATTCCGAAAGGCCTCATGACCGAGAGCGACGTGCGGGCACTGTGGGTTGACCGGCGTGGCGATCTCTGGGTCGGGACCGGGGAATCGGGCCTCATGCGTCTCCGCGGCAGCGAACGCTCCGTCTTCACGGTCAAGGACGGTCTGCCGAGCGCGACCGTGATGGCGCTGCGTGAGGACGACGCCGGCGTGCTGTGGATCGGGACCGCAGCAGGGCTGGCATGCCTCAAGGACGGCAGGATTGTCTCGCTGGCTGCGAGCACCCAGACCACTGACACCCTCATCTGGGCCCTCAGCCCGGCGAGGGCGGGCGGGCTCTGGATCGGCACCAGCGACGGGCTACGACGGATTGGTCCTGCAGGGGTGGAGGTTCTGCGTGTCAAGGACGGCCTTCCGGGGGTCTCCGTGCATGCGATCTGCGAGGCCAACGAGGGGCTGTGGTTGGGCACGGCAACCGGTCTGGTGTGGTTGAAGGACAGCACCCTCACGCCCCTCGACGTGCGCAGGGGCGCGCTACCCGCCGCTCCGAACACGATCGTCCCGGCGCGAGAAGGTGGGTTCTGGCTGGGAGGTGTGGATGGGGAGGTCTGCCGGCTGCGCGACGGAGGAGTGACCTGCCTGGGGCTGCGCTCCCGCCTGCACGGCAGCGAGGTCAAGGCATTCTGCGAAGCACGGGACGGCAGCCTGTGGATCGGGACGTGGCTCGGGGTGTTCCGCTTGGCCCACGGCCGTCTTGAAGATTGGACCGAGCGCTTCGCCCTGCCGACTAGGAGCGTGAGAGCGATTCTCGAGGATCGCGACGGCGGAATGTGGGTGGGCAGCGAGAGCAGCGGCCTGAGCGTCCTCCGGCACGGCACGCTCACGCGCTACACCACCCAGAACGGTCTGGCCGGGGACCAGGTTCGCGCCATCCTCGAGGATCGTGGCGGTCGCCTCTGGGTCGCAACGTACGGGGGACTGAGCTGTGTCCACGACACGGTCGTCAGGAGCTGGACCGTGGCCGATGGGTTGCCGTCGGACTTCGTGCGCAGTCTCCACGAGGATGCGGATGGCGTGCTCTGGGTTGGCACCTACGGCGGGGGCATCGGCCGCCTGAAGCAGGGGACGATCACCGCCTTTACGAGCCGCGAGGGGCTCCCTAACGACGTGGCCTACGCGATCCTCGAAGACGACGTGGGCATGCTGTGGGTGAGCTGCAACCAGGGTGTCTACCGGGTCGCCAAGCGGGAGCTCAACGACGTTGCCGAGCACCGGGCGAAGACCGTTCACTCCCGTGCCTTCACGGAGGTGGACGGCCTGCCCAGTCGCAGCAGCCGCGGCAACTTCCAGTCCGGCTGCAGGGGGCCAGACGGCAGACTCTGGTTCGCCACCCTCGAAGGACTGGCGTGCGTCGACCCTTCGCGGGTGGTAACGAGAGTTGCTGCTCCGCCCCTGGTCATCGAGAGCATCGCGGTCGATGGTCAGGAGGTGGAGCTCAAAGGTGGGGCTCAGGTGCCCGCCGGGTCCCGCCGTTTCGAGGTCAACTACGTCGCCCTGGACTTCGAGTCACCGGAGAACGTGTGCTACCGCTACCGCCTGCGCGGGTACGATGACAACTGGGTCGAGGTCGGTGGCCGGCGTACCGCCGTTTTCACCGGTGTCGGTCCTGGTGTGTACCGATTCGAGGTCGCGGCACGTAGGGTCGATGGGTTCTGGACCGAGCCGGCCGTTGTCACAGAGCTGCGCGTCATGCCTTTCTTCTACCAGAGAGGTTGGTTCCTGGGCGCGTGTGGGCTTCTTGTCGTCGGGCTTCTGTACGGCGCGTATCGCCTGCGCGTGCAAGGCCTGGCCGCACGGGAGCGCGAGCTGAGGGCTAGAATCGACGAAGCGGTGGGACGTGTCGAGGTGCTCAGCGGGCTTCTGCCAATTTGCTCTTACTGCCACAAGATCCGCAACGACAGTGACTACTGGCAGTCGGTCGACGCATATATCACCGAGCACTCGCAAGCTCGCTTCACGCATGGCATCTGCCCCGAGTGCATGGAAGCCCGCTTGCGGCCGCAGATCGAGAAGCTCCGTCGAAGCAAGGCTGACAGATCGGCACCTGGTACGCCATCTCGGTCATTGTGAGGGCCTCGACCGTCCTCGCATGGTCCTACCCCTCCGCAAAGCAGGGCCAGCATGGCCAGGGCCCTTGGATTGATGCCGACCCGCGGTGGGCGTTCGCTCATATCGGGCTCCTTGAGGCGTGGCGGCGGGACACTCCCCGCCGCCCGGTGGCAGTTGCCGTCTCTGCAGGCGGCGGGCGCGCGGGATCACCCTTCGCCGCAGAGCCAGCCCTCGGCCTGCCGCCGGTCGTGGAAGACCTGCAGGCAGTGGCCGCGGTTGCGCGTGACGGTCTCGAGGAAATGGGCGTCGGTGAAATCAAGGGCTCGGGGTCCTCGCGCCGCGGGGCAGCGGCGTGCTCGTCGCGCTGCCGCCTCTGTGGCTCGTCGCCCTGTGGGTCCAGCTCGCCACGCTGGGCCGCTTTTCGCTGCGATGGCTCGCCGGGCGCCATCTGCTGGCCGCGTTCCTCGGGGGGGGCGGCGGCCCGGTGGCCTTCCTCGTCGGCGTTCGGATGGGCGCCGCGGCGTTCCCGCACGGACCGGTCGACGCAGTCACCCTCCTTGCGCCGGCCTGGGCGCTCGCGACCTCGGTGCTGTTCGCGCTCGGCAAGGCGCTCAGCAGCGGCAAGTCGGCCGGCGAGTATTGCTTCGCACGGTGACGGCGATGCCAAGGAACCAGGCTGGCGTGGCGTGAGCCGCAACGCGAGGGCTTCCACAGCGTGTCTCCACACAGGGGCGGGTGGGTCCCCGCTCGGGGGGCGAACCAAGCGGGAGCGGGTCGAAAGGACCGCCGTCTTCTTGGCGGAGTGACGAGCTGACTGGAGGTTGGGATCCGGAGTCCGGGCCATCCACCCACCGGGTTGCGGGCCAAGGGCCCGCGTGGAATGGAGTCGTCAGGTCTGGGGGGTGAGGTCGCGCATGAGGTAGGCGATGACTTCCCGTGCGGAGTAGGTCTCACCTTCGCCGCGCAGGAACTGCCGCACCTGGTCGAAGTAGGTCCCGACTGTGAGCAGCGGCTTCTCCATGTACCCGCCGGGCCGTTCGAGGCCCCAGCCGAGATTGGCCAGGAGACCGTTGCACAGGCACTTGCGGCCCTCCTGCTGCTCGGGGGCGCCACCCTTGGCGGTCCAGCTCGCCGCCGGCTCGGCCGGGCAGCGGTAGCCAACGGACCCGTCCTCCTTCTTGTAGAGGTGGCGCAGGAACCCGAGGTCGCAGACGCGCGGGCGCCGGAGGTACTCCATCAGCTCGGACATCGTCCCCTCGAGGCTCAGGACCTTGAACGGGAAGCCGGTGGGGGAGGCCATGACGTCGGTGAAGACCTGTCCGAGGCCCCGGGCCGCCTTGACGAGCGACATCTCCTTGAGGGAGCGCATGAGACCGGACTCGCGGCAGAAGGCGAACACCGTCCCGACCTGCACGCCGGCGGCGCCAAGGCCGAGCGCTTCCCTGACCTTTTCCGGCCTGCCCCAGCCTCCGGCGAGGTAGAACGGCACGCCCAGGTCCGCGATCCGCTCGACGACGACCTCGTCCTTGGGACCGTAGATCGGCTCGCCATTGGCATCCAGCGTGAGCTCGCCCCGCGGTGGCGCGTTGTGGCCGCCGGCGACGGGGCTTTCGATGACCAGGCCATCCACCCGGCCCGTCGCCTTGCGCACCATGGTGCTGGCGAGGACGTTGGACGACACGATCGGGAAGAAGCTCGGGCGCTTGAGCTCACTGGCAGGGATGGACAGCACCTTTCTGGGGCTGAGGTAGGAGCGGAAGTCGTCGGTGGCAGAGGCCCCCTCGACGTGGAGGGCCATGGAGACGTCCTCGTGGCGGCTGAGCCTGTCGAGGATCCCTGGGACCTCGCGCGGGATTCCCGCCCCCATGATCACGAAGTCGACTCCTGCCAGCATCGCACCGTAGAGGCTGGCGAGGATTGGCAGCTCGATCTTGGTCAGCAGGTTGACGCCGACCGGATGGTCGTGGCCTTCCTTGGCGAGGAAGATCTCCATGAAGCTGGCGGCGATAGTCTCCTGGACGAGGCTGTCAGGATCGACGATGCGGTGGGGCCTGGGAAGTCTGGCCAGGGCACGGTCCAGCCTGGATTCCCGGAAGTACTCGGTGAGAATCCTCGTCGCAACGGCCTGATCGGGGAAGGCGGCGAGCGCGCGGCGGACGTGCCCGCCCTCGTCTCCGGCCTGGAGCCGGCGGGCCATGATGATCTCCATCGCGATCCCCGAGACGACGCCGAGCTGACCCTCGATGGAAACCGCCCGCGACAGCTCCCAGTTGGAAACGCCGGCCCCCATTCCTCCCTGGATAATCCTTGGTAGACCCAATGCTCGCCAACCCTTCCGACCTGCGGTGTTCCGGACACGAGTGCCTGGGAGCTGACGGGCAGGAGGCCGTGGAGACCAGCTCGGAGCTGTCTGTCGGCACACTGCCCAGCCACCCCGCATCCCGGCTGCATCGGCCTTCGTAGCCCTGCTCCGGCACGCAACCCCCGGGCCTGACAGGTATTTCTGTCGAGGCCCGCAGTGTCCGACTGGGTGATTGTACCCCTCATTGCCGCGCGGTGCCGTTGGCTCTCCCGCGGGTGGTGCATTCCAGCCGCTGACGCGCGAGAATGGCGTACCCAGGAGGGAAGCCATGATCGAACAGGCAACGGTCGGGCAGACGCGAGAAGAGGGTCCCCGTGAGGTTGGATCCCTGGACCTCCGGGTGATGGCGGTGCTGGCGGCTGCCAAGCTGGTCATGCACATGGCGGGGGCGTGGGGGTACGGCTACTTCCGGGACGAGCTCTACTTCCTGGACTGTGCCCGCCACCTCGACTTCGGGTACGTGGACTGTGCGCCGCTGGTGGCGCTGTACGCGAAGCTGGCGCTGCTGCTGGGAGGCTCCCTGCCGGTCGTCCGTCTGATCCCGGCTCTCGCCGGGGCGGCGATCGTGGCGCTGGCCATGCTCATCACATGGCAGCTCGGCGGCGGACGATTCGCCCAGGCGCTGACCGGTCTGTGCCTGCTGGCGTCGCCCATCCGGATCGGCGCCGACAGCATCCTCACCATGAACGCGTTCGAGCCACTCTTCTGGATGGGCTGCGCGTGGCTGGTGATCCGCATCGTCCAGACCGGCGACTCCAGGCTCTGGCTCTGGGTCGGCGTGCTGGCGGGCCTGGGTCTCGAGAACAAGCACTCGACGGTGTTCTTCGGCTTCGCCCTGGCGGTCGCGGTAGTCGCAACCCCGCTCCGACGGGAGCTGGCGAGACCCTGGATCTGGCTCGGTGCGGGAATTGCGTTTCTGATCTTCGCTCCCAACGTGATCTGGCAGGCCACCCACGGTTTCCCGACCATCGAGGACCTGGAGAACGTGCGCCGCTCCGGCAAGAACGTCGTGCTCGCGCCGCTTCCGTTCCTGGCCCAGCAGGTGCTCATGAACCATCCCTGGCTCCTGCCGGTATGGCTCACCGGGCTGGTGTCGCTGCTCGCGGGCAAGGGGAAGCGCTACCGCGTGCTGGGCATCACCTACGTGGTCTTCCTGGTGACGATGATGCTGATGAAGGCCAAGAACTACTACCTCGCACCGATCTACCCGGTGTTGTTCGCCGCCGGCGGAGTGGCGGTGGAGGCGTGGCTGGAGCGCAGGGCGTGGACGCGCGGGAGGATGTGGCCGCAGACCGCCATGGCTACCGTGCTGGTGGTGATCACGGCGATCGGGGCGTTCGCCTTGCTGCCCATCCTGTCGCCGGAGAAGCTCCTGGCGTTCCAACACTTCCTGCGGATCAGCTCGGCCAAGACCGAGGTGGCCCACGACGGACCCCTCGAGCAGCGCCTGGGGGATCAGTTCGGCTGGCCCGAGCTGGTGGCCGAGGTGGCGAGGATCTACGACGCCCTGCCGCCAGAGGAGCGGGCCCGGACCGGCATCTTCGCCAGCAACTACGGCGAGGCTGGAGCCCTGCACCTGTTCGGGCCCGGATTGGGCCTGCCTGAGGCGATCTGCGCGCATCAGAGCTACTCCCTGTGGGGACCCCCGGACTTCCGGGGCGACACGCTGATCTGGTTGCAATGGGGCCGGCAGTACCTGGAGCCGTGGTGCCGCGAGGTCGTCCAGGTTGGCGAGCATCACCACCCGTGGGGCATGGCCGAGGAGAACCGGCCGATCTACCTGTGCCGGGGTCTGCGTACGCCGCTCGTGCAGATGTGGCCCGACCTCAAGCACTGGAACTGAATCCGGACCTCCGCTCGCACGCAGTGGCCGACGCTGAATCCCAGAGCGGGCGCACTGCGCCCGGAAGAGCCGCGCGGAGCGCGACGCCCACCTTGGGCTCGCAAGTGGGGTCGCAGCGGTTGACAGATGCGCTGGGAAGCGTGGTCCGGAGGTGGGCCGCTCACTCCGTGGTAGGTCTGATCAGGGGGAGAGACTGTCCCAGAAGTCGCACTGGGTGGTCCGCACGCCCGCGCCTGGGACGATCGGGTCCTCGAGCTGGAGGAAGGTGTCGGTAGTCGGATTGAACAGCGGCCAGGAGGCCGGACTTCCGCCGTTAGGGTTTTCCGTCGCCGCCAGGTTGCGCCAGGACGCGATGATGGCCTCCCCGAGCGTGCGCTCGCCCGGCGTCGGTGAGTAGCCAAGGGTGTCGAGGCGATCGAAGGCGTACATCAGCTCGATGCCGTGGTACGCGCCGAAGGTGCGCAGCAGGCCGCTCCCGTTGGCGAACGCGTGCGTGAAGAAGTACCTGTAGACCGGCTCTGTTTGACCGCGCTCAGCGGCGCGGGCGACCCGGCGGGCGGTGCAGATGAACTTGGAGTCGCTGGTGACCGCCACGTAGGCCTTCCGGGCATTTCCGCCGTAGGCGGAGACCGGGTACTGGGCCAGAACGAGGTTGGTCAGCACCTGGCTCCCGCCAACCAGCGCCCGCACGGCGGCCTCGTACTCGGGCGTGGTCATGGTGAGTGGTACCGAGCGGCCGGTCTCGTCGGCGTTCGCCCCCACCACGAGAGGTACGTGGTTGTGTCGTCCGGCCTCGAGACGTTGCATCGGCGGCTCGGGCACCACGACGCCATCGACGCCGGGCTGGTAGCCGCTGGATGCACCGACGACCTCCGCCCTGGCCGGAATGGCGTTGACCAGCGTGGGTGCAGGCAACCCCCGGAGGCAGGCCAACACGTCGGCGGTACCCGCGCAGCCGGCGGCGGTGGCAAGCTGGCCACCTATCGCTTCGGCGTCCGACCGTGACCTGGCTGCGCACCCCCCTGACTCCATGAGCGCCGCGGAGAAGAGGTCGGTGGCGAGCGGGGAGATCACGAGCATGCAGGTTTCCACGGCGCCGGCCGACTCGCCGAAGACGAGGACGTGGCCGGGATCGCCTCCGAACCGGGTGATGTTGCGTTGCACCCACTTGAGGGCCGCCACGAGGTCCCGGATGCCGTAGTTTCCCGAGGATCCCTCAGAGCTCTCCGCCGCAAGTGCCGGGTGGTTGAGGAACCCGAGCACCCCCAGCCGGTAGGCCGAGGTCACGACGATGGCCCCGGCGCGAGTGGCGAGGCCGGCCCCGTCGTAGAGGTGCGTGCCGTCGGAGAGCTCGGTGGAGGTACTGCCCTGCACGTGACCCCCGCCGTGAATGAAGAACAGCACCGGCAGGGCCGAGCTCGGCAGGGCGTTGGCCGGGATCCAGACGTTCAGGTAGAGGCAGTCCTCGCTGCCAATGACGGCATCCGCATCGTCGAGCTGAGAGCAAGGCGGGGCGAAGGCTCGGGTGTCCCGCACGCCGCTCCATGCCGCGGGAGGTGCCGGGGGGCGCCACCGCAGAGGTCCGACCGGAGGCGCCGCGAAGGGTATCCCCAGAAACCCCATCGCGCCGTTCCCCGTGGCACCGCGCACCAGGCCCCCCTCGATGGCGATCACCTCGGGATTCGACTCGGCCCGAACCAGGTGGCGGCGAGGGACGCGGGCGCCTGCTGCGCTGGCTTCGGCCGCCTCGCCCGTGTCTCGGGGCTGTGCGCTGACGGCAGGTGCGACCGCCAACGCCGTCAGCAGAAGACATCCTGACGATCGCAAGAATGCTCCTCGGCGCGCCATCTCGGCGGAGAAGACGAATGACATGGCCCCGGGGTTGACGGTCTCAGACCGGAGGGAGCCCGGCGACGATGTGGTAAGTGTCGCGGGCGATGAGCAGCTCCTCGTTGGTGGGGACGACGAAGATGCGGCTGGGGCTGCCCTCGGGGGAGATGTCGGCCTCGACGGCGCGGGCCACGTCGTTGCGGGCCGGGTCGATGCTCAGGCCGAGGGCGTCGAGCCCGGCCACCGAACGGGCGCGGATGACCGGGGAGTTCTCGCCGATGCCACCCGTGAAGACCACCGCGTCGACGCCGCCCAGTACACCCGTGTACGACGCGATGTACTTCTTGAGCCGGTAGCAGAACACATCGACCGCCAGGCGCGCCCGGTCGTTGCCTTCCGCCTCGGCCTGCAGGAGCGCGCGCATGTCGTTGCTCACCCCCGAGATGCCGAGCAGCCCAGAGTGCTTGTTGAGGAGCGCGTTGGCCTCGCTGACTCCCAGCTCCTCGCTCACCATGACGTGCAGGATGATCCCCGCGTCGATGTCGCCGGCACGGGTGCCCATGAGCAGGCCCTCGAGAGGCGTCATGCCCATGCTGGTGTCCACCGAGTGCCCGCCGCGAATCGCCGTGATCGAGCAGCCGTTGCCCAGGTGGCAGGTGATGACGCGCAAGGTCGGGTCGTCGGCGCGGCCCAGGATCTCCGCCATACGCCGTGACACGAAGCGGTGGGAGGTGCCGTGGAAGCCGTAGCGACGGATGCCGTGGCGCTGGTAGAGCACGTAGGGTATGCCGTACAGGTACGCCTCGCGCGGCATGGTCTGGTGAAAGGAGGTGTCGAACACCGCCACGTGGGGGACCGGCAGGAGGTCGCGGGAGGCCCGGTAACCCTTGATGTTCGGCGGGTTGTGGAGCGGCGCCAGATCGATGCAGTCCTCGATCCCGGACAGCACGTCGTCGTCGATCTTCACCGAGGTCTTGAAGCGCTCGCCGCCGTGGACCATGCGGTGTCCCACCGCCTCGATCTCGCCACGGTCGTGGATGACCCCCACGTCGGGGCGAGTCAGCAGGCCCAGGATGCGTTCCACGGCGATCTTGTGCTCGAGAATCTCGCCGGTTTCCTTGAGCGGCTTTCGCCCCTCGGCCTCGTAGCGCAGGATGGCGAGGCCGCCGATGTTCTCGACCAGGCCCTTGGCGAGGGCGTGATCACGACCCGCGGCCGCCGACGCCTGGTCGGTCTCGACGAGCTGGAACTTCACGGATGAGCTGCCGCAGTTGAGGACCAGGACCTTCATCGCTTTTCCCCCGCCACTACTTCGGGTTGCCGGCGTCGTCGTACTCGAAGAAGCCGCGTCCCGCCTTTACTCCGAGGTGCCCCGCCCGGATCATCTTGCGGAGCAGGGGACAGGGGCGGTACTTGATGTCCCCCAGCTCGTCGAACAGATACTTCATCCAGCGCATGACCTCGTCGAGCCCCATGCGGTCCGCGAGCTGCAGCGGCCCGATGGGTAGCCCGTAGCCGAGCCGCATCGAGGTGTCGACGGCCTCGGCCGAGGCGACGCCCTCCATCACCACGTACATGGCCTCGTTCAGGAAGGGCAGGATGACCCGGGTCGTGACGTATCCCGGGTACTCGAAGACCTCGATGCCGGTCTTGCCCAGCACCCGCACGAAATCGAGGGCGCGCTTGTAGGTCTCGTCGGTCGTCTTGAGGCCGCGCACCACCTCCACCAGCGGCACCTTGGGCACGGGGTTCAGGAAGTGCAGGCCGATGACCCGCCCCGGGTGAGCCGTGCGCGCCGCGATCTCGGTGATCGAGAGGGCCGAGGTGTTGGTGGCCAGGAGGTCCTCGGGCGAGACGACGCGGTCGAGCTCCTGGAAGATCGCCCCCTTGAGGGCGAGGTCCTCGGACACCGCCTCGACGATGATGTCGGTGGGCTTCAGCTCGGCAATGGTCTCGACGGCCTTGATGCGGGCGAGGATCGCCCGCTTCTCTGACTCGGTGCGGCGCCACTTCGCAATGTCGCGGTCGAGCGCCTCGCCGACATCCACGAGTGCCGCCTGCGCCAGCTCGGACGACTTCTCGCGCAGCAGCACGTCCAGACCCGCTCCCGCACAGGAGATCGCAATGCCCTGTCCCATGGTTCCGGCGCCCACGATCCCGACGGTTCGAATGGCCATGGCTGGTGTCCCCTCCCTGCGCTCGGCGACCCTGTCGTTCGTGGTCGCTCCGGTCCCTGGGATCCGCCCACAGCCCTGCAACCGCTTGAACTCCGCGACCGCGAGCCGGCACCCGGCGTGGAACGTGAACCGGGCGGGGGAGGGTCCCTTCTCGCCTCGGGGATGGTAGCACCCAACGCCGGCAGTGATACCATCCGCCCGGTTTTCCAACCGTCTCTCGGGCGGGAGTCGTGGTAGCCCGTCTGGCGTCGCGCCAGCGGAAGACCAGGGAGAGCCCCATGAACACGCAGTTTCCCTATGCGGTTCTGGCCATCCAGGCCATCCTGGCGCCGGCGGTGATGGTCTCGGCGTGCGGCCTGCTCCTGCTTGGCCTGCTCAACCGCTACGGCGTGGTGATGGCGCGGGTGCGGGCGCTCAACGAGGAGCGCCGCCGGCTCCTGCGCAACGGCGTTGCGGCGGCCGGCACCGAGGCCGAGAGCGAACGGCTGGGCAGCGTGATCCGCCAGGTGGACGACCTCGTCGATCGCATCCGTCTGCTGCGCAACGCCGTCGTGAGCCAGATCATCGGCGTCGGCTGCTTCGTGCTCACTTCGCTGCTCATCGGGCTGCGGGTCGCAGGTCCCGAAATCCTGCAGCGCATCAACCCCCTGCCTGGTTTCCTTCTCGGCATGGCGGTCGTGTTCGTCGGACTCACCTTCGAGGGGTTGGATGTCGTTCGTGCCTACCGCACCATCCGCATGGAGGTCGACGAGGAGCCTCACGGGGAGCGCGAGGGGTAGGTCTCTCACTGGTGCGGCCGCAGGACCGGCCCCATTCCTCCGGCCAAAGGCTCAGTGGCGGAGTGTGAGGGTGTACTTCATCTCAAGACGGGCAGGGAAGTACGAGAGCTTGGCGCGGCGCAGTCCCGGGTCGCCCAGGTCCTCCTCGCGATTGACCAGCGTGAACCCCAACTCCACAAGGACCCGCGCCGTCTCCCGGTTGATGAGCTGGTAGAGGCCCTTCTCGCGGCGCAGGGCGCGTTCGAACAGGACCACCGCGGTGGTGGGGCTGAGCCGGTCGACGATCGAGAATGCACCTGGGCGGCCATCGATTCGCAGGAGCAGGCCGTGCAGGCCCAACGGCCCGAGCATCTGCAAGGCGCCCTCGAGTGCCCGTGTTTCCTCGTCAAGCGTCACCGAGCATGCGGCGGTGCGCTTGCTGGCGATGTCGTCCGCGACCTCGCGGCAGGCCTCGACCAGCTTCGGTGTGAGCCGTTCGACCGACCAGGCATGGAGCCCTGACGCCTGGGCGATCAGGTTGCGCTTGCTCGCGAAGCGGCGGCCTCGAAGCTCGGCCAGCTCGGTGGCGCTGTAGATGTAGTTGGCGCTGTCGCGGACCGGGCGGACGTCGAAGTGGGCCACGAACGACGAATGCCGCGCCAGGAACTCCTCGCTCACCGACTCGAGCTGCAACGGCCGATCGAGCCGACGCCCACGGTCGAGCAGCATTCCTGCCACGCTTTCCGGGAAAGCTCCGACCGGCTGCAGGAGGCAGGGCTGAGGGACCCGAGTGGAGGACGTCGTCACGAGCAGCGTGTCGGGCTCGACGATCGTGTAGGTGTGCCGGCAGACCGGCGCCCACACGACCAGCGAGGTGGGGGAGTAGTCGGAGAGGGGTTGCGGGTGGCGGGTGAGAAGCTCGGCGAGGCGCGGCCGGTCCTCGGGCTCGATGGGGGCGAAGGGAAGACCCAGGAACTCACTGCTCATCGCGCCCACCCTCGTGGAGCATGAGCTCGAAGCCCGCCTGGGCACGGTACCCGAGCGTCTGGTAGAACCCCTGCGTCCCCGGCTCGGCGACGAGGCCGATCCAACTGATCCCTGCCGCGATACAGTGTGCCGTGAGGCGCCGGACGATCTCCCGGCCCACCCCGCGTCCCCGCATCTCCGCGCGCACCACGACGTCCTGGATGTACGCGTCGCTCACCCCGTCGGAGATGACCCGGCCCATCCCGACGATGCGCCCTCCAGGCTCGCGGGCGACGAGGAAGCAGAAGCTCCCGCGCACCATCGCCGGGATCACCGCGCGCCACGCCGGGCCCTCGCGCCACCAGCCCCCGGCCTCGTACAGCTCGACGATGGCGTCGACGGGCGCGGAGGTCACTGCTACGTAGACGATGTCTGACATGGATTGGAAGCTCCCCACCGTGCCGAGGCGCGGCGCAGGTGGCAGTGTAGCGCCGTCGGCGCGTGCCCTGGCGTATGATCAACCCCCGAGGGGAGGCCGGCCTGCTGTCTGGCGGGGCTGAGTCCTCCATCCGCGCGTATGCTGAACGATCTCCCCGCCTGCACCCGCGTCAACCGGTCACTCGCGCCCGGCGATCACCCATTTCTCGAGGTGCTGCCGGGTGTCGTGAGGTGCCCGACGCTCGCCCGCATCGCGGCCGATCCGGACGCCCTCCGCTCCCTCCTCGATCGTGCTGTCGTGCAGATCCGGGGGCGCCGCGGGTACGCCTTCGTCGACGTCGAGGCCCCGTGTATCGTCATCTCCGAGAGCTACTACCGGACCGGTGAGGACCTCGACCTCTACCTCGACCTGCTCCACGAGCTGACTCACCTCCGACAGCTCGCCGAGGGTCTCGACCTCTGGGACGAACGATTCGACTACGTGGACCGGCCGACCGAGATCGAGGGCTATGCCGTCGCCATCGAGGAGGGTCGCCGCCTCGGCCTGACCGCCGAGGGCGTCGTGGAGCACCTCTCAAACCCGTGGATGACGCCCGTCGACGTCCACCGACTCCTTGGTCACGTCGACACCTTCCTCGCCACCGGTGTGCTGCCGAACCTCGACCTCGCCCGTCAACCGGCCCCCCGCCGTACCCACCGCCCGTGGTGAGGAGATGGAGGCTGGCCCCACCCCGGCCCGCGCCGTGGCCAGACTGCCTCGGATGTCCCAGGCCAACAGCGCCAGGCCGGCCCAGATGCAGGCGAAGGTCGCCAGGTGAGCGGTGGTGAACGGTTCGCGGTAGAGCAGCACGGCGAGGAGGAACTGGCAGCTCGGTGAGATGTACTGGATGAGCCCGACCGTGGATAGCGGGAGGCGTCTGGCGCCCATCGTGAAGAGGACGAGTGGGACGGCGGTGACCGCGCCCGCGATGACGAGCAGGATGTCGACAGACAGCCCGCGGTGCCCGATGGCGCCGCTGCCGCGGGTGGCGAGCAGCAGCAGGTATCCCCCCGCGAGCGGCGTCAGGATCGCCGTCTCGAAGAGCAAGCCGATGACCGCGTCGGCCGCCACCAGCTTGCGGGCCAGGCCATACAGGGCGAAGCTCACCGCGAGTCCCAGGGCGATCCAGGGGAACTGGCCGTAGCCGAGGGTGAGGACCGCCACGCCGGCGGCGGCGAGCACGACCGCGACACGTTGCAGGCGGCCGAGGCGCTCCCGCAGCACGAGCACTCCGAGCAGCACGTTGACCAGCGGGTTGATGAAGTAGCCGAGGCTCGACTCCATGACGTGCCCGTGGGTCACCGCCCAGATGTAGAGGAGCCAGTTCAGGGCGATCAGCGTGGCGCTGCACGCGAGCACGAGCACGGTTCGCGAGCGAGAGGCGACGGCCCGCACCTCCAGCCATCGGTGCCGCAGGGTGACCCAGGCCGCCACCGAGACCAACCCCCAGAACGTCCGGTGGGCTACCACCTCGATCGCCGGAACAGCGGCCAGCGCCTTCCAGTACAGCGGGAACAGCCCCCACATGAAGAAGGCCGCGACGGCGCACGCGATGCCGCTGCTTCGGGAGCCCTGATCAGCCATGGCCGACCATCATAGCGAGTTCGGCCGCGCTCTCCGACAGGCTCCTAGAACCGCGCCTTCACCCCGACGGAAGGGAGGAACGGCAGTCCCTCCGAGCCCTTTCGTCTGGTGAAGTCGGCGTTGTAGACATAGCCCTCGACGTTCTTTCGGGCGTAGGCGTTGATGATGTCCAGGTAGTAGGTCCATTCGAGGGAACCCAACCGTCGCGCGTACTCCACGCGCAGGTCGAGGCGGTGGTAGGGCGGCAGGCGCCGAGAGAACCTCGCCTCGTCGGACTCGTCACGTTGGTACGTGAAGATGTCGCCGGCCGCCGGGTCGTAGATCCCGTCGCCGTTCACATCGTCGACGACGCGGATGACGTTGCGCAGCGGAGTGTAGGGGAATCCGCTCGCATAGTGCCACTTCCAGCCGACCTCGAAGAAGCGGCCGAGCTTCCAGCCGCCGACGAGGAGGAGGCTGTGGCGCTGGTCGTAGGACTCCCACCGCCAGGACTCGTCGTCCCGGGTGCGCACCTGGCCGAACGAGTAGGCGAGCATGCCGTAGTAGGGCCGGCCGCGACCCTCGAGGAGGGTGAAGACGACCTGGGCGCCCCGGGCGTAGCCGCGCCGCGCGTTCTCCGGCAGGAAGGTGTCTTCCTCCCGGGTGTACGGGTGGGCCTGGTCGTACTTGTCGAGGACCAGGATGGTCTTGCGCTCCTCGCCCGATGCGAAGAGATCGTCGAGGCGCTTGTTGTAGAGGTCGAGGGCGAGCTTCCAACCGCGAGTGGAGGTGAAGGACACGCTGGCGAGGAGGTGCTCGGCGTGCTCGGGTTGCAGCCCTGCAGCCTTGATGCCGCGCAGGTCGAGGAAGTACCCGTCGCCCTGCAGGGTCTCGTAGCTCGCGGACTGGTAGTACTGGCCCCAGGCGGCGCGCAGCTCCCATGCCTTTCCAGGTCGCCACGCGAGCGAGGCGCGCGGGCTCGTGACACCCTTCTCACCGAAGCCTGAACGGTCCCGCCGAACCCCCGCCTTGAGGTCGACCGCGGGAGTGAGGGCATAGGTGTCCTGCGCGAACCCGCCGACCCGCCAGTAGTCCTGGGAGGTGGCGAACGATCTCAGCGAATCCGGGATCTGCCAGCGCGGGTCCTCGGTGTTGATGTGGAACCCGACGCGGTTCTCGCTGCGCGCCACCTCGCCGCCCACCTCGACGAGGTGGCGGCCGAGGGCGCTCTCGGACCAGGTTCGCAGCGTGGTCATGGTCCCGGCGAGGGTCTGGTCCAGCCGGCTCTCGAACCCGGTTTCGCCGTCCCGGTAGAACACCTCGGAGGTCTGCTTGTTGTTGGTGCGCGAAACGATGTAGTACACGCGGTTGCGATCTCCCAGGAGGACGCGGCCCTGCAGGCCAATCACGAAGTCGCGCTGGGCGTCGCCCGCCTCGGTGTGGCTCTTCGGGACGCCGCTCCATTCCCGGTCGTCAAAGGTGGTGTTGGTGTCCTCCCGGCAGCCGACCAGCGTCAGGGTGAGACGGTGGCGGGGCGATGGCTCCAGCAGCACCCTGGCCTGCAGGTCGGTGAAGCGCGGCACGGAGACATCCGTGGCGACGAGGTCGAAGTAGGTACGGCGGAAGCTCACCAGCCAGCTCGCCGGGAAGCCGAGCCCGAGCCTCCCCTCCGCCATCAGGTTGGCGTTGGTGAGGCTCAAGTTGGCGCTGCCCGCGAGGGTCCGGTCCGTGGTGCCGACCCGGTTTTCGCCGGCGAGCACCGCCGAAAGGCGATCACCGTAGCGGGCGTCGAAACCACCGGGGTAGAGGGTGAGCGACTCCAGGGTCTCCGGGTTGAACAGGCTGGTGAGGCCGAAGAGCCTGTAAGGATCGTAGATGGGGATGCCGTCCAGGTAGATGCCGTTCTGGTCCGGGCGGCCGCCACGGATGAAGAGCCGGCTCGACCAGTCGTCCCGCGACACGATCCCCGGCAGGGCCTTGAGCGCCTGCATGGCGTCCTCGATGGCGCCGGGCGCCTCGGCAACCGTCTTCGCCGACACCTCCTGGGTCGGCTCGGGCGAGGGGTTGCTCTTTCCGGTCACGACCAGCTCCGCGGCGTATCCGGGCGCCCGCTCGATCTCGACCTCCAGGCGCTCCGTCGCCCCTCCGAAATCCTCGATGACGACTGCCCTCGGGAGGAAACCAGGGGCTTGTACGGTGAGGGTCACGGCAGCCGGCCCGACAAGGAAGATCTCGAACTCGCCCCGCTCGTTGGTGGTCGTGGCGCCACCGGGAACGGTCACCTCGGCCCCGGCGATCGGCCCGTGGGTCGCGCGATCGACGACGCGTCCGTGGAGAACCGTGCCCGCGCTGGCCTGTGCAGGGGCGGGGACGGCCCGCCCCGCGATGGCGAACACGAAGCACAGAACACCAGCCCACCTCAGCCTGTTGCCTCTCCGGAGCTCCCGCCACGGTTCAACATGCATCCGGTGCCCTCCCGGTTGTGGCCTTGCCAGGATAGCCCACGCCCGGCGAGGTGCCGGCCTACCAGACGCGGCAGACCGGCTCGCGCACCATGGGCTGGCCGGGCTTGCACTGGAAGGCCCCCCGGAACTGCGGCATGTTGGCGACGACGCCGTTGATCCGGTACTTGCCCGGGGAGTGCGGGTCGGTCATGGCGCGCAGCCGCTTGTCCTCGTCGGTCATGTTCGTGCACGCCCACTGGCCCATGCCGATGAAGAACCGCTGCTCGGGGGTGAAACCGTCAATCGGTTTGAGGTCGAGGCTCTTGGTGGCGTGCTTCCAGGCGTTGTAGGCCAGGATTTCGCCACCCAGGTCGGCCACGTCCTCGCCGAGGGAGAGCTTGGAGTTGATCTTGATGTCGTCGATCACCACGTACTGGGCGTACTGGTCAGAGACGCACTTGGCACGCTGCTCGAACTGGGCGCCATCAGCCTTCGTCCACCAGTCACGTAGGTTGCCTCTCGCGTCGAACTGGCGGCCCTCGTCGTCGAAGCCGTGGGTCAGCTCGTGGCCGATCGTGGCGCCGGTGTTGCCGTAGCTCGGGGCGTCGTCCAGCTTCGGGTCGAACAGCGGCGGCTGCAGGACGCCGGCCGGGAAGTTCATGTCGTTCATCTGGGCGTCGTAGTAGGCGTTCACCGTCGGAGGTGTCATCTGCCACTCGCCGCGGTCGATCGGCTTGCCGATCCTGGCGAGCTGCCGGCGGGACTCGAAGGCGGCGCTGTGCGCCACGTTGCCGAAGAAATCGTCGCGCCCGATGACGACGGAGCTGTAGTCGCGCCACCTGTCGGGGTAGCCGATCTTGTTGACCATGGCATGCAGCTTCTCGAGGGCTCGCGTCTTGGTCTCGGGGCTCATCCACGGGAGCTGCTGGATGTCCTCCTCCATGGTCTTCTGGATCTCGATGGTCATCTTGAGGGCGCGCGCCTTGGTGTCGGGGGTGAAGGTCTTCGCCACGAAGACCTGTCCGAGGGCCTCGCCGAGATCGCGGTCGACCAGCTCAACGCAGCGCTTCCAGCGGGCCGGCTGCTCGGCCACGCCGCGAAGGAACTTCTGGTAGAAATCGAAGTCAGCCCGGGCGAATGTCGAGGAGAGGTAGGGCGCCTCGGCGTTGACCAGGTGCCAGCGCAGGTAGTCCTTCCATAGCTTCAGGTCCCTGCTGCGCAGCTCGTGCTGGAGTGCCCGGTAGAAATCGGGCTCGGTGACGTTGACGACGTCGTAGGCCGGCAGCCCGGCCGCCTGGAGGTAGAGGTCCAGGCGGAAGTCGGGGAGGAGCGCCTGCCACTCGGCTCTCGGCATCAGATGATGGAGCTTGGCGGGGTCGCGGCGCTCGACCCGGGTCAGCGCGGCCTTCGCCAGTGCCGACTCCAGCTCCATGATCGAGGCGGCAGCCCCGGTGGCGGCCTCCGGCGTGTCGCCGAGCAGCGTCAGCATGCGCTGGACGTGCGCCACGTACCGCTGCCGGATCTCCTTCGACTTGGGGTCGTCCTTGAGGTAGTAGTCGCGGTCGGGGAGGCCCAGGCCCCCGGCGTCGGCGAAGGCGATGAAGCGCGTCGAGTCGCCGAAGTCCTGGCTGGAGCCGAAGCCGAAGAGCATGCCCCGGCCCTGCATCTCGAGGTGCTGCCGGCCAACGAAGCGGGCCATGTCGTCGATCGACTTGATCGCGGCGATCTCTCTGAGTGCCGGGTCCAGGGGCTTTGCACCCGCCTTCTCGATGACCGGCTCGTCCATGCAGGCGGCGAAGTAGTCACCGATCTGGCGGGACACCGCGCTGCGGCCCTCGGCAGGCCGCGAGGCCTCCTCGAGGATGCCCCACAAGAAGCGGGTGTTCTCCTCGTACATCTTGCCGTAGACGCTCCAGGAGGACTGGTCCGGCGGGATGGGGTTGTTCTTCATCCAGCCGCCGCAGGTGTACTGGTAGAAGTCCACGCACGGATCGGCGGTGCGGTCCATCGAAGGAATGTCGAGGCTCGGAGTGTAGGGAAGCTGGGTGAGCGGGCGGGCCTGGGCAGGCTGCGGCGCTGGCGGCGTGCTCGCCGTCTGGGCGAGCATCGAGGCAGGGATGAGAAGGACGCACAGGACGATCGAGCAGGTCTTCATTCAAAACCCCCGTTGCGTCTACGCAGTGATTCGCGACTTGGTTCTACAGGGTCCCAGTCCCCCCGCCAAGGTGGACGCGGTCGTGGGGATTGGGTGCAGGTTGAAGAAGGTGGGCCAGAGCTGTCGCCGATGCTGGCCTCCAGGAACTCCGTCCACGGCCACGTTCGGACCCTGGTTGAGGGCAGCCGGCACGTGCTAGTGGCGCTCCTGGCGCACCACCCCGCGCGCCGGGAAGATGTGCCGCACGGCTGGTGCGATGGTGATCGCGGAGGGCAGATGGCTGCCGGCCAGCCAGACGATGCGCTGGGCCCGGAGGGCCTTGTCCAGCCGGCCCATGGCGGCCTGCAACTGCTGGTCGGTCGAGACATTGTCCGGAAGCCCCCAGCCGGGCAGGTCGAGATCGGAGATGCGCCGCTCCGGGGTCCAGATGAACAGCGGCACATTCAGGCTCTCGAGATATGCGCGGGCCGCCTGGGGCGAGATCGTGCTCGCGTCCGGGGCGGCTTCGCCGACCATCAGCACCACGGCACGGCGCCGGCCCAGCGCGGCGGCCTGCATCCCGGCCGCGGCCACGGCGTTGGCCAGGGCTTGCTTGTTGCGGGGGGCCGCCGGCCAGCCGACGCGGAAGATGAACTTGCGAACCTCGTCGACATCCAGGTCGAGTGGAAGGGATGCCGTGAACACCCCGTCCCTCGGAATTGCCCAGAGGGCGGAGAGCCGGTTGCCGCCCCGGCTGGGCTGGATCGCGATCTCGTTCAGCAGAACGGCGCTGTTGATATTGCCACGCGAGATGCCCTGGAAGCGACCGGCGCTGTCCTGGTCAAACACCAGGACGACGTCGAAGTGGCCCTCCTCGACGGCCACCACCTGCAGCGGCTGGCCAGCCTTGCGAAACCAGCCCTGCATGGCCTCGGCAGGCGGCAGGTCGAACCCCGGCCGCACCACCACCGGATAGGCCGTCAGCTCGCTCTCGGCCCTGGCCTGAGCCTCGCCGCCGAAGCTCGTCTCGGCCCGGGCGACCCCTCCCTTCGGGAACACCACCTCGGCGGCCAGGAAGTGCGGCTTGGCGAGGTCGACCGGGGGCAGCTCGATGTGATCTGGATTCTCGACCGGCACGGGGCGCCCATCGAAGGTGACCTCGATGTGCTTCGCCTTGGCCTTGTCGAGGGAGCTCCAGGTCAGGCAGGCGGTGGAGGGCTGGCCGGCCGCGCCCGGCCTGACGGTGATGGTGGCCACCGTCGCGGCCCGTGGCAGGTTGACCAACTGATGCGCGCGGCTCACTTCGTTCCCAGTTGCATCCCGGCCCACCGCGACGAGCTCATGCGGGAAGGGTGCGGGCCCGAAATTGCAGCCGATCTCCCAGGGCTCGCCCTGTATCGTCCCGGCCGAGACGCCGTCGATGAGCAGCTCGACGGATACCACGGGCGGGTTGACCGCCACACGCACGGGGACGAATACGAACACCAGTCCGAGGAAGACCGTCTGAAAGGCGACCATGGGCTGACCTCCCCGGTGCGACCGGCGCGAGGAGCCGGATCACCGCTCGGGCACGATAGCAGACAAGCCGCTGTCGGGTGGCCGGCGGCGTCCGGGACCGGTGGCGAGACTGACCTTGAGCCGGCGCTCTGCACGTTGGAATCCCGGGGCATCGTGTGGTTCCCCGCATGCCAACCCTTGCTGGAGCGCCCTCCCGTCTGCCAAGCTGCGGCCGGGCGGCAATGCTCGCGAGGACGGTGGAGATGGACTGGGACGTCGTGGTGGTAGGGGCCGGTGCGGCCGGGCTGCTGGCTGCGGCGCGCGCCGCCGAGCGCGGGCGCCGGACGTTGCTCCTGGAGAAGAACCGCCGCCCCGGCGCCAAGATCCTGATCTCGGGAGGAGGCCGCTGCAACCTCACCCACGCCACCGATCGCCGCGGCATCGTCGCCGCCTTCGGCGCGCCTGGCCGCTTTCTCAACGCCGCCCTGGGAGCGCTGGGCCCGGCCGAGCTGGTGGCCCTAGTCGAAGCTGAAGGCGTCGCCACCAAGGTCGCGGACTCGGGCAAGGTCTTCCCGGCCAGCGACCGGGCGGCGGACGTACTGGAGGCGCTGCTGCGACGACTTGGCCGAAGTGGGTGCGAGCAGGCGTTTGAGGAGCCCGTGGCCGGGCTCGTTCCAGGGGATGACGGCATCCGCATCCGCACCACCCGCCGCACGCTCCTCGCCGGCCAGGTCATCGTGGCCACGGGGGGGCGGTCGTACCCGGGATGCGGTACCACCGGCGACGCCTATGGCTGGCTGGCCGCCCTCGGGCACACCGTCGTGCCGCCGCGCCCCGCCCTGACGCCGGTGACGACCGGCGCCCGCTGGGTTTCCGAGCTGAGCGGACTGACCGTCCCTGATGTCGGTGTCCGGGTGATGCCGGCGGGAAGCCACCGGGGCTGCCTGGCCCACCGCCGCGGCTCCTTCCTGTTCACGCACTTCGGCCTCTCCGGACCGGCCGTGCTCGACGTCAGCCGGGCGGTCTCCGGGCATTTGGACCCGACCACCCTGGAGCTGGAGTGCGACTTCATGCCCGGCCTGGCCGCCGAGGAGCTCGACCAGCTCCTGCGCCGCGAGTTCGCTGCCCATCCCAGGAAACAGCTCGCGACCCTCGCCATCGAGCCGTTTCCCCGGCGGCTGACTGAGCTGCTGGTGCAACGACTTGGCCTGGCACCTGACCTTCGGGCCGCCGAGGTTTTCAGAGACGACCGCCGCCGACTCATCGCGGCGCTCAAGGGGACGCGCATCCCGGTCAAGGGCACGCTGGGATTCGACCGGGCGGAGGTCACCGCCGGCGGCGTCGCGCTGGATGAGGTGGACCCGAGAACCATGCAGAGCCACCTCGTGCCTGGTCTCTTCCTGGCCGGCGAGATCCTCGACCTCGACGGCCCGATCGGTGGCTTCAACTTCCAGGCCGCCTTCTCCACCGGCTGGCTCGCCGGCACCCAGGTGTAGGCGCGACATTGTGTCCGTCGCTCGGGGAGGCTCGTCTCACACCGGGGCCGGCCCTCCCGCGAACAGGTAGTTGATCAGGTAGAACACGTCGGAGACGTTGACCTGGGTATCACCGTTGACATCCCCCGAACCGATCGGCGCCGGGCCACCGGCGAACAAGGCATTGATCAGGTAGAACACATCCTGCACGTTGATTTCGCCGTCACCGTTGACGTCACCCGCTGACACGACAATGCTGCCGGTCTTGATGCATGGGACGCCCTGTACCGTCACCGTCATGGACCAGGTGTAGGTACCAGCAGACGTGTAAGCGTGGCTTGGGGACTGTTGGGTGGAAGACTGGCCGTCACCGAAGTCCCAGGCGAATGCCGGACTTCCTGTGCAATTGCTCGGCGTTGCTGTGGCGGCGTAGTTGATCGCTACACCAGCCGTTCCAGTTGAAGGCACTGTTGCCGCACAAGCTAAGACGCACGCCGCCGAAATGACTATGCTTCCGGTCCTGCTGCAAATCACGCCCTGAACGGTGGCGGTCATGGACCAGTTAAAGGTTCCCGCCGAAGCGTAGGTATGGGTTGGATACTGCTGGGCGGAGGTCTGGCCATCTCCGAAGCTCCACGAGTAGGTGGGGCTCCCCGTGCAGTTGCTCGGTGTCGCCGTGGCCTGGAAGATCACCGCCACGCCGGCCGTCCCTGCCGCCGGAGCCGTAGCCGTACAGGCGAGGGAGCACGCCGGCGAGATGACGATGCTCCCGCTCTTCGTGCAGGTGGCGCCTTGCACCGTCGCCGTCATGGACCAGTTGTGAGTTGCCGCCGAAGAGTATGTATGACTAGGGTTTTGCTGGGTGGAGGTCTGGCCGTCTCCGAAGTTCCACGAATAGGTGGGGCTCCCCGTGCAGTTGCTCGGAGTCGCCGTGGATTGGAAGGAGACTGGAGCGTTCGCCACTCCTGTCGCGGGAACCGTGGCCGTACAGCCGAGGGAACATTCCACACAGGCGAAGACCCAGGCGGCCCCGGCCCAGTTGGTATCATTGTACCCGCCGACAATGGCCGTTCTGCCGTCGCCGGAAAGGGCCACTGAACAGCCTTGTTCGGCGCTCCCCACGGCACCCAAACCGAGGAGCTTGGTTTGGGTGGTCCAGACTCCTCCGTTCCTTGTAAAGACCCACGCGGCCCCAGCGTGATTGTTGTCGACGGGCCCACCGACGATGCCTGTAGTACCTTCTGAGGAGAGGGTTACGGAACAGCCTAAGAATGGCGATCCCACCGCGCCAGAGCCGATCAGCTTGTTTCCCTGCGGGCTCCAGACTCCTCCGCTCCTCCCCCAGACCCACGCGGCGCCGGCGAAATCGTTGTCGCCGGGCCCACCGACGATGGCCGTGTTACCGTCGGCGGAAATAGTCACGGAATAGCCTTGTTGAGCGTATCCCACAGCGCCCGAGCCGAAC
>Ga0116171_10001128_pt1 | contig 27314 bp, 15 predicted proteins | sample AD_JPNHW2_MetaG_FD_89798 | JGI IMG/M metagenome (GOLD analysis project Ga0116171, IMG submission 89798) | Active sludge microbial communities of municipal wastewater-treating anaerobic digesters from Japan - AD_JPNHW2_MetaG | ecosystem: Engineered > Bioreactor > Anaerobic > Digestate | place...
GCCAAAAAGCGAAAAAAACTATCAACAACAATTATTTTTTCCCATCCCCAAAATAGTTGTTTAACAATTCCCGTTTTTTTGCGGTATGCGGCTATTGAGATTCCCGTATCGTTCCCATATCGCGATACGAGAACGATACGGGAGTCATATCGGAGAGTTATTGAGAGAATTCCAGGTTCTCTTAGGGAATGAAATTTATTTCGTATGCTAATTGTATGCTGTGGTTTGGATTAGCCGGTTCTTTCGACAAAATAAATATATACCATCCTGTTTCTCAAAAAGCGTGTTAAATATATTGCAAGATACGGAAAATTATACTCTTATCTCTTCTCCCTCTGCCAAAGCCCCAAAGGGCGACACAAAAATAGCGATGGTGGTGTAAGCCCCTCGAAAAAAGGAAGATACCTGATTACATTTTATAACTATGTTCTCTGAAAAAGCCCCAAAGGGCGACACTTTGATAGCGATGGTGGCGTAAGCCCCTCGAAAAAAGGAAGATACCTGATTACATTTTATAACTATGTTCTCTGAAAAAGCCCCAAAGGGCGATACTATGATAGCGATGGTGGCGTAAGCCCCTCGAAAAATGCGGAAAATTAAACTCTTATCTCTTCCCCCTCTGCCAAAGCCCCAAAGGGCGACAAAAAAATAGCAATAATGGCATGAGCGTTTTGAATAAAAGGTAAAGTGGATTGAGTTATGTTAATAATTTATCACTTGGCAAAATCATAAGCTTGATTATATTAGCATATAGTTAATCTGACAAAGAGGTATTGACGAATGCCAGAGATGCAAATACAAATACTTATGTGCTGCTGGCTATGCTTACAAAGCCCTAAGTAAAAAAGGATTAACACAAAAATCTAACTGCTCGGACTTTGAGATGATTTGGAAAGAATATCTGGAATACAAATTCATCATTGGAACGATTTAAGATGGTCAAAGAAATAAAAGGACAAAAAGTTACCCTACGGGACCTTACCGTTGCTGACTTGAATGATTATAGAAAATGGTTTACGAAAGGGCAAGAATGGACAAAATGGGATGCACCTTGGGAAGAAATGAGTGATATATTTGCTCAGAACTTTATACAGCGGCTATCTAATCAACTTTCAAAAGAACCTCAAGAGATAAGAACGCGTTTTGAAATAGAAGTAAATAGCACCCATATTGGTTGGGTTTCTTCTTACCTCATAGAAAGAAATCCGAGCTTTCTGGCGGTAGGCATTTCCATCCCGGAGGAGAATTATTGGGCTAAGGGAATTGGCAAGGAAGCATTGCAATTGTGGGTTGGATACATATTTGAAAACTATGGAGTGGAAAACATTTACTGTGAAACCTGGTCTGGTAATGAAAGGATGGTGCGTTTGGCTCGTAGTATCGGTTTTGAGATTATTGAAAATGATAAGATACTGGAATTTAACGGTATGCATTATAACAAACTCAAATTCAGGATTGGCAAGATACCTACACCTCAATGTATCTAATAACCCGAAAAGAAATAGTTGGACTTCTGTTACCTTACTACAAGAAGAATTTGATGCACTTGTGAAAAAGCACTGGATTCCGGATAAATGAAAAGAGAAGCAAATGGTTTGATAATAAAAATGTTCATTCCGAGGGGCTTATGCCACCGTTCCTATAAAAGTGTTGCCCTAAGGGCTTTTTTCATTCGGAAGGACGAAGTCCTCGTCGTTCAAGCACAAGAAGAGGTTGCGCCCTAAGGGGCTTCCAGGAATGGGGAAGAAGGATAAAAAAATACCGTAGCTTACACTAAACGAGGGGCTTACGCCACCATCGCTATTTTTGTGTCGCCCTAAGGGGCTTTCAGGAATGGTGGAAAAGGATAAAAAAATACCGTAGCTTACACTAAACGAGGGGCTTACGCCACCATCGCTATTTTTGTGTCGCCCTAAGGGGCTTTCAGGAATGGGGAAGAAGGATAAAAAGATACTGTAGCTTACCTTTTACGAGGGGCTTATGCCGCCGTTCCTATAAAAGTGTTGCCCTACGGGCTTTTTTCATTCGGAAGGACGAAGTCCTCGTCGTTCAAGCACAAGAAGAGGTTGACCAGGAAGTCACCATTGCGATGTTGCCCTATGATCTTTCAAGCATATAGCAAAAGGCGAAGAGTTTGTTCTCCCTTTTTTTTCAAGTGTATCACTTTTCGCTGCCAACTCGTACCATTTTTTATTGCCATCTACAAATTATATAATGTTTCTAATGTCTTATTGCTCCTTAGCAAAAAAAAACGCTGGCTCGCTTTTTATATCCTATCCTATTGCTATAAACCTTTATGGGTTAATTGCTTATGTCTTGTAAAACCCTTTCCCATAGCGGATCGGTAGTTGAAAAATGTTCTTCCGGGTTGATAGGGATATTAACATCCGGGTATAAACTGTCAGAGGGATCTCTATGGATATCAGGTCTTTGGAAATATTTTACTGACACGCTGCACATAATACCTGTATTGGGAAGTTTAAATCCTAATCCCTCACCATAAGTGGATGGTTTTCCTCCGGTAGGGCTTCCGTAAACTATAGCCAGTTCGTTATCCTGACAAAGTGTTGCAAACATCACTGCTGAGCTGAATGTGTGGCTTCCTGTTAGCAGGATCAGTTTACCATTATACTTTTTTATTGAATCATAGCTTCCGGCATTGGGATCTATGTCAGCAAGAGTTGGAGGTCTAAGCTTCGGAGATTTACAATCATAGAATACCACGGAATAAGGTAGTTCTGATTCCACAACCTCATAACCAAAGTCCGAAGATAAGGCATTATTCATTGAAGTCAGATCCATTCCATAGTGTTTTAGCACCAAATCACTTATCTGCATCTTCCCACCGAAGTAGTAAATAGAATCGGGCAATGCACAAAAAGAAAGGAGTATATCTCCCATAAGAGAATTGCCACCGCCATTGTTTCTTAAATCAATAACCAGATTATCTATCTCTAAGCTGTCTATAACAGCAAAGGTATCTTTGAGGAATGATATCCACCCTGAAAATGGAGCATCGGATGTTGCTGCTGTATCTGACATTGCATTGAATTGGAGGTAATATACATTGTTTTCTGGAAGGGCTTTGCCCCAATAGTTCTCTTTACGAGGAGCAGTAACTCCGATTTTTTGCTGTTCCCAAAGGGAGTGTTTTTCGGCTTCCTTAATGTTGATTTCAAAGGTAGTTCCATCCTTTTCAAGGATCAGGTGTAAAGCCCCATCTGAACTGTTCAAATTCAATGCTCGTAGATTGGCAGAGTTCCTAAGCAAAAATGAAACTTGGTCTCGGAACCAGTAGATGTTCTCTCCGGTGGTTAACTGCATAAGCTTCGTCATAAAGGTCTCAGCATCTATGCCATTAATACTGATTACTTTACTACCTATCAATTCTTTGAACTCTGTTGAAATCATTTCCACATACCATCCCGATTTATGCCACCACAAGCCAATGGGGTAAGAAAATGAGCTTTGATTGGATAATGATGAAACTCTGGTATGTCCATCCAGCAAATTATGGGCAAAAGCTCTTAATTTGGCTTCAAATTGAAGGGTATCCGTTACTGTGGCGAGTTCATCTTTCAAGGTTGCAGCATTCTGATTAAAGTTAGTAAGCTCTAAGCTAATGCCAGGATGAGAATCAAGAATTACTTTACAGAAGTAATCAAAATCTTCTTGAAATACATTTAACCGGGAGTAGGAACCGCAGACATGATCATTGGCATTCAATTCAGAATGGACGGCTGATAAGAAGCATAGACAAATGAAAAAAATAAGTGAGATATGGCTTAGCATTGCACGGATTGGACTGCAAATTGAAGAGTTACTCTCGGACTCTTTAAACATTTATTACTCCATCATTTTCAATCAAAATTATCTGCAACTTCAGCCGGCATTTCAGCAGAAATTTTCGCCAAAATCTCCTTGTAGTAGGTTGAGCGAGCTGACAAGCATTCTAAGCTGTCCATCAACATTCTTGGCTGGCATATTCACTTCCGGTAGCGATTTTGGGCTTGGGTTATATCCATTTGGGTGACAATTTACACCTGAAAACATTGATATTAATCTATATGAGTTAAGTCAATACTTTTTTTATAGAGTGTTTAAATCCCTCCATTTTAAAAGAGGGTCATCATAATATAATAACCGAAGAAGAAGTTAAAGCAACTCTGAAATAGCATTGGGGTGAGGATAAATTGAAGGAAAAACGATTAGTTTAATTGAATAACATTATTTTCCCGAGGGGCTTACGCCACCATCGCTATTTTTTGTCGCCCTAAGGGGGCTTTTTCATTCGGAAGGACGAAGTCCTCGTTGTTCAAGCACAAGAAGAGGTTGACCAGGAGGTTACCATTGCGATGTCGCCCTTAGCGGCAAAAAAAAGGGGGACATCAGAATTACACTTTTTGCTTGACAGGTTGTCAACTCTATTTACAGGTGCATTGTAAACAAAATCTCCAAGAGGTATGAAAAAAATGGCAGAAAACATAACCCGGCAGCTGGACGCCTATATAATGAATAAAATAGCGCTTTCCAGGGCAAGGGGTTACTTAAATGACAATGCAAAGAGTCATTTAATTGAGATAGTAGGCAAATCGGGTTCCGGAAAAAGTCATTTTGTTCAGCCCTTAATGGAAAGTGTGGCAGATATTTATGCCAGGAAGATCTATTTTTCTCCTCATCCTCTTGTGTTAAATCATTTTTCTGAGCTTATTCAAGTGATTACAGAGGTGACGGAAGAAGACCTCTATGGTTATTATCAGGAATTTCGGGATAATATAAACTCGGTAAACAAATACGATTTCTTCTTTTATATTACGGAGCGTTTGAACGGGATGGAACTGTTTCAACCATTTCTATTGGTGATTGATGATAGTGATGTTCTGGATAATTATACGCGTGATTATTTACAATATCTGGTTCAATATTTACCGGATGCGGGAATCCAAATTGTGGTCTTCTCGCAAAAGCGGTTATTTCCTTTTTCCGAAGTAGATAATATTCCCTCTTTAGGGGTAGATGATTGTCAAACTCTTTTACAATTGACCTTTCCGGAGAAGAATTTTGCGGGTAGCAGTGAAAGCGAAATCTTTCAGAAAATAACTTCCGGTAACCTGATGATTATAGAAAAGGTTTTGCGGGAGATGAAGGAGCAAAAGCCGAAGGGGAAATTCAATTTAAGTCCTTACCTGGAAAAGACCTTTGATGCGGAACAGATTTATTATGAGACCCTGGAAGCATTAACTGCCTCGCAGAAAGAAATCTTGGCAGCGATGTATATTTTAGATGGTTTTAGCATTGCAGATTTAGCCAAGGCATTGGATAAGCCCAAAAATTTTAAAGCCGATTTGGCTTATTTAACTGATACCGGTTTAATTTCCAATCAGGAGAAGGGATGTTCGCTGCAAAAGAAAAAGGCATTTTCAGAATGGTTGAAAAATAACTGGAACACGGCTAATGGCGATTTATATAATCAGCTGCTGGATTTTCTGCAAAAGGACAAGAATAAATATCCCCAGATTTTAGTTTCCTTGCAGATCCTGAATAAAAAATACACTGCAGCTCTTTTTGCCAAAGTGAGTTCCGGACTTTCCTTAATAAACGATTCTGAAAGCGTGCTGAAACTGGAAGAATATATTTTAAGCCATACCAAATCCCCTGCCGGCAGATTAGCCAGCACGCAAAAAATTGCCGATGCCTATTCTGCCTTAAACCAGAAGGATAAAGCGATAGATCATTATCGGCAGGCATTGCATATTTCTACGGAAAACAATATTCCTGCAGAGCAAATTGTTTATAAACTTGCCAATGACCTTTATGCGGTTAATTCTTCTGCGTTTGCTTTGGAAATTATCAAGCAATATTCTCCCGCCACGATAGACCCTTACTGGAAGGTGAAAATCCTTTTGCTGAAAGCAGATGTTCAAGCAGAGAGCGAACTATTCAATGAGGCATTTCAGACCCTGGATTTAGCCGGACATTCTTCTAATAGCATTACTAATCAGCAACAACGACACAGTGTTCAAGCCGAGGCAAAAAAAATACGCGGTAAAATACATTATTACATCAATGAATGGGAGCAGGCGGAAGAGGTTTTCAACGAAGCGGAAACGCTATATTCTCTTGCCAAAGACCATAGCGGTTTGGCTGCCATATACAACAATTTGGGCGTTCTGTATATGTGTCAGGGCTTTTGGGAAAAGAGTGAAACCTATTTTCTGAAGAGTTTGGAGCTGGAAAAGAAATATTATAATTTAAACGGTATTTCTGTTTGTTACAATAACCTGGGTGGTTTGATGGATGATAAAGGCGATCCGGCAAAATCTCTATACTACCTGGAAGAAGCGCTTAAAATTCAGAAACTTTTAGTAGAACCCTATAATATAACCAATATCTATAATAATATTGGCGTAACTTTAATGGATCACGGTGACTATGACCGTGCTTTAGATGCTTTAAAAAAGTCATTGGATATAGCTAATGAATTTGGTTTTCAGCGAAATACGATTGCCTCGCTAAATAACCTGGGTGGCTTATATTTTAAGAAAGGGGATTGGCCAGAATCCATTGCCTACTATGAAAAAGCAATCAAGCTCTCGCAGGAAAGCGGATTTAATGAAGGGCTTCTGCGCAGTTTCAATAACCTCGGTGAGGTCTATGAAAAACAGGATGAACTGAACCTGGCTTATGATCTTTATATTAAGGGTTTGGAATTGTTACCTGCCGTATCGGATGATTATATAAAGGCAGAACTTTATGGCAACCTGGGTAGCGTTTTTACCAAATTGCATAAATTCAAAGAGGCATATCGCTATCTGGTGGAGAGCTTGGATTTCTTTAAAAACATTGCAGCCCGGGATAAAATCATTGAGGGCTATCTGAAACAAGCATATTACTTTATCTTAACCCGCAATATTGAAAGTGCGGATTATTATCTGGCGGAAGCCCAAAAACTGGCAACGGAACAAAATCTATCTTATGAAACCGGCCGTTCCTATTACCTGCGCGCTTTGCTGGAACGCAAAAATCTGGAAGCAGCCAAAAATTATCTGAATGAAGCAATCCGTCTTTTTGTAGAAGCAGGCAATAACTATGAGCTATCCTTAGCCAATTATGAACTTGCCGGTGTGCTTTTAGATATGGAAGAATGGGAACAGGCACTGGAGATTTTGAAAAATAACCGCAAGATAATTGAAAAATACGGCTCTATCAAGTTACTGGAACAAAACGACATCCTGATGCAAAAAATATCCCGGGAGTATTCTTCCCAAATGGAAGAAGTGAAGTTTGAAGAAAACCTGTTGAATCAGTTCTATGAAATAACCCAAAACCTGAATACCATAACCGATTTGGATGTGCTGATTGAACAATCTCTAACCAGTTTAGTGGAAATTGCCAATGCCGATGGAGGAATGCTTTTGTTGCATCCCAATCCCAGTTTACCCGATGCCTGGGAATATAGGATTTATAAAAACTTTTCGCCCGATGATAAATATCACGACCAGTTTCAGAATATTTGCTACGAAGTGTTTCAGAACAATAAACTGAAAAACATCAAGCAACCGCACTTCGCACCCAGTTACAATAACATTTTGGCAATACCTCTATCCATCCGAAAAAATACTTTAGGGGTGGTTCTTCTTTTCTGTAAAAGCGGTTCCAAATATTTTTCTGAACGCATTATCAACCTGCTATCCGCACTGGCAAATCAAATTATCGTTATTATAGAAAATATTCTCAGCGCTAATCTGGAAAAGAGCCATAATATTATCCGCGAACAGCTTAGCTCCAATAATATCTATGCCAATATCATCGGAAAAAGCCCCGAAATGATGAAGATATTTGAGATTATTGAAAAGGTGAAAGATACCCCTACAACCGTGCTTTTAGAAGGTCCCAGCGGAACCGGTAAAGAATTGATAGCGCGTGCCTTACACTATAGCAGCAACAGAAGAAATAAGGCATTTGTAGCTCAATATTGCGGTGCCCTGCCCGAGACCTTACTGGAAAGCGAACTTTTTGGTCATGTGAAGGGTTCTTTTACTGGAGCTGCTTATGATAAAAAGGGATTATTTGAAGTAGCCGACGGCGGAACTTTTTTCCTGGATGAAATTGCCGATATCAGTCAATCCACTCAATCCAAACTGTTGCGGTTTTTGCAGGAAGGTGAAATTAAAAGGGTGGGAGCTACAAAAACAGAGAGAGTTGATGTCCGGGTTGTTTGTGCCACTAACACACCGTTGATGGAAAGGGTAAAAAGAGGAGATTTTAGATTAGACCTTTATTACCGCTTAAATGTTATCCGCATTGATGTGCCCCCCTTGAAAAACAGAACTGGCGATATTCCTCTCTTGGCAATTCATTTTCTGGATAAATACAATAAAAAGATGAATAAAAATGTTCCCGGCTTTACTACTGAAGCTATGAAGGTTTTGGAGCAATACGATTGGCCTGGAAATGTGCGTCAACTGGAAAACGAAATTGAGAGAGCTGTAACTTTGGCGGAAGCCAATACATTTATTAAACCCAGCGATTTCAGCGAAGAAGTTTACCGTCATATTGAATACAGTAATACAATTGCTATGCTGGCGGGTAAGAAAAACCTGAAAGAAGCCATTGAAGAACTGGAACGCAAATTAATATCCCAATCACTGGAGAAATTTCAATGGAATCAAACCCAGGCAGCAAAAGAATTGGGTTTATCACGCCAGGGCTTAATTAAAAAAATGCAGCGTTATAACCTCTATAAAGAAGAAGATTAGAACATAGGGAAATTTGGTGGAAAATACTAACGGCAAGGTTAACTATACCGAAAAACAAGGTCTTCAGCTACCTTTGGGACAGCTGGAATTCGTGGCTATTGATATTGAAACTACCGGTTTGAATGCCGATTGGGATGAAATTATTCAGATAGCCGCCATTCGCTTTAGAGGCGAAGAAGTTATTAGCCAATATGTCAGCTTGGTTAAGCCCAAGGGGAAAGTTCCTAAGTTTATTGAGCATTTAACGCATATTTCTGCTGCAGAATTAAGAACCGCACCTCCGATAAATGAAGTATTGCAAAATTTCTGCCGCTTTATAGGAAGCAGTCCTTTGGTGGGGCATAATATCGGTTTTGACCTTAATTTCATCAATCATTTTTTGGTTAGGGGTGGAGAATTTCCCTTGGATAATGTGTTTTGGGATACCGCAGAAATAGCGCGTATTTATCTGCCTTATACTACAGACCATAAATTGAATACGATGGCTTCCTTTTTTGAAATTGATTTAGATAATGCTCACCGGGCAGATGCTGATGCTTTGGCAACCGGCAAGCTTTTTAATGCCTTAACTAATCATATATTAGCGCATTATGGCTATTTACTTAATGCCCGGTTACAGGATTTGGCAATGCAGGCAAATCTTAACAGCGGTTTATATGAATATTTGAAATGGATTGTGAAGCAGCAGCGTTCTACAGCTCTTTCAGGAGACAAGCCGGTTCCGCTAAAAAATGAACTGAATAATGTAATAGAACATACGGTTACCGGCTCCATAAAGAGTATTCCGGAGATTTTTGCCGATGACGGAATCTTTGCCTCAAAATTTCCCAATTTTGAATTTCGTGCGGGTCAAATGACTATGGCAGAACAGGTTGCCAATGCTTTTGCCAAACAGGAATTCTTGGTGGTAGAAGCGGGAACGGGAGTAGGAAAATCCTTTGCCTACCTGGTTCCAGCAATTGATTTCAGCCAGCGGAATAAAACGAAAGTAGTTGTTTCCACCAACACCAAAAATTTGCAGGAACAGCTGTTTTTCAAGGATTTACCGCAACTGAAAAAGATTCTGCCTTTATCCTTCAAAGCGGTCTTAGTGAAAGGCAGGGAAAATTATATCTGCGAAAGACGCTGGCAGGAACTTTTACAGGAACAGACAAGAGGGATAACTTCTTACGATGCTTATGGTTTGCTAAATCTTATGGTGTGGAAGGAACGGACTCATACAGGTGATGTTTCTGAGAATTCTTCGTTTGATAAAAACCGTTTTAGCGGTTTATGGCATAAGATTTGTTCCGATCGCTATCTGTGTGGAGGACGCAAGTGTCCTTTCTTTCATACCTGTTATGTAATGAAATTACGCAAGAATATTGAAACGGCATCTATTGTAGTTATCAATCATTCATTGCTGCTGGCAGATGCTCAAATGGATAATTCTACTTTAGGTGAGTATCAATATCTGGTTATTGATGAAGCACACAATCTGATGGCTGCTGCTTCCAAAAATCTGGGTTTCACTTTAGGGTATGTTGACCTTAACAGTTTGTTCAATCAGTTGGCACATCCTTCCAAAAAATATGCCGGGGGCTTTTTGTCTCTGCTGACCCAGACAATGCATAAAAGCGTGCTGACCAATGAGCAAAAGACACATATAGAGACCCTTTGTGCCAAATTGACAATGGAAATTGAAGCCCAGCGTCAAGTGATCACCAATCTTTTTAATTTGGCTGCAGATTACTGTAAAGAAGCCAAAAGTTATAATAAATTACGGATCAAGAACCTGGATGCATTTGCGGATATTTGTGCTCTCCTAAAGGATTTATCACTTGCCTTCAAAGATATTCTAAAAGACCTTACTGCTCTGGATAATGTGCTAAGAACATTCAACAGCAATCAAGTGAAGGATTTGGATGTTCTGAAGGATAATTTGAACGGCTATCTGCTGCGCTATGCAGAAACGGAAAGTTTGCTTTTAGACCTGCTCAATCCCGATTTGGATAATTATGCTTTATGGATTGAAAACGATTCCAATTCGGAACGCAATATTCCCACCAGCACTTTTTGTTATGCTCCAGTGGAAGTATCGGCTCATCTTAATAGTTTACTTTATAATAAGATACCTTGCATTGTTTGCACTTCTGCCACTTTATCTATCAGGGGCTCTTTCAAGTTTTTCTTAAATCAATCGGGCTTAAGTTTGGTAAGCGCAAAGAATGTAGCTCAGAGCATTGTGGAATCACCTTTTGATTATGATAAACAGTCGTTATTGTTAGTCGGCAGTTTTTTGCCTGAACATAAGGATAAGTTCTTTCAAAGCCAGGCATTGGGTTGTCTGGAACAAATTTTAACTACTACCAATGTAGGCACTATGGCGCTTTTTACTTCCTATAAGGATTTGGATGCTGTTTACGAACATCTTGGTGATACCCTTTTTCATCTTAATCGTCCTTTTTTTGCCCAAGGAAAAGGGAGCAGCAGAAATTCTATCCTGGATGAATTTAAAAAGAGCAAAAATGCCGTGTTATTAGGAACTTCTTCTTTTTGGGAAGGAGTGGATGTGCAAGGGGATTCCCTTTCTCTTTTAATATTATATAAAATACCTTTTCAAGTGCCTTCCGAGCCAATCGTGGAAGCATTGATAGATAAGCTGGAACGGGAAAACAAGGATTCCTTTATGCACCTGATGTTGCCGAATGCCTTATTGCGCCTAAGACAGGGTTTTGGACGCCTGATTAGAAGTAAAACAGACCGCGGGATAGTGCTGATTATGGATTCCCGGGTTTCCAGGAAAAAATATGGCACTTACTTTAAGCAAATTTTACCGGGTCCCTGCATTGAGCTGAAAGATGAACAGCAGCTGATTACAGAAATCGGTAAATTTTTCAATCCCTTACCAACGGATGTTTGAGGATGGATACTTTTCTTTTGTTACGGAAGGAATATCCGCAACTTATTGATGACGGCATTATTCACCCGGAAGTTTCTTTAAAAGAACATTGCAGTTTTAAAATTGGGGGGACTGCCGAGGTCTTCTGCATTCCCAACACCCAAAAACAGTTACTGACGCTGTTAAAGTTTTGTCTTTGGCACAATATTCCTTATTTTATCTTAGGGAAGGGCTCAAATTTACTTATTTCGGATAAGGGAATAAAAGGAATAGTAATTACTACGGAGCGTTTTAATAAAATCACTTTGGGCAAGCGTTATTTATCTGCTTCCTGTGGAGTTACTCTTAAGGACTTAGGTAATTTTGCCTGCGAGAATGGCTTAAGTGGATTAGAATTTTGTTCCGGTATTCCGGGTTCAGTTGGGGGTGCGGTTTTTATGAATGCTGGTGCTTACGGAAAAGAGATTAAGGATGTTCTTTACAGCAGCAGAGCTATTTTACCCGATAATGCAAAGTTAGATAGTAAAAACCCTGTGATATACCTGAAAGCTACTGAGCATAATTTTTCCTATCGGCACAGCGTCTTTCAAGAGAGGGGCTTAATTCATCTCTCCTCCAGGTTTTGCTTGAAAAAAGATAAACCGGAAAATATCCGGGAACGGATGCAGGAATTGCAGCAAAAAAGACAGGACAAACAGCCAATGGATTTACCCAGTGCGGGTAGTGTTTTTAAACGCCCCGAGGGTTTTTTTACCGGAAAATTGATTGAGGACTGCGGATTGAAGGGCTTTCGGATTGGGGATGCAGCTGTATCCGAAAAGCATTGCGGTTTTATTGTTAATCTTGGTTCTGCTACTGCCAATGATGTTTTACGGCTGATTCAGCATATTCAAAAAACCGTTTATGAACGCTATTCAGTTCATTTGCAAACGGAAATTCGGATGGTGGGGGAACTTTGAAAAGCCGGCAAGTAATCCTGCCGTTGCTATTTTTCGTTGTGTTGATATTCCTCTGGCAAGCAATTTGCACCAAAGGGATAATCGCTTTTTGGGTAGTTCCTTCTCCGCAACAGGTATTTAGAGTTTTTATTGATTACCCGGGTTTGATTTGGCACCATCTAAAACCAACTTTAACGGAAGCAATAAGCGGACTTTTAATAAGCGTTATTTTGGGTTCTCTAACTGCCATCGTAATGAATTCCTCCCGCTTTATAAAACAGCTAATATACCCGTATCTGATTATCTCTCAAACAGTTCCTATAATAGCAGTGGCACCTTTACTCATCATTTGGTTCGGTTATGGAATCAGCGCTAAAATCTTTGCTGTAGTGCTGATGTGTTTTTTTCCCATTGCTTTGGGACTTTATGATGGTTTCAGAAGTGTTTCCATAGATCAAATTCGCCTTTTAACTTCTATGGGGGCAACACCTTATAAGATTTTTACCCTGCTTAAAATTCCTGCTGCTTTACCCAATTTTTTTACCGGATTAAAATTATCTGCAACCTATAGTGTGATGGGAGCTGTTATCGGTGAATGGTTAGGCGGAACTTCCGGCTTGGGAATTTATATGACCCGGGCTACGAAGTCCTATCAGACAGCTCATATTTTTGCAGTGATTATTGTTATTGTAGCTGTAAGCTTAGCGCTGTTTGGAATCGTGGCTTTGCTGGACAGGATATTGCTGAAGTGGAAATATCATCTTACAGATGAATATCTGGAACCTGTGAAAGGAAATTAGCCACCGAGGACACCGAAAAAAAGATAAAAGCACGCAGATTACGCAGATTACACAGATTTCATTATATTTAATTAGTGGTTGTGAAGATCAGGTTAGTTAATAGGCCTTATTTAGCCAATTACTTGAAGTTAATTAGTCATCCTTCATTCTTATCCGCACATCCTGGCTGGGAATTTGTACAAAATCGCCTGGTAAATAGTTGCCGGAAAAGTGGACACGAACATAGTGGTCGCTCAAAAATTCGCAGCAGCCATTCACATTTTTTTCCACAACACCGCTTAAAAGGATATTATTATCCACCAGGGACTTAGTATAGGCAGCGGTCAGTTCATCGGATATTTGGCTTAGTTCATTAGCTCGGCGATTTTTAATTGTTTTCGGGATTTGGTTAGGCAGATCAAAGGCAGGAGTTCCTTTTCTTTTGGAAAAGCTGAAAATATGCAGATAAACCAGGGGTAGAGAGCGCAAAAAATTACAGGTCTGTTGATGTTCTTCTTCCGTTTCACCGGGAAAACCGGTTATTACATCCATTCCGATGGCGGGGTAAGAAATCTGCTCCCAAATTTTAACTGTCAGTTGATTAATTGTGGTAGTGATATAGTGGCGCCTCATCCTTTTTAGCCCAGTATCAGCACCGCATTGCAACGGTATATGGTAATGCGGGCAAAGCTTGGAAATTAAGGGAAGAGTGTTAATTAGTTTATCATTAAACAGTTGCGGTTCAACGGAGCTGAGGCGAATCAATTCCAAGCCCTTTATTTCGTTTAAGCGGAGCAAAACATCCGTCAAATCGTTGTTTCCATCTTTATATAGCCCCAGGTTTATACCAGAAAGGACAATTTCCTTATAGCCGCTATCCACAAACAGATGTGCCTGCTGAAGAACCTGTTCCAAAGTTGCAGACCTGCTGCGTCCCCTGCCATAAGGAACTGCACAATAGGCACAGTTAAAATCGCAGCCATCCTGGATAATTTGAAAGGCACGCGTGCGGTTATACATTTTGGTAGTTGGCTTATAGGCAAATTCCTTTGCCTGCATAATGTCCATAAATTCATAGTTACTACCTGCCAGAATATCTGCTATATTAAGTTTCTGCTGATTATCTATAAGCAAGTCAATATTGCCCATCCTGGAAATTTCCTCAGGATAGCGTTGGGCAAAACAGCCGGTTACAACAATTTTAGCAAAGGGATTTTTGGCTTTTTGAGCTAACGCCTGACGGATTAAATAACGGCTTTTATAGTCCGTTCGGTTAGTTACTGTGCAGGTATTGATGATATAAATATCCGCTTCTTCCTGCCAGGGAACCAATTGGAAATCTTTAAACTGGTCTAAAATAACAGCTGATTCTGCCTGATTTGTTTTACAACCAAGAGTGGCAATAGCGATGCGAATCACGATTTTAACAAAAATTGAAAGATAGTTGGTGCATAAAGTGAATGTTCAATTTCCAGCACTTTGTCGGCAATTTCGGCGGGATTTTTACAGGAACTGATATCCACTTCTTGTTGTGCTACAATCTTGCCGTTATCGTATTGGGAATCAACAAGATGAATGGTAGCCCCGGAAACATTATCTCCCGAAGCAAAAACTGCCTGATGAACTGCCATTCCATACATTCCTTTGCCTCCAAATTCAGGCAGTAAGGCAGGATGGATATTTAAAATCGGAATTTGAACCTGCTTTATAAAATCTTCCGAGAGCTGCTTTAAAAAACCCGCTAAGGCAATAAGTTCTATATTATTTTGCCGGCAAAGCTCTATAGCTCTGGTTTCAAAGCTTGGCATATTATTAGTAGAAATTATCTGATAATTCAGGTTTCTTGCTTTTGCTAAGGGGATTGCAGGGGCATTTTTACAGGTGAAAATCACCAAAGCGATTTCAACAGGCAACTTATTCTGCGTAAAATAGTTATGCAGGGCACAAAGATTTGAGCCACGACTTAAGCCGCTGCTGAAAACAGCTATTTTATGGGTTGCAGATGCAGGTCTTTCCATTGCTGTTCATCAACCTCCGAAGGTGCCTGACTCATTAAATCCGTTGCCTTCAATGTTTTAGGAAAGGCAATAACATCGCGGATAGAATCTGCCCCGGTCATAATCATCACTAATCTATCCAAACCGGGAGCTATGCCTCCATGAGGTGGAGTTCCATATTTTAACGCTTCCAGAAAGAATCCAAAACGCTCTTGCAGTTCTTCTTCACTAAAGCCGAGGATATCAAATATTTTCTTTTGGATGTCATAACGATGGCATCTGATACTACCGCTGGAAAGTTCAATTCCGTTGCAAACAAGGTCATATAATTGTCCTTCAATTTCCCCTGTTTTTTCCGGAATATCCAAATAGGGTATATGTTCTTCCTTGGGTAAAGTAAACATATGATGAGCAGGTTCCCACTTGCCTGTATCCTGATTTTTGGTAAAAAGCGGAAAATCAGTTATCCAACAAAAGGCAAAGCTGTTTTCGGGAATGAGATTTAGTTTGGGAGCCAGGAAATTACGCAGCCCTGCCAGAACCTTGCTTGCCATTTCATAACTATCTGCCGCAATGGTTATTAAGTCATTTATTTGAGCGGAGGTTTCTTGAATAATGGCTATTGCTTCCTCGGGAGATAAGAATTTACTGATACCGCTTTCCAAACCGTTTGCCGTTACTTTGGCAAAAGCAATTCCTTTTCCGCCAAGGTGTTTAGCCAGTTCAATCAATTCGTCCTGCTGTTTTCTGCTGAAATCAGCTGCTCCGGGAATAACGATTGCTTTAACCACACCCCCGTTTTGCAGGGTAGAGGAAAAGACATTAAAACTGCAATCTTTAACGGCAGGGGAAAGATCAAACAGCTTCATTCCAAAACGAATATCAGGTTTATCACAGCCATAATTATCCATTGCTTCCTTATAGGGCATCCGGGGAAAAGGAAGGGCTAAATTAATGCCTGAAATTTCCCGAAAAAGTTTGGCAAATAGATGTTCTATCAGGTCAAAAATCTGTGCCTGAGAAACGAAACTAAGCTCTATATCCAGCTGCGTAAATTCAGGTTGCCGATCTGCTCTTAAATCCTCATCCCGAAAGCATCGGGCAATTTGATAATATCTGTCAAAGCCGGCAATCATTAAAAGTTGTTTAAACATTTGGGGGGATTGCGGCAAGGCATAAAACTTTCCCGGTTGCACTCTACTGGGAACAAGATAATCTCTGGCACCTTCAGGAGTACTTTTCATCAGGATGGGGGTTTCAATTTCATAAAAACCCTCATTGTTTAAAAATTCCCGTATAATTTGCATTATGCGATGCCTGGTAATAATTATATTTTGCAGTTTGGGACGGCGCAAGTCCAAATAGCGATAGGTAAGCCGCAAATCCTCTTCAGCCATAGCTACTTCACTAAATTGAACAGGAAGGGGCTGGGCTTCGTTTAAAATATAAAATTCCTCTGCTTCCAGTTCAATTTCACCGGTAGGAAGATGGGGATTGATATTAGGTTCGGTGCGGGAACAGATTTTTCCGCGCACTGCTATCACATATTCGTTACGAACCTTTTCCGCTTTGGCAAAATTCTCTTTCTGCTCAGGATGAATAACTATTTGCAGGATGCCTTTCACATCGCGCAGGTCTATGAAAATCAAGCCCCCCAGGTCTCGGCGTTTATTCACCCAACCCATAACGGTTACTGTTTTTCCCTTATGTTCCAAACGCAAATCTCCACAATAGTGGGTGCGGGTTAAATTTTCCAGGTAATCAAGCATTTTGTTTCTTTTTTCTCTCTTTTCAGTTTAGTTTAATGGCTTCAAAAAGCTTATCTATTTTCTTCACTCTTTCTCCCAAGGCATTAATCATATAGCATTTTTGCAGATATGCCGCGTCGGGATAGATTAAAGTATTATTTTTTAATGCTTCCGGCAGTAAATTTCCGGCAGCTGTATTGGGTGTGGCATAACGACAGTATTCCGTGTTGCGTTTACTGATTTCCGGGCTCAAAAGAAAATCAATGAATTTATAGGCAAGTGCTTTATTTTTACTGGATTTCAGGATAACGATATTATCCATCCATAAACTGGTACCTTCTACAGGGAGAAAGAATTTCACTTCAGGATTATTTTCCATCACTTGTAAAGCATCTCCATTATATGCCTGAGCTAAAAATGTAGTGCCATCCGGAACTTCGTTCTTATAGCTATCGGAATCAAACTGAGTGATATTATTATCCCATTCGGCAAGGGTTTTTTCTGCTGCAGCCAATGCTGCGTCGCTTGTGTCATTTAAATCGTAGCCATTGTAAATTAATGCTGCGCCAACAACTTCGCGTGCATCATCCAGCATCGTAACTTTATTTTTGCCGGTGAAAAAATTATTTGCCAGGATATTCCAGCTTTGGGGCTGAATAACTTCTGCCGGAATATAGCGTTGATTATAAATTAAGCCGGTTAAACCCCAAAAATAAGGAATAGCATATTTATTGCCTTCATCAAAGCTTGCTGCTTTCTGCAAAAGATTGCTGTCCAAATTTCGGTAATTTGGAATTTGGGCTAAATTCAGAGGTTCCAATAAGCCCGCATCGCGCATAATAGTTACATGGTCTCCACTGGGAAAAACAAGATCAAAGGATTCCCTTGAGCTTATAATTTTGGTGAGCATATTTTCGTTGGAATCATAAGTGCTATATTTAATGGAGCATTTATTCTGTTGTTCAAATTCCTTGATGAGATCGGGATCAATGTAATCGCTCCAGTTAAAAATATAGAGAACCGGTTTATTTTTGCTGCAGGAATTGCAAAAAACCAGCAGACCGATTACCAGCATTAGGACTAAAAGTTTTCCTTTTGTCATCATTCTCTCCTTAAGTAGGGTGATTTTTATCAGCTTCTAAAAACCAGCTGAATCACCTAAAAGATTCTCTTCCGGATTACCCGGATTTGGCTGAAATTGTAATTAGCAATTTTCCCAAATCCAATTTACAATCCGCCATCATCAACAACATTCGCCTGCCCTATTCCTTCCTGCAAATGCACGCTCTGCAATAAAATCCAGCCAATCACGAAGAAGAAGATCAAGGACAAAACGGAATAACGAATATCTCCTGTTTCGTGTGCTATCCAGCCATAAAGAATTGGACCAATAATAGATGATAAGCGTCCTGTCAAGGTATAAAATCCGAAAAATTCTGCCTGCCTGTTTCTTGGGGTTAAAAGCGAAAGCATTGTTCTGCTGTTTGCCTGGCTGCTGCCGATTGCCAAACCGGCAACCAGCCCTACAAAATAATATTCCGTTGCACTGCTGCAAAAAAATGCCCAAAGAATAACGCCAATCCAAATTAAAAGCGAAAAGCTTAAAGAAACTTTTACATTCAGCTTATCGGTTAACCAACCGAAAAATGCTGCTCCTAAAATGGAAGTAAACTGTGCCAGAATGAAATAGGTTATCATTTGGGGAGTTGTCATTCCAAATCTTTCTGCTCCGTAAATGGAAGCAAAAACAATCACGGTAGCAATGCCGTCATTATAGATAAAATAACTGAAGATATACTTCAGCAGTTGAGGCAGCTTGGCTATATTTTTTAAGGAATAAATAACTCTCTGCCAGGCAATACGATAATAGTTACTTCTTTGAGAGGGAGGACGGAATTCTTTCAACCAAAAGAAAGTGAATAAAGAAAAAAGAAAGAGATGCAAAGCTACAGCCGGAAACACAATCCGAACATTTATTTTTACCAGAAATAAAGCTACAAGCAATGAAACCAAACCACCTACATAGCCAATTGCCCAACCGAAACCTGAAACCTTACCGATATTCTCCGGTTTGCATATCTCAGGCAGAAAAGCATCGTAAAATACATTTGCACTGTTAAAACCAAAATTAGCGATGATAAAAAACAGCATCCCGGTAAAGACATTTCCCGGTTTTACAAAAAACAGCAAGCTCGTAAAAATAATCGTGAGATAGCAATTGATAAAAAGCATTCTTTTTTTGGCTCGGGAATAATCAGCAACAGCACCAAAAATTGGAGCTGAAATTGCTACCAGAGCCATTGAAATTCCAATTGCCCTTCCCCAGAGCAATTCTCCATAACCGGCATTACCAACCACTACGCTTTTGATGAAATAAACACTGTAAACTACCGAGACAATTATTGTAGTGAAAGCGGAATTGGCAAAATCATAGAGCATCCAACCAACTATGTTCCGGTTGAATTTCATTGGGCAATACCTTCCAGATACTTTACCGGGTAACCCTGCCAGATATTACGAATGTCTTCTTTGGGGCTGGAAATAAACACCTGATAATGGTTATTGATGCAGTTTCTAATCTGTAGCGAATGATATGTATCCAGTTCAGCAAAAATATCGTCAAACAACAGAATGGGTTTAATGCCGGTAATTCTTTCTATTAAATGTGCTTGCAAAAGCTTCAGGATAATAACAGCAATGCGTTTTTGACCCTGCGAAGCATAAATGCGCATTTTATGCTCTTGCAGTTTGAATTCATAATCGTCTAAATGAGCGCCAACTATTGAACGCTGCAACACTTTTTCCCTTTCTTCCAAAGCTGTAAGCTGCCTGATAATATCTTCCACAGAGCTTTCCAAAGGCAGTTTCAGGGAAGATATATAGCCGATGGTAATTTCCGTGGAAGCAGGAAAAATATCTTTAAAGGTCTCTTTCAAAGCGCTATTTACTTGCTGTAAATAACGGTTTCGGTAATTCCAGACCTCAGCTAAGGAAGTGGCAAAGGCAAGATTCCAGCTGGCAAGTTCCGTGCGGGAATAGGTTCTTTTAAGCATTGCGTTGCGTTGTTGAACCAAATGCAGAAAATTCCTTAAAACAGTTATATAGGGAGGGTAGAGCTGAGAAATAGCCAGGTCAAAATATTGACGCCTGAAACGCGGTGGACCGCTTATCAATAAATGGTCTTCAGGAGCACAATAGATTACTTTTACTACTTCAAATAAAGTGCTTAACTGGTGCACGGGCAAATCGTCCAGTTTTAATAACTTACGCTGTTCCATATAGCTGAGGGTAACTTTTTGCTCAATTTCCTGATCACTTAGGAAAAGAGCTGCTACTCTGAAAAATTGCCCTTCAAAATTGAGCAGTTCCTCATCGTAGTGAAAACGGATGGATTTACCTATGCTGCAATAGGCAATCGCTTCCAGAAGATTGGTTTTTCCGCTGCCATTCGGACCAATGATTAAACAGCCCTGCGGGTTGAAATCAAACTCATTCTGGCGATAGCTGCGGAAATTCTCAAGTTCAATTTTAGCCAGGTTCAAATTTTTATGAACGCAAAGGCATCAACAGGAAGGTTATTTCCTGATCGGGAACAGGTGTTTCGTTATAAATCATCATCGCATCTTTGGAAGTTCCAAGTTTGATGACAACTTTTTCTGTATCTATTGCTTCCAGGATAGAAAGCATATATTTGAAATTGAAAGAGATACCTGTGGAGTTACCGGAATAATTGTATTCATCAATATCTTCTTTGGCTTCACCGGTATCACGGTTACTGGCATTAACTTCAAAATGATTGCTATCCAGGTCAAAATGAATACGCATATTATCGTCCGGAGCTACCAATGCCACTCTTTTGATGGCAGTTATCAGATTATTTTTGTCTATAACGAATTTATTGGGTAGCTCAACAGGAAATGCTTTCTGGTAATCGGGATATTTATGTTCTAAAACTTGGGACGAGATAAAATATTCGCCGTAAACAAATTCAATCCGATTGCGTTCCAAACCGATTTTCAGCTCTTTAACATCTTCAGAATAAATCTTTTGAAAAAACATCAAGGTCTTCACGGGAATTATTCTTTCTACATATTTCTGTTCCTGTTCCATAAAGATATTCAATTCTGTGTCGTCATCATTTACCAAGGCAGGTAACAACGAAGTATGCAAAACTTTAATCTCAGCTACTCTGCGTCCATCCGTAGCCACCATTATATGGTAATCGGGAAATATTTTCCAACAAACACCATTTAATGCAGTGCGGTTAGGATCTGAAGAAACAGCGAAGTAGGTCTTTGCTATCATTCGGTTAAAAAGCTCGGCAGAAAGCGAAATCACATTTTTATTTTGCGGATCGGGAATAATCGGAAAAAGAGTGTGATCGGCAATCAGTAAATTAAAATCTACTTTACCGCTTTGAATCATCAGCAGTTCGTCATGCTGCCAAAGATTGATTACCGCATCGGGCATACAGTTTATAATTTCATTAAAGTGATGCGCTGAAATGGCAATAGTTCCACTTTCGGCAACAGCTGCAGGAATTTCCACTACAACCAATAACTGTAAATCCGTAGCGCAGATCCGGATGGTGTTTTTCTCTTCGGATGCCTCAATCAGATAATTATTTAAAATAGGAGATGTGCTCTTGGTAGGAACGATGGATACAAGATGCTGAATGCGTGCCAGCAGCTCTTTTCTTTCTATTGCTACTCTCATCTTAACCTCACTGTGATTATTTATCGTTTTTTTCAAACAAAAAAGCAAGGGATATTTAGTCAATCACTTTTTTGGGAAACGAAGTTTTTCTGCTACTGAGGACTTATGACGACTTGTTTCACGCAGATTTCGCAGATTTCGCAGATTTCGCAGATTTCGCAGATTTCGCAGATTTCGCAGATTTGATTTTTGAAATTAGGATTTTTGAAACGAGGATTTCAGGATAAGGATTTTAGAAACAAGGATTTCAGGATTTAAGGATTAAGAGGATTTTAATAGGTCTGAGATGAACAGGATTGGATGGATTTAGAGGATTGGATGGATTTAGAGGATTGAATAGGTCTGAGATGAACAGGATTAAAGGGATTTTAGGGATTATTACATAGATCTTTTCTTGTACCGGCGGACGCTGTTCCGCCGTTCTTAGTACCGGAGCTCGCTGTTCCGCCGTTCTTGGTACCGGCGGACGCTGTTCCGCCGTTTTTTATTCGGCGCTACAGCGAGCGCCGGTACCAAGAAGGCCCCTCGTAAAATGCCAGCCACTTTTTTTCTTTTATCTCTCTTTCTTTCTTGCCTGCACCAAAAAAACTTGACAGATTTTTCCCCAAAATTATAGGAGTAACTGTGCATAATTTCTAAGAGGATGGAAAAATGCTGATATTAAAAGACCAGAACACATTGCCATATTTACCGAACATTATTATGTTTTTCTTATCAAATCAAAGCAGATTACTATTTCTCTTTCTACAGAACATAAATATACCTATTTTAACCCTGTATTTGATGAGTATAAAGCAAAAGAAAAAAATATCGTGGAGGATACTGTGAAAAAAGCATTTCTACTCTTTATTTTGGTTCTCTGTTCCATAGCACTCTTTGCCCAAAACGAGGATTGGCTCTGGGCAAAGCAAGCCGGGGGAACAGATGATGATTATGGCTATAGCATTGCTGTTGATACAAACGGAAACAGCTATGTTACGGGTAGTTTTTATGGTAGTGCTACCTTCGGAACTACTACCTTAACCAGCAGTAGTGATTATGACATCTTTGTTGCTAAGATGGATAGTAATGGTAACTGGCTTTGGGCAAAGCAAGCCGGGGGAACAGATAGAGATGGGGGCAATAGCATTGCTGTTGATGCCAACGGAAACAGCTATGTTACGGGTAGTTTTTATGGTAGTGCTACCTTCGGCACTACTAACTTAACCAGTAGTGGAGAAAATGACATATTTGTTGCCAAGCTGGATAGCAATGGTAACTGGCTCTGGGCTAATCAAGCCGGGGGAACATTTAATGATTATGGCTATTGCATTGCGGTTGATACCAATGGAAACAGCTATATTACCGGTCTTTTTGATGGTAGTGCTACATTCGGAACTACTACTTTAACCAGCAGTGGAGATTATGATATCTTTGTTGCCAAGCTGGATAGCAACGCTAACTGGCTCTGGGCAACGCAAGTCGCCGCTGGAACACGGGTTGATTATGGCTATAGCATTGCGGTTGATGCCAACGGTAATAGCTATGTTACCGGTGATTTTTCTGGTAGTGCTACCTTCGGCACCACTACCTTAACCAGTAGTGAATATGAAGACATTTTTGTTGCTAAGCTGGATAGCAACGGTAACTGGCTCTGGGTAAAGCAAACCGTTGGAATATATCCTGATGCTAGCTATGGCATTGCAGTTGATGACAATGGTAATAGCTATGTTACAGGTTATTTTTGGGGTAATGCTATCTTTGGTGCTACTACCTTAACCAGTAATGGATATAACGACATCTTTGTTGCTAAGCTGGATAGCAATGGGAACTGGCTCTGGGCAAAGCAAGCCGGTGGAACATGGGATGATTATTGCTATGATATTGCGGTTGATACCAACGGAAACAGTTATGTTACAGGTGATTTCTGGGATTATACTACCTTCGGCTCTACTGCCTTAACCAGTAGTGGAGGTTATGATATCTTTGTTGCTAAGCTGGACAGTAACGGTAACTGGCTCTGGGCAAAGAAAGCCGGGGGAACAAATTCCGATTATATCAGTGGCATTGCAGTTGATGACAATGGTAATAGCTATGTTACAGGTCGTTTTTGGGATAATGCTATCTTCGGCGCTACTACCTTAACTGGTAGTGGAGGTTGTGATATTTTTATCTCCAAAATAGGTAGTGTTTATCAGGTCTTAGCTCCGAAACCACCCAATAACCTTGTCTGCGTGATGGATGGCTACGATGCTTTGCTTACCTGGGATGCTGTAACAGAGACCATTTTTGATACCCCTGTGGTGCCTGATTATTACATTGTGTTTTACAATGATTCAGCCAATCCCTATGGGGAATTTTGTCTTCTTGATTCTACCCCGGATTTAACTTATACCCACTCCTTAGTAGGTTTACACGCACCCTATATGTTTTATCGGATTGTTGCTTATAAGTTTTATGGCAGAGAGAAAGTCAGCATTGAAGATTTGGGCTTGAGCAGAGGAATGTCCGAAACCGAGGTTAGGAATATATTGCAAGGGGTAGAAACAAGGATTTCAGAATAAGGATTTTAGAAACAAGGATTTCAGAATAAGGATTTCAGAATAAGGATTTTAGAAACAAGGATTTCAGAATAAGGATTTCAGGACAAGGATTTTAGAAACAAGGATTTCAGGATTTAAGGATTAAGAGGATTTTAATAGGTCTGGGATGAACAGGATTAAAGGGATTTTAGGGATTATTACATAGCAATTGTTCTTTGTACCGGCGGACGCTGTTCCGCCGTTTTTTATTCGGCGCTACAGCGAGCGCCGGTACCATTTTTTTCTCTCATTTCTTACTTACTTAAGCTCGTGTATTACTCCTTAATCAAACCTTAATCAAGCGTTAATAATTAAGGAGTGATTAAGGGATGATAAAGGATTGATTGACAGTTTGAAGTAAGGAACTAATATGACCCTAAAAGACAAGGAAGTTATAATGAAAGTAACTATAAAAGAAGGGCTTCATGTACCGGCACTCGCTGTAGCGCCGAATAAAAAACGGCGGAACGGCGTCCGCCGGTACATTAGCTGGAGGGGTTTTTTGTACCGGCGCTCGCTGTAGCGCCGAATAAAAACGGCGGAACGGCGTCCGCCGGTACCAAGAACGGCGTCCTCCGACTACACAAGTTACTCCAAACCAATTAAATCCCTTAAAATCCCTTCAATCCTTTTTAATCCAGAGCTATTAAATCCCTTAAAATCCCTTCAATCCTTTTTAATCCAGAGCTATTAAAACCTTTAAAATCCATTCAATCCTGTTCATCTTAGAGCTATTAAATCCTTAAAATCCCTTCAATCCTTTTTTAATCCAGAGCTATTAAATCCTTAAAATCCGTTCAATCCTTTTTAATCCAGAGCTATTAAATCTCTTAAAATCCATTCAATCCTTTTTAATCCAGAGCTATTAAATCCATAAAATCCATTCAATCCTGTTCATCCCAGAGCTATTAAATCTCTTAAAATCCCTTCAATCCTTTTTAATCCAGAGCTATTAAATCCCTTAAAATCCCTTCAATCCTGTTCATCTTAGAGCTATTAAAATCCTCTTAATCCTTAAATCCTGAAATCCTTGTTTCTAAAATCCTTATCCTTAAATCCTTGTTATCCAACTTGGCTACAAACTGCTTGACAGAAACTAAGCAATAATTATTTAAGAACTTATGTATGCTTAGCTATTCAGAAAGCAGCGAGGTTAAATTTTGGAAACCCTTAAATCTAAGGCATTAGCAGAAAATCTGGCAGTTACTAAAGTAGCCGAAATAGTGTTTGACGAGCAGGCAATATGGTTACTTTCCTTAACGGAAGGAAACTTTGGCATCAAGCAACGCTGCCGGAATTTTCTGGAGGAACTGTATCATCCCTATACCAATCCGGAAGCCGTTGCAACCCTTATCCGGCAATGCATTTTAGGGGATTTATGGTTCTATGTTCAATTACCGGAAAAGGAAAAAACCTTATCCGTGATAGGGGATTTGTATCTTCTGGCAGCGCAGAAATGCAGTAAGCCCTTGCAGGAGAAGCGAATCATTGTTGAATATCTGGATTTTATTTCTGCTTTAAGTCGCAGCGAAGGTGTTCCGGAAAGTGTTTTCTCCTATTTACTAACAGCTCTGAATAACTGGCAAAATAGAAGCAGAGACCTTTTTATTCCTTTAAACGGTGCCTTCCGAAAATGCTTAACAAATCTGATGCAGGTTTATAACTGCAACGAAAGCTGTTTTAAGATGCTGAAAGAGCTCCTAACCGAGGGCTTGGTGTTTTGGCAGAATACAACCGATTTAGAGAATTGGTATAGAAAAAACAGTGCAGAAAATGAAGCCGATATAGAAACGCTATCCTCTGCTATAGGCAAAAAGTTTTTCCAGCAATGGCTTAGCGAGCTGGAAACCAGGCAGAATTTTGAATCCTTACAGGATGTTCCTTCCTTTTCCGATATTGCTGTTCTGCTGCGGGAAACCATTTGTAAATTTAACACTCTTACTTTACGCATAAAATTTATCTTTTATCTTTTGGGGTTAGAGGGAATGGAGGATTTACGGAATCATTTGCTTTGGGATTTGAACCGTCAGCTTTCCGATTTGGAAAACGAGCTCTCGGAAGATGAAGTTCCGCAAATGCTGGATTCCATTTTTGCTACCCTTTTTGAATTTAAGGAAACCCATCTTTCCATTGTGCTGGATTGCATTTTAACTATTGGCAAAACAGTGCTTTCCCGCAAAAACAAAAAGCACTGTCAACATCTGCTGCCCAAAATTATGGAGCTGGAATTCACCGCACCGGGGAAAATAAAGATAGACAAGGACTGGCAGATGGATGTGGATAAAAATCATATCAAACATCTGCGGATGCTGCTTGAACTGATTGCCATTGATCCTTTAATGTGTAAAGACCTGCTTGCCTATTTAATTATCAGTTTAAGCCGCAAAGGGGTTTTTATTTCCGATACCGACCTCTTTCAGAAAGATGTTTCGGCATTCCTGAATTCGGATTTTAAACCCTTGGTAGTGCAAACCAAACACCTTTTAAAAATGTTCCCTGTTTTCTTCAATGAAATTGGAGCGGAAGGAGAAATTAGAGATATTACTACTTCCCTGGATGAATTGGGGCAAAGAAAAGATTTGTTAATGCACTTTTTGCGGAAACAGATTCACACCGAAAGCAATAACACTCATCTGCTTTTAATTCAGAGGATACTGGAATATTGGACGAATCTGGATTATAAATTACTCCAGGATATGATTCCGGAAGATGTTCTCATCTACATTATGCACCCGGATGCAATGACAAAGCAGCAAAGTATCGTAGTGAATGCTTTTTTACAAAAAAACGGTTTAAGTGCAGAAGAACTTCTTGCTCTTTCCTGGCAACGAGTTAGCAAATTATTTGAAAACGAGCCGGAGGATTTCTCCCTAAAACGGCTTAAGCTGCTTTGTTACACGCATTTTCTGCTGAAAGATAAATATCATCTTGATCC
>Ga0116171_10001130_pt1 | contig 27287 bp, 22 predicted proteins | sample AD_JPNHW2_MetaG_FD_89798 | JGI IMG/M metagenome (GOLD analysis project Ga0116171, IMG submission 89798) | Active sludge microbial communities of municipal wastewater-treating anaerobic digesters from Japan - AD_JPNHW2_MetaG | ecosystem: Engineered > Bioreactor > Anaerobic > Digestate | place...
AAAGAACAGGTAGGGGTACAACTTTAATCAATAAAGATTTTACAAGCTTAAATTTTAAAGCACCTAAATGGTCAAGTAATAAGGGTAAAGTCCTTCTTACTCTATATTTAAGCCCAAGCAATATTAAGCTAAATACCAGACAGATAAATTTTCTTAGATCAATAAATCCCGGATTTGAGTTTTCGAGAGAGTATTATGAAAAAGAGTTCCACTCTGGAATTGCAGAGAGGACTGCAAGAAATGACATTTCAATTTTAGTGAAAGGAGGCTGGATAAAATCGATTGGTGATGGTTATCAAACAATTTATATACGAACTGACAAAAACTTGCCGGAAGCTGCCGTATGAAAATCACCTTTATCAGCTTTGGTCTCACTGACAATGAATTATAGAAAAATCCTCTATTAGTATTTTTGCCGGAAGCTGCCGGGAAGACTTCCAAAACTTACCGGAAGTTGCCGGAAGTAATGACCATTCAATTTATAGTGCCTGATAATCAGTAATATATAAAATCAATTTTATATTAGAAATTGCCGGAAGCTGCCGGAAGGAGATAAAAAAATTCAAACTCTACATGATTTGAGCTTATTTAATCTGGAATTTTTAATCAGAATAGATTATTTTTCAGCCTTTAGCCATGCTAACCATCTTTTATGGTCCTCAAACTCCTTTCTCATTCTTTCCCATTTATAATAGATGTTTTCATATGGATAGATTTGGACTAGTATCTCCTGAGTTGTACCCTTAATTGTATGTTTTACATCGTGCACATATCCTGAAGAGTATTTGTCGTCAGTGCTGAAACCATGACTTATTCTTGCAAATGGTATTTCAACATAATCACCAATTCTTGGTGTAACAGGCAATTCCACCGGAATAGATATTGATTTCTCCCAATCCTTACGGACCCAATCCTTGTTCCGATCCTCAAGTTCATAATAAGCGGATATGTGCAAAATGTGTACCTTATTCTTTATTATTAAGGGGTGCTTATAAAGACCGTTAATTATCTTGTTGTGCAACTCTTTAAGGATCTTATTCATCTTAGCTTGGTTAAGATTCAACTTCTTAGCCAATTGTACATGGTCTGGCAAATGCTCATTGTCAGAATTTGGATATATTTCATAATATGACAACTCCTTCAGGATACCTTGAAATTTCTCATCAGTGATGAACTGAAATTGGCTTTTCAGACTCACCAGATTTTCAATAATTAATGGATAACTGGCATGTGCTCCCATATCTGTGATAAAATTAGTTTGATATAATATTACCATAAAGGTAATTGGTATAGATCTTTGATAAAGATGAATTGACATAATACTCCTTAAAAAGCCTTTAATTGCGGCCGATGATTTTAGACAGTATAAACAATTGATGATCACCAAAATATTACAACTTTTATTTCTCTACGGTTCCAGGACCTCAATAATATGAATGAGTTGGATAGGTTCAGTATACTTTGTTTTAAAGGAAATTTCTAACTTTAGTTGAGGAAATCCTTATCGAATAATTATTTAATAATACTGTCATGGTTTATATTCTTCTCTTTTACTTTTTTTCTTTTCTATTTGCAGTAGCAACAGCATTACTTGGTTTATCTTTTACTAGAGCGGATCGAAATAAATACAAGTTTCTTAAACTCCTTGATGGTAAAAGGGTGATTCTATTAGTGATAAGTGTATTTTCAGCAATTGGTACAACAATTTTCGGCATTATCAAAGAAATGCCCCTTGAAGATACTGTGGTTGATAGTGAAATAAAAGTGGATATTACGGATGAAATAAAAAGCAAGGATAAAAATGCACTTTTAGCTAGTTCTTTCTTCCAAATCGGAGAGGAATACTTGACAAACTCAAACCCGGTAGAGGCAAAAAAGTTTTTTCAAAAATCAATTAATTCATTCCCAACAGCTTCTGCTTATCATCGACTTGGAATTTCATTTTATAACTTGGCTAAATATGATAGTGCTCTTATTTCATTAGATAAGGGACTAAGCATAATCAGATCCAAGAAAAATCCAAATTTGCTTTGCTCCATATTAATAAATACAGGAGACGTTTACTTAAAAATTAGCTCTCTGGATAAGGCATTGGAATATTATTTTGAATCAATACCATTAATTAATAGTAAAAATTTTACCTTAAGATCTAAAGTGCTTGGAAATATTGCTTTGGTATATATTGAACAAAGGAGATATTTAGAGGCAGAAAATGAATTACTAGAAGCACTAGAATTAGATAAGAAAAACAATTTTGACCAAGGATCAATTTTAATAAATACATTATTAGCCTATATATATAATGACCAAAAACAATATCCAAAAGCTATAATCTTTGGACAAGAAGGATTAGAGCAAGCTCGGGTCGAACAGAATACTAATGCCGAAATGCAATTGTTATTTATTCTTATAGAGGCACATAGAAATAACTCTAATTTAGAAAACGCCGAACTACTTTGTTATGATTTATTAAAGATTATTAAAACTAATTATGATGGTTTCTATTTCCCAAGAGTAATAGGACAACTTGGAATAATAAATCATCAACTTGGTAAAAGAGAAAAAGCAATATATTTTTACTCTATTGCATTAGATTGGTACAAAAAAACAAATGACTCGATAAGTGCTATTACTGCAGAGGGAGAACTTAAACTTGAAAAAGGACTAGATTTTGTTGATAAGGGTCAATATAAATTATCAAAAGAGATGCTTTCGAGTGTACTAGCAGATCCTAGAATACAAGAGGAATGGGTTCTTTATAATGCAATGATTTTCTATGCAAAATCTGTGATTTGTCTATATCCTCCTAGTAATGATAGAAACACAGCATCAGTTGTTATTTGGGATTTAGAGCATTTTGGAAGACAAAACTATTATTTCGGACAATATTTGAAATCGCAAAAAGAATTAATTGAATATTTTGAAAAAGAGCCTTCAAATTTCAGAAAATACCAAACAATTGTATACAGATGAATTGATTAAGTTTTTTTGATTAGTCCCCTAAAATCTTGTGGGATTGATAATTATTAACCCAAGAAAGTCGTTAATCTTTTTGCAACTTTCATCCGTTGGGGGTACTAAAACAGAGCGAGAGTGAGAGCGGAAGCGAGCACTCTCGCTCTGTTTTCTCGCTCTCGCACTCAAACTCACACTGATTAATTTCTTAACTTTGATTTAGTCTTGCTGCAATTGTTTTATAAAAATTAATACTGTAATAACTCGTGCCATGTTTGATTTCTGTAAACTCGATGTCTATCAGAAAGCAAAGACATTTTGCATCCTGGTTCACAAACTGATTTCTGAAGGCAAGTTCGACCGAACTACTAACGATCAACTTCGAAGAGCATCCTTCAGTATAATGTTGAATATTGCTGAAGGATCCTCAAGGTTTAGTAACAAGGATAGGAAGAACTTCATGGTGGTCGCAAGAGGAAGTACTTTTGAATGTGCTGCAATAATGGATTATCTGAACGAAATAAAGGAAATAAGTCAGGATAGCTATAATGAATTTATGAGGAAGCTTGATGAAATATCAAGAATGATATATGGATTAATTAAAAATCTTGAATAAGTGATCAATTGATGCGATCTGGTTGCAACTTATAAATTCTGAAAATCGGATTTTTTTGTCAGAGTTGCAACCATTGATTTGTCAGAATCAACCTTATGACTATCCATAACCTCATTAACTCAAAAGGCCGGTTGTAATGCTTCAGCATGCCCCGGAGTTTGCATTTTTGTGCGATTCAGATCCCGATTGATAGATTTATTCCGAGAATTTTTTAATATTTGAATGATAATATTATTATGTTGACATGAAAAAATTGAAATTCTTGCTTATTGTTTTTTTGATTACACCCGTTACAGCCTTTTCCCAGGTTGACTCAACAGGAATTAAGGCGATTGCTGCAAATGTTGCACGACACACAGAAGAAGATTGCCGCAGATTGTTGGAGAAAAATGGGTTTAAGGTTGTCAGTTTCCTGAAAGGTTCACCTTCATATCTTGATGGTTATTCTTTCTATGCAGGCAAAATGATTATGAACGGCGAAACAACCAGTTTCCCCCAACAGTGCATTTATTACATTCAGAACGGGAATATCTTCCAGGTTGGAAACAACCCTGGATTCACTGGCAAGATCATCTTTACACTTACTGCAAAAAACAACCTGTTGCATGACTGCCTCATATTCATTGGAGGCAACGAATATATCTACATCTTCGATCTTTCCGGTTTCGGAGCTCCGAAGCCTCTTACGCTTGAACTGAAGACAATTTTATTCACAGACTATACTTTGTTCCAAAGCCTGATTTATCCATTGTCAGAGAACATTTCTAAAAACAATCTGTATGATCTTTCAGTTTTTGCCAATGGTCTGAGCCATATTAAAGGTTTTCGGAAATTTGACGAGGCAGAATCTTTTCAGGAAGGTATTGCTGCGATACGCATCGGAAACCAATGGGGATTTATTGACACAACAGGCAGACAGATTGGTTCGGCAATGTTTGAAAAAGTCAAAGGCTTTTCAGAAGGGATGGGTTCATTCCGGAAAGCCTTCAAGTGGGGTTTCATAGATAAGACCGGGAAAGAGACTATCGCCCCCCAGTACGATGAAGTTCGTGCATTCGCGGAAGGTATGGCGGCATTCCGAAAAGCTGACAAATGGGGTTTCATTGATAGAAGCGGAAAAGAGATAAGTGCAGCTCAATATACTGAAGTTCTTGATTTCAAGGAAGGCTTGGCACTCGTGAGAATAGGTTTGTATCGGGGATTTATTGACAAAACAGGTACTGCGGTAATTCCGCTTAAATATCTTGATGCTGATAGTTTCTCTGAAGGACTTGGACTGGTAAAGTCAGACAGCGGGTATGCCTTCATCGATAAAAGCGGGAAAGAAACTTTAAACCTGAGTAAATATAAGCTTGGATTTAGTTTTTGCGAAGGTCTGGCACGAGTGAAATCAAACGAAAACAGATGGGGGTATATCGACAAAGCAGGAAATTTGGTCATCCAACCTTCGTATTACATGGCTTACAGATTTTCGTATGGATTGGCAGCTGTTGATTCTGCATATAAAAAATGTGGTTTTATTGATAAGACTGGTAAGTATGTTGTACCACCAGTGTACGAAGACGTAAGCAGTTTTTCGAATGGATTTGCTGCGGTCGGAGGGTATGAATTGAAAGGATTTATTGATGTAACAGGGAAGGAAATAACAGTTCCGAAATACCAGAGTTGCGGTAATTTTCGTGAAGGTCTGGCAGTAGTTACCAAAGATGGCAAATATGGCTTTATTGACAAGTCCGGGAAAGAGGTCATTCCGTTGAAATATGATAATGCCGGATTTTTTTCAAATGGGTATGCACCTGTAAAAATGGGAGATAAGTGGACTTTCATCAATAAGAATGGGAAGTAAATTTTAAACTGCAATTTTATCTGAGTTGCAACTTCTGTCCGTTGGGGGTACAAAAAAGCCTTTCTGAATTAATGAATCAGAAAGGCTTTTTAATTGAAGTTGGTTATTCTAGCTAATGACCTCAAATGAGATCTTTAAATTTACCCTGAATTCAGTGATCTTGTTGCTTTTAACCACCGCACTCATGTCCTTGACATAAACAGATCTGATCTCTTTTACAGTCTTGCCGGCATTCTGAACCGCAATCCTGGTGGCATCTTCCCAACTGCTTTCTGAGGATGCCATGATTTCAATAACTTTCAATACAGCCATAGGTCTAATTATTTATGAAACACTTAAAAATAATCCAAAAGGAATATTGTCTTTGTCTGATAATTATTTGCCTTATTAAATTATTTAATGTTAAAGGCAAGACCACGCTTTATTTGTTAATTGAAGAGATTAAAATTATGAAAAAAATATTCTCCGACCTATTTATTGCTTGTTATTTATTCTCCCTGTACAATCTTTATTTGAATATTTAAATTAGTAGCATAGTCAATGTTATAAAGATATCATCTCAGAAAAACCATACACATAAACGATATCGAAGAAGCATATGTACTTGTAGAAGACGAACATTCTGAGAATTAAATTTGTTTAACAGGATAAAAACATCAATAAAATGAAAATAGTAAGTCCAACCGAAATCAATTCAACACAGAATCCTCATGGAGTTGAAGCAAAAAGAATTCACGAGAATGAAAATGTACAGGTTGTCCATATGCTTCTTATGCCGGGAGAAAGCCTGAAAAAGCATACAACCGCAGTTGACGTGTTTTTCTATGTTTTGGAGGGTGAAGGGATCGTCGAAATCGGAGATGAAAAGCAAAAGGTCACCAAAGACATGCTGATTGACAGCCCGAAAGACATTCCTCATTGTCTCTATAATGAAGGTAAGAGTAATTTCAGAGTGCTGGTGGTTAAAACTCCGAAACCCTCCACTGCACAGAATAAACAAACAATAGCTAATATCAAATCCTGAGAATTATGAGTATCAAGAAAGTCTGGATCGAAGACGGTTGCATTGCCTGTGGCCAATGTGAAGCAACCTGCCCCGAGGTGTTTAAGGTTTATGACCTGTCGACAGTTATTGAAGGCGTTAATTATTCCGATTATGAAGAAAAGATAAAGGAAGCTGCTGAGAACTGTCCGGCTGAAGTGATTAAGTATTCAGAATAGTTTATAATTAATTGACTTCTTACACCCTGAATAACCGGGCCGTTGCCCGGTTAACTGACGATTCTTCCGCAATTTTGAAATTGAAACAAAACTATTTTAGGTTAATTTTGCCTGTCGGATTTTCAGGTTGTTAATAGGGCTATGGAAATTCTGCAAAAAACAATCGTGACGATCACAGGTGAAGATATATCAGATAATAGAAAAGTACTTCTGGGCTTTCCTTTTGGTGGGAATAATGCTGGGACTGTGGAAGCCCTTTGAATTTGAGGCACCAAAGTTTCTGCCTAAGGTTCTTTTGGGAATGATGCTGTTCTTCGTCTTCCTGAAGATTGATTTCTCGGATATAATAGAGCATATAAGAGATTATCGGCTGATGTCATATATCGCAATTGTATATATGATAATTTTGCCGATACTCTTCTTTCTTATATTCAGGTTCTTTGACAGAGAGCTGGCCCTGGGCATTCTGCTTCTGACTGCAATGCCTACAGGAGTGTCAACACCTGCCTTGTCAGACATCGTGAAAGGAAACATGTCACTTACGATGAGCATTGCGCTTATTACTCAGATTATTGCTCCCTTAACGGTTCCATTGTTGTTCTGGATTGTAGGAACAAAGGGACTTGACATAAACAAGCTTTTGCTATTAAGAGATATATCAATAATGGTCTTTTCACCGATGGTACTGGCGACATTGGTAAAAAGATATTTTCCGGCATCTGTCAGAAAAACCCGTCAACTGTTCACTTCGGCAAATGTTCTGCTACTCTTCCTTTTTGTATTTGTTGCAATTTCTTCACAAAGGGAGACTATACTGAGTAACCCTTTGGAACTTATCTGGAAAGCAGCAGTGCTTTACATGGTATTCATCCTGCTTCATGTGGCCGGATATTATATTTGCCCGGGATCAAAAAAGGAGAATAAGATTGCATTGTCGGTTAGTGCCGCATATATGAATAACGGGCTTGCAATAGTTCTTGCCTCAACCTATTTCAGCCCTAACATTCTTGTTCTGATGGTGCTTTCAGAAATTCCCTGGAATACCCTTCTTGCACCTTTCAAAAGAGTGGTAAAACATCTTTAATGTCAGGTGGCCTGTAAAAAGCGGGATTGAAACACTTCTCTCGATTCCTTAATATCATTCATGTTCTCCATGGCCCAGCTGACCAGACCATGCAGATGCGGAAGCAATGTTTTCCCTCTTTGTGTCAGCCGGTATTCAACCTTTGGAGGAATCTGTGGATAGACCATGCGGCTTACCAGACCATCAGCTTCAAGATTTTTAAGAGTTACCGTAAGCATCTTTTGTGAGATGGTATTTAAACATGCATATATCTCATTAAATCTTAAAACCTCACCATCTTCAAGAACCATAAGTACCAGCACTGACCACTTATCACCTATCCTGTCTACCACGTTTCTTACCGGGCAATGTTCCGGATCGCTGTATTTTTTTAAAATATTTTCATTCATATTTTGCTGATTTTTAATATTCCTAACCCCATGGTAAGTATTGAACTATTTTGTAAGCTCTTGCTTTTTGAAGAAACCTGTTTTATCTTTGACTCACCAAAAGTAACTAAATAACCAAACGAAAGCAAATATATAAAAGTAATTTTAATTTGAAAGGAGTTAAACATGAAAATTGGAGTAACAGGAGCGACAGGGCATCTTGGTCGCCTGGTAGTTGAAAAACTAAAGAAGAGAGTCTCATCAGACAGTATAGTAGCACTGGTTCGTTCGCCCCGGAAGGCAACAGACCTGGGTGTTGAAGCGCGTGAGTTTGATTACACAAAACCGGAAACGTTAACCGGCTCACTTAAGGGGATAGAAACCCTTTTGCTGATCTCGGGTAATGAGGTGGGACAGCGTGCCATCCAACACAAAAATGTTATTGATGCCGCAAAGAGCTCAGGAGTGAAATGGATCGTCTATACAAGCTTGCTTCATGCCGATACATCAACACTGAGTCTTGCCGGTGAGCATCTCATGACAGAAAAAGCATTAAAAGATTCAGGTATAAAGTATACGCTGTTGCGTAACGGGTGGTATACTGAGAATTATACCGGTTCAGTGCAGGGGGCGCTGGCAGGTGGCGCATTTATTGGCTGCGCAGGTGATGGAAGAATTGCCTCAGCTCCCCGCAACGACTTTGCAGAAGCAGCCGTAGCGGTTCTCACAGGCGAAAATCATCAGGGGAAAACTTATGAGCTTTCAGGAGATGAGTCATTCACGTTAACAGACCTGGCTGCCGAGATTTCAAACCAGTCTGGCAAAAAGGTTCCATATAAGAATCTGACAGAGAGTGAATATGCCGACACTCTGAAGGGTTTTGGATTGCCTGAGGGATTGGCATCTGCAATTGCAGGATGGGACACCTCAGCCTCAAAAGGAGATCTGTTTGATAATTCTCATCAGCTTTCAAAGCTTATCGGAAGGAGAACCACTCCACTTTCTGATGTTGTAAAAGATGCCTTGAAAAATCTTTGACAAAATTATATTTCCACCAGGGCGATACCCATTTACTGCACTGGTTCTATCAATTGAAGAGAGAGGTCCGGATGAGACCTCTTTTTTCATTTTCTGCTTTTCCTGAGTGATACCCTTTTATGGGCAGTGGATAGGCAATTCACATAAGATTTTACATCTTTTATTTTACCCGGGTCTTTAGCTACAAGAGGAATTACACCTATTGATTTTATCTCTCCTGACTCATCGCATTCAGTTTCACAGACATAGTACATCTCATTATTTATTTCAATAGGCTCACCGTCAGGTGGGCAAGCATCAATTAATATTGAGGGTAATTCAGCTTTATCAGTCAGATTAAATACTTTCACTTCCATAGCTGTAAAATTCTGTTTATTAACTAAAAAGCTTCCTCTTAAAGTAAAGTGACACATTCACCAGTGAAATCATCACCGGGACTTCCACCAGCGGGCCTATTACAGCAGCAAATGCCTCTCCTGAATTAATCCCGAATACCGCAATTGCAACGGCAATTGCCAGTTCAAAGTTATTGCTTGCGGCTGTGAAAGAGAGTGTGGCCGACTGCTCATAAGTTGCCCCAATCCTCTTGCCAAGCAAAAATGAAACAACAAACATGACCACAAAATAGATAATCAGAGGGATAGCTATCCTTAATACATCAAGGGGTATCCTGACAATGTATTCGCCTTTCAGTGAAAACATTACAATTATTGTGAACAACAGCGCAATAAGAGTGAGGGGACTTATCTTCGGGATAAACCTGGTATTGTACCAGGTTTTATCTTTAATCCTGATAAGCACAAATCGTGTAAAGAATCCTGCAATAAAGGGTATTCCAAGATATATAAAGACGCTTTTAGCTATCTGCCCCATCGTTATCCTGGCCACAGTATCATTTGTGGGCAACCCGAACCACGAAGGGAGTACGGCAATGAACAGCCATGCGTAGAATGCGAAAAAAAGCACCTGGAAGATTGAGTTAAAGGCAACCAGACCCGCTGCATACTCTGAGTCTCCCTTTGCAAGTTCGTTCCAGACAATGACCATGGCAATGCAACGGGCCAGTCCAATCAGAATCAGACCATACATGTAATCGATGTTGAACCGCAGGAATATTATTGCAAGAGCAAACATCAAAACAGGGCCTATAAGCCAGTTTTGAACCAACGAGAGACCCAGAACCCTGGTGTTTCTGAAGACATCCCCGAGCTCTTCGTATTTAACTTTCGCAAGCGGGGGATACATCATAACAATCAGGCCAATTGCAATTGGGATATTTGTTGTCCCGGATGAGAGGCTGTTCCAGAATTTTGCGACACCCGGGTTTATCCAGCCGGCTGCCACACCAATGAACATTGCAAGAAATATCCAGAGCGTCAGGTATCTGTCAGGAAATTTTAGTCTTGATTTCATAAGATGAGTAGTTGAGGTATGATTTGATTAACAACATTTTGATCCTGAACAATCGCAAGATGGCTCTGTGCCTTTAAGTATCCCATTGATTATACCGGCAGCACACCCTACTCCGGAATTAACGGTTATTGCCTTACAGGCACAGTTTAACGCACATGCTCCGCATTCCATGCAAAAGTCTCTTCTGACAATATGCGCTTTCCTGTCTGACAGTTCAAACACGTTATGCGGGCAAACCTTAATGCACAGTCCGCAGCCGGTGCATTTGTTCTCATCCAACGCGAGTGTCACCACATCCGGGAGATATACCAGATCCTTCATAAACGTTTAATTAATTAGTTTTCCTGTTATCTGTAAAATCAGTCCCAACACTGCAAAGCTGATCTGCAGGGGGATAAATATTTTCATCTCTTTCTTTACTCCTGAAAGAGATGTATAAGTGGAGGAGCCTGTGAAATTCATTGCAGTGAACGATGCCATTGCCCCTGTGATAAACAGCCACGACAACCCGGTTACAAAAGTCTCATGCGATAATGACGTAAATAAAAGAGCTACAAATACTATCATGCCTGAGAAAAATCCTTTCAATGAAAAATACCGTCCGGGGAGATAGGGGAGGAACAACGGGGTGAATACAATTCCGGCACAGTATGCCAGAAATGCATTTAATATTGCGGGGCCACCTGTTTTTGTAAAATTTGTAAATGAGATTCCGTTCATACTTAGTCCTGAAAGCAGGTATAAGACTGCCATTGCTCCAAGGAGATAGTATTTACCATAAAGGAAATCGTTTGGAATAAGCTTTATCCTGTCGCGGAAGCCGAATTTTACCTTTCTCATATCGCTGTCAGCACGGTATCCGTTGCTGATGAACTTTTCAATATCGGAGGCCCTTACCGGGCCGAAATGCACATTAAAGCCTGTCTCTTCCCTGACTTTATGAGCAGCTACTCCTGTTGCTCCCAGTTGCGGAACTATTAATCTCCTGTGGTTAACTACCTTCTCAAGTGAGACAGATTGTATTTTTGATACAAGTTCGGCAGTGGAGAATGTGCCTTTGCCGGCAGCGCACCATACATTAACCCCTTTTGTGTCAAGCACTAAAATCCATCCGTCAGTATTTTGCAGATTTTTTCTGAGGTTGTCAAAAGTAAGTTTATAATTTGCCGTTACAAAGACGTCAGAATCAGGTCCTGGCACCCCAATCGCATATAGCCCCGGAGAGACCCTGTACCTGCTCCTGTTGAACCCCCAGCGAACCATTACTGCACCTAAAAAGTCCTTAAATCCTATTTTCGCAGATACTTCTGGTATCAATTTGCCTGCTGCTTCAGTGCTGCCTGTAATATAAGAAGTGTTCATTTTAAATTCTCTTTATAAAAAGTGTGAAACCGGTCTCTTATTAAATCTCTTATTCTGCGGAATTCATTCAGTACCTGCTCATCATCTCCTTTAAATTCTGAAGGATCTTCAAAGCCCATGTGAAGCCTGTTTTTTACCTTTCCTGTAAAAACCGGACAGCTCTCCCTGGCATTATCGCAGACAGTTATTACGTAATCCCATCCTGTATTGATAAACCGTTCAATACTCTCAGGTTTGTTTTTACTTATGTCTATACCGACCTCCTTCATGACTTTTATTGCAGTCCTGTTTACCTGCAAGGCAGGCTCAGTGCCCGCAGATTGTACTTCGATATTGTTGTCAAATGACTTTAAAAAGCCTTCCGCCATCTGACTGCGACAACTATTACCGGTACAGATAATGAGCACCTTTATTTTTGGTCTGATACTTAGCATTTTATTTCAACTGAGCTTATCTCTTTCAGGTAGTTATCCGACAATCTCAGGTATTCCCTGATCTTATCGCCGTTTAAACAGTAGTTAATCTTCAGGCCATCAATTTCTCCTTTAATCAACCCCATATCTCGTAATTCCTTCAGATGCTGGGAAACAGTTGTCCTGCCAAGGGGTATAAAGTCAGATATATCTCCTGAAATGCATGCTTTCGTATCAGCCAGGTATTTTAAAATAGCCAGCCTTGCAGGATGTGACAATACCTTGTTGAACCTGGCTAATTCCTGTAAGGATTTTTCAAACTTTTCTGATTTGTTCATAGCCAATATCTAATGACGCAAACATACGACATATTTTTCAAATTCAATAAAATTCTTTTATATTATTGATAAGTTCTATATTAATGTCTAGCTTTTAGAAATGAATATTTCATCTGGTCTCAGATAAATAATAAGCGTAGAAACCGATTGCATTAAAAATGAGTTTTATTGTTTTTTTGTTTTGGGATTCAGATAAGAGTGTACTCATTAACAATTGGTTTTTATGATAAGATTATTAATGACATAAACCTTTTAAGTTAATAAATAAGTCATCTCTGCTACGCGTGAATTATTTATGCAACCGAATGAAGTAAAATTTTAAAAATATATTTTTTAAAACTCTATATCTTTTATCTTTGGCAAGACCTATGAAAAAACGACTCACAATGAGACTTCCGCTGATTCTGTTATCAGTTTTTCTGCTTTCAAGCCTGGTGGCTATCCCTCAGGTCCCTGTAAATCATGCCCCCCAGGGTTTTGATATTCTGAATGATAGTATCCCGCACGGTAAAATTGACACAATATATTACACCTCTAAAACAGTAAGGACCCAACGCCGGGCTATTGTATATACTCCTCCCGGGTTTACCCGTAATAAAAGGTATCCGGTGCTTTATCTTTTGCACGGCATAGGAGGTGATGATAAAGAGTGGCTGGTGAATGGACAGCCTCAGGTAATTCTGGATAATCTTTATGCTGAAAAGAAAATCGCCCCGATGATTGTTGTTATGCCTAATGGCAGGGCGATGAAGGGTGACCGTCCGGTAGGAAATCTTTTTGATAGCACCAAAATAAGGGCCTTTGAACTTTTTGAAAGAGACCTGATAATAGATCTTATACCTTACATTGAGAGAAAGTACCCGGTTAAAAAGGAGCGGGAAAACCGCGCAATCGCAGGTCTCTCAATGGGAGGAGGGCAATCGCTGAATTTTGGGCTTAACAATATTGACAGGTTTGCCTGGATTGGAGGATTTTCATCAGCACCCAACACCAAACCACCGGAAGTATTGATTCCGGATACAGAACGGGTCAGGAGATTCCTGAAGATCCTATGGATTTCTTGCGGTGACAATGATGGCCTTATGCCATTCAGCCAGCGCACGCACGAGTTTCTTGTGGAAAATGGCATTCCCCATATTTTCTATGTCGAGCCGGGGGTGCACGATTTCAGAGTCTGGAAGAACGACTTATACATGTTTTCACAGCTTTTGTTTAAGCCGGTAGACATTTCCATGTTTAACAAATACAGCGTGGCAGGTCTGCCTGCAACCACAAATGTAAGAAAGGCCAGGTATCCTCAGATACTGCCCGACAGCAGGGCCATATTTCACATTAATGCTCCTACGGCACATAATGTTCAGCTGGACCTCTCAGGCAGGTATGACATGGTAAAAAACAATGATGGAATATGGGAAGTAACCACCGATTCCTTAAGTGAGGGTTTTCACTATTATTCCATTTTGATTGACGGGGTTGCAATGGCTGATCCTTCCAGTGAGACCTTTTATGGTATGGGAAGAATGACAAGTGGTATTGAAGTGCCATTTAAGGGAGAGGCCTATTATTCAATAAAGGATGTTCCACATGGCGAATTGAGTATAAAAAGATACTATTCATCCGTATTCAACACCTGGCGTCAGTTTTATGTGTATAAACCAGCTGGATATGACAATAGTTTAACTGAAAAGTACCCGGTATTATATATAATGCATGGTGGAGGTGAAGATGAGAGTGGATGGGCCTTACAGGGCAAGACCGACCTTATTCTTGATAACCTCATAGCCGCTAAAAAGGCTAAGCCAATGATTGTTGTTATGCCAGACGGAAATGTAGATGCGCAGGGGCTTGACGAGAATTCATTAAAGCTGTTTGAACGAGAGTTGAAGCAATGTATAATCCCATTTGTGGAGAAGAATTACAGAGTAAGACCTGGAATGGGTAATCGTGCCCTTGCAGGTCTTTCATTGGGAGGCCTGCAGACTCTGTATGCCGGAGTGAATAACACAGATATGTTTTCATACCTGGGTGTCTTCAGCTCGGGATGGATAATGCCCATGCAACAGAAGATTGCCGATGCTCAGTATGACTACCTGAAAAAGAATCAGGCAAAGATTAACTATAACCTGAGACAGTTCTGGATTTCCACTGGTGGCAAAGAGGATATTGCATACAATAACTGCCAGACGATGCTTACGAAGTTTGACGAACTAAAGGTGAAATATACCTATAATGAATATCATGGAGGGCATACCTGGCCTGTCTGGAGAAACAACCTGTACAATTTTGCACAACTACTATTCAAATAAATGATAAGCCCAAAGAGACTTCGCATGAGAAAGGTTTTATTAACAGTAATAACATTATTTATCGTCACAGTTTTATCTGCACAGACCAATCTAAAGGGCAAAAAGATCAGTCCTGATCTCTTTGGAGTTTTTTTTGAAGACATAAATTATTCTGCCGACGGCGGGCTATATGCCGAGCTTGTTCAAAACCGGTCATTTGAATACAGCCCAACCGACCACGCAGGATGGAATCCTTTCTCTTTCTGGGATTATATTACACCAGGGTTCTCTTATGGCAAAATTAGCGTGGAAACCTCTTCCCCGATCAATTCCAATAACCCCCACTATATTGTTTTAGATGTTGAGAATGTTGGTCATGAAGATAAGTATACAGGACAGTCTGGTGTGGGATTACAGAACGCCGGATATGAAGGGATGGTTGTAAGAGAGGGAGATAAATATAACTTCTCTTTTTTTGGGAGGCAGCTATCCGGTAACCCTGTCTCCATTTCAGCCAGTATTCAGACTCCCGGTGGGAAAATACTTGCTGAAGATACAATCTCGATTTCGTCACAGGGATGGGAAAAATATTCTGCAACGTTTTTGCCGACTGAAAGTAACGACAGTGCCAGATTGGTAGTTATTGCTACCAACAGTGGCAGGATTGCATTGGATATGATTTCTCTTTTTCCGGAGAAGACGTTTAAAAACAGGCCCAATGGATTGAGGCAGGACATTGCCCTGATGATTGCCGATGTAAAGCCTAAATTCATGCGTTTCCCGGGCGGGTGTCTTGTACATGGCGATGGAATAGGGAATATATACAGATGGAAAAATACAATAGGTCCTGTTGAAGAAAGAAAAGAACAAAAAAACCTTTGGGGCTATCATCAGACGGCCGGCCTGGGATTTTATGAGTATTTTTTGTTTTGTGAAGACATAGGAGCTAAACCTTTACCCGTATTGCCGGCTGCGGTCAGTTGCCAGAATTCGGGTGGAACATGGCGTATAGGTGGTACCGGTCAAAGATCCTTACCCATTGATGAAATGGACGAATACATTCAGGATGTATTGGACCTTATTGAATGGGCCAATGGTCCTGCTACCTCAAAATGGGGTGCAATCAGGGCCGCAGCAGGACACCCTGAACCGTTTAACCTTGAATACATAGGCATCGGAAATGAAGACAGAATAACTCCCGGGTTTGAAGAACGTTTCAGGATGATTTTTAATGCTGTCAAAACCAGCCACCCTGAAATAACGGTGATTGGTACTGTAGGCCCTTTCCATAGCGGTGATGATTTTGACAAAGGATGGAAACTTGCCGATGAGCTGAAACTTCAGATGGTTGACGAACACTATTATTGCCAGCCTGATTGGTTTTTGACAAATGGCCATCGGTATGACTCCTATAAAAGAAACTCAACCAGAGTATATCTTGGAGAATACGCATCATGGGGAAACAAAACCCGCAATGCTATTGCCGAAGCAGCATTTATGACCTCCCTTGAACGAAATGCCGACGTGGTATCAATGGCATCCTATGCCCCCCTTCTGGCTAAGGCGGGGTTTACCCAATGGAAAACAGACATGATTTTTTTTAATAACATAAAAGCCTGTGCGACCATAAACTATTATGTTCAGAAACTTTTCTCGACAAACCAGGGAGACTATTATTTTGACAGAGTAATATCGGCAGGCACCAACGATACCACCCTTGCTTCTTCATGTGTTATGGACAGCAAAACGGGTGACATTATTCTTAAAATGGTCAATGCAGGGGCTAATGCCGGGATCTTTAAAGTAAATCTCGCAGGATTTAAAACCATTCTGCATGATGCTGAAAAAACAATGCTTGAAGGCGATGCCGATGCAGAGGACAGCCTTTCTGATCCCCTAAATGTTGTTCCGGTATCATCTTCATTTTATGTGAACCCAAAATTTGAATATACAGCTCCGGCAATGTCATTGACGGTTATTCGTATAAAAACAAAAAACAGAGTGAATTAATCAAATAAAAAGCGATATGATGATCATGAAAAAGATACTCTATGTTCTTCTTTTAATAATAATAAGCATGAATTTATATGCCGAAGACGGTCATAACCTCTGGCTTCGTAATAAAAGTTCAGTTCATGTGAATGTAGTGTGTAAAAAAAGCTCGCCTGTACTAAAAATTGCTGCTGATGAATTGCAGAGCGGATGGCAGGGAAAGGAAGGGGCAACTGTATTGCTTACTTTAAAAAAAGACAAAGCTATTAAATATGATGGCTTTAGACTTGCTCCTGGTGAAGTTCAGGCAAATACCGAGTTTGGAATATTATATGGTGTTTATGAGCTTCTGCGTCGGCAGCAAACAGGAGAACCAATTGAAGAGATGATCAGCAATCCGTCTTACCAGATCCGTATCTTAAACCACTGGGATAACCCCGATGGAACTATCGAGAGGGGATATGCAGGTCTTTCAATTTTCTGGCGTGAAGGCCCGACAGCCCTTATAGTTACAGAGGCTGATAAAAAGCTATGGAATGAATATGCCCGCGCCAATGCATCAATCGGGATAAATGGCTCTGTTCTGAACAATGTCAATGCATCACCGCTGATATTGTCTAACGAATACCTTCAGCGTGTAAAAGCGATTGCAGATATACTTAGGCCCTATGGTATCAGGACGTACCTGTCAGTCAAATTTTCTTCTCCGACCATGATAAGCGGGTTGAAGACATCAGACCCGCTTGATCCGGAAGTGATAAAGTGGTGGCAGGAAAAGGTAAAGGAAATATACAGTATGATTCCGGATTTTGGTGGTTTTCTTGTAAAAGCCAACAGCGAGGGGATGCCCGGTCCCCAGGACTTCGGCCGGACCCATGCCGATGGTGCCAATATGCTTGCATCTGCCCTTAAGCCTTACGGAGGCATAGTTATGTGGCGTGCTTTTGTGTATAGCCCGAGTGATCAGGATAGAGCTAAACAGGCTTATAATGAGTTTGTACCCCTCGACGGGAAGTTTCTTGACAATGTCATCATACAATCAAAGAACGGACCTGTTGATTTCCAGCCTCGTGAGCCATTCAGCCCGCTCTTTGGGGCTATGAGAAAGACTTCTGTTGCTGCTGAGCTTCAGATAACACAGGAATACCTTGGTCAGGCGATCCACCTGGTTTTCCTGGCACCTATGTGGGAAGAGTGTCTGCAGAGCGATACTTATCAGCAGGGAACAGGAAGCACCATAGCACGCTGCACTGATGGAAGTATTTACCCACAGAAGTATACCGTAATCGCTGGTGTTTCAAATATTGGTCTTGATGCAAACTGGTGCGGACATCACTTTGCCCAGGCCAACTGGTATGCCTTCGGCCGCATGGCATGGAATAATTCAATCAAAAGTGAACAGGTAGCCGATGAATGGCTTAAGCTTACCTTTGGACAGGGTAATAATATCTCTTCCGGCGATTGGGCAGAACATTTCCTGGCCCCGGTAAAAAAAATGATGCTTGATAGCAGAGAGGCAGCTGTAAATTATATGATGCCCCTTGGATTACATCACATTTTTGCCGCAGATCACCATTATGGACCTGGCCCTTGGTGGGCACCAAAAGGAGTGCGACACGACTGGACACCACCTTATTATCATAATGCCGATACCAACGGGATAGGGTTTGACCGTACAATAACGGGAAGTAATGCCGTAAGTCAGTATCATGAACCCCTGGCATCTCAGTTCAGCGACCTGAAAACATGCCCGGAGAAATACCTTTTGTGGTTTCATCACCTGTCATGGGACTATAAATTGCAAAGCGGTCATACCCTCTGGGATGAAATGTGCTATCACTACGAACAAGGTTTGAACCAGGTACGTGATTTTCAGAAGACATGGGACAGGGTTGAACCATATGTGGATCAAGAACGATTTGCTGCTGTTCAAAGCAAACTGCGCAATCAGTGCCGCGATGCACAGATTTGGAAGGATGCATGCCTGCTATATTTCCAGCAATTCAGTCGCAGGCCCATCCCTAATGAAATAGAACGGCCGGTATATGACCTTAACTACCTTATAGATGAAGACATGAAAAGATACAGATGATCTTTTCTTACAAAGCATTAACCCTTTATTCATTAATCCTTTATGGAACAGCTAAAATCATTGTTCTCTGCTCCGAAGGCAAGCCCGGTGAAAATATTATTAGTGCTGGCGCTTGTTGCCTTTCAGGCTTGTTTTACCAATGTACTGGCACAGGCAGAGAAGGCGGTCAACCCGATAATCTTTGCTGATGTCCCGGATGTGTCTATTATCCGTGTGGGTGACACATACTATATGAGCAGCACCACAATGCATATGAGCCCCGGGGTGCCTGTTATGAAGTCAACCGACCTTGTAAACTGGAAGATAGTGAATTATGCATACGACATCCTGGATGATGTTGATGCCATGAATCTTAAGAACGGGAAAAGCACCTATGGCAGGGGCTCATGGGCCAGTTGTATACGTTATCATAATGGTGTTTACTATGTTTCCACTTTCGCCCAGACAACCGGGAAGACATATATTTTTACGACAAAGGATATTGAAAAGGGGCCATGGAAGCGAACTTCTTTTAAACCGGCCTATCACGATCATACCATATTTTTCGATGACGACGGGCATGTTTACATGATTTATGGGAACGGCACACTTCATCTGGTGGAACTTAATGCCGATCTGTCAGATATTAAGCCTGAGACCGACCGTGTCCTTATTGAAAATGCAAGCGCTCCTGCCGGTAACAATATCGGTCTTGGTGCTGAAGGGTCTCAGCTCTTCAAAGTCAACGGCAAATATTATTTGTTTAACATTACCTGGCCTAGAGGTGGCATGCGCACGGTAGTTGTGCACCGGGCAGAGAAAATTACAGGCCCTTATGAAGGCAGAATAGCTTTGCAGGACAAAGGAGTGGCTCAGGGTGGTATTATTGATACTCCTGAGGGCGAATGGTATGCATATCTTTTCCGCGATTTTGGCTCCGTAGGACGCATTCCTTACCTCGTACCGGTGACATGGAGTGATGGCTGGCCTGTAATAGGTGTCGATGGTAAAGTTCCTGACACCCTCAACCTCCCGGCAAGCAAAGGCTTAATACCCGGCATTGTTGCGTCAGATGAATTCAAACGCAAAAAAGGAGAGCCTGCATTGCCATTGGTGTGGCAGTGGAACCACAATCCGGATAACAGACTATGGTCCGTAACACAGAGAAAGGGATACCTGCGGCTTGCTACAGGAAGGATTGACACTCTCTTTGTGCATTCAAGGAATACCCTCACACAGCGTACATTCGGGCCGGTATGCTCCGGGTCGACAGCACTTGATGTATCAGCTATAAAGGATGGTGATTTTGCAGGACTCGTTCTGTTACAGAGAAAATTTGGTCAGGTAGGTGTTAAGTCTGAAAACGGAGTCAGGTATGTTGTGATGGTAAATGCCGAGTCGGATAAACCGGTTGAAATTGAAAAGATCCCTCTTACACAAAATGTGGTTTATCTGAAAGCCGAGTGTGACTTCAGAGATAAAACAGATATAGCCGTCTTTTTTTACAGTCTTGACGGCAAAAATTGGATCCCTGTTGGAAACAAACTGCACATGGAATACACCCTGATGGAACACTTTATGGGGTACAGGTTCGGATTGTTTAATTACTCCACCATATCTCCCGGAGGACATGCTGACTTTGACTGGTTCAGAATAAGGCAAAATACTGACTGATAGAAACCATATTAATTCATTAAAATGAAAAAGATACTCCTGGCACTTGCTGCAGTACTCCCTTTAACCCTGGGTGCTCAGACAGCCTTAATAAAAATTGACACAGACAGAGTCATAGGGACAATTGACCCTAAAATCTACGGGGTCTTCATGGAGCCAATTAATTTTAACGGGAAAAGGATGGGTCTCCCCGATTCTGTAAGCTTTAACACCCTTTATGGGCCTTTGTACAATCCATCTTCACCACTGGCTGATGAAAACGGCTTTATAAAAACATATATTGAGGCAGGTCAGGAGCTGAAAATAAGCAACATGCGCTGGCCTGGCGGTAACTATGTTATGGGTTACAACTGGCAGGATGGCATTGGGCCAAAGGAAAAACGACCTGCACGTATAAACATGGCATGGGGTGGCATAGATAATAATCATGTTGGAACAGATGAGTGGGTTGCTTTAAACAAGTCAATTGGCAGTGAGAACAATGTATGTGTAAACCTTGGCCTTGGTACGATTCAGGATGCCTGCAACTGGCTTGAATACTGCAACTACAAAAAAGGAACATTCTTCTCGGATCTGCGAATTAAAAACGGTCATCGCGAGCCATATAACATAAAAATATGGGATCTGGGTAATGAAGTGGATGGCCGGCCTTGGGAACTGGGTCATAAAACTGTTGAAGAGTATGTCCGGATTGCCAGAGAAGCTGCAAAGGCAATGAAAGCAGTAGATAACTCCATAAAATTTGTAGCATCGGGATCATCATATTATGAGCCTACAGGACAGTGGGTGGATTGGAACAGACAGGTTCTGTCAGGCCTTGGTGATCTTGTTGGCTATCTTTCTATTCACCGTTATTGGGAAAACTCTCCCGACTATTACACTTACATGGGTCAGAGCGCCATCGATTTTGATGAAAAGATCAGGGTTACTGCAGCTGAAATTGAAACAGTAAAAGCAATGGCCGGCTTTAAAAACCCAATCTATATTTCAGTGGATGAATGGGGTGTTATGTCAAGGGACCTGCTGTCGGCCCTGCCTATAGCACAATGCTTTAATTCGTTTATCCGCCATGCTGATGTAGTGAAAATGGCTGATTTCACAATGTTCACCTCGCTGTTGGGTAACGACCGCGAGAAGGGAACCTTTAAAACGCCATTGTTTTATATATTCAAAGCCTATTCTAATAATTGCCGTGGTAATTCTGTAGATACTTATGTTGAATGTGAAACTTTTAAAACAGAGTTATATAGTGATATACCATACCTTGATGTTACCACTGTTTATTCGAAAGAGACTAACTCGATATTCATTAATGTAGTTAACAGGCATAAAGATAAGGCAATTACCGCTGAGATAATTAATAACGGCGGTGGACTGACAGGAAGGGCTAAGGCTTCAGTTATAGCAGGGGAATCTCTTAATGAGATATTTACTTTTGACAAACAGACACAGTATCTGCCTGTGGAAAAAGAAGTGAAAATTGAGAAAGGGAAAATAACTTATTCCTTCCCTGCACACACATTTACTCAGATTAAAGTGGAACTGAACAAATAAGGAGTAATATATTCCTGTTTGATTCCCGGTGCACTTTACGAATTTGATCATTCTATCAATGAGACTATATCTCGATGGTTAAAACAGTTCAATATGAAAAGGACTCTTATATTTTTTGCTCTCATTCTGATACATTTTGCTGAATGTGATGCCCAGAGTGATTCTCTTATGAAACTCTGGTATTTAAGCCCTGCCAGGCAGTGGGTCGAAGCACTGCCTGTTGGAAACGGCCGGCTGGGGGCGATGATATATGGTGATCCGTGTAACGAATTGATTCAACTGAATGAGAATACTGTCTGGGCCGGGCAACCTAACCGCAATGATAATCCTGATGCGAAGGAGGCTTTGCCTGAGGTTCGCAAGCTTATCTTTGAAGGCAAGTTTAAGGAGGCTCAGGATCTTGTCAACAGTAAGATGATAAGCAAGACGTCTCAGGGGATGCCATATCTGATTGCAGGAAATCTCAGGCTGGCATTTCCCGGACATGAAAAATATTCAGATTATTACCGGGAGCTTGACATTGAAAATGCAGTTGAATCATCCCGGTATGAGGCAGATGGGGTTAAGTACAGCACAAAAGTTTTTGCCTCATTCCCTGATCAGGTGATAGTGGCCCGCATATCTGCCGATAAACCCGGGTCGTTAGTTTTTACCGCGTCAATCGACAGGCCATCGAAGGTTAATATCTCAACCACCAGTGATAATGAACTGATCATGTCAGGAAAGACTGACGACTGTGAATCAGTTAAAGGCAATGTGCAGTTTGAGGTAAGGATAAAAATACTGACCACAGGCGGAAGTATAAGTACTACAGATACTTCGTTATGTGTTGCTGATGCAAATGATGCTACAATATACATTTCAGCAGCAACAAATTTCATTAATTATAATGATATCAGCGGTAATGCTGACGAAAAGGCTGGCGCGTTGTTACAAAAGGCCATGAAAAAAAGCTATGACCGGATTTTATCCGATCATGTGGCTGATTACAGAGAATATTTCAATAGGGTGAGCCTTGATCTGGGTGTGACCGATGCTGTCAAAAATCCAACTGACCTGCGTCTTTCACAGTTTGCAAAAGGTAACGATCCGCAACTTGTGGCACTTTATTTTCAGTATGGCCGTTACCTCCTCATTTCCTCGTCACGCCCCGGAGGACAGCCGGCTAACCTTCAGGGAATATGGAATGATCAAATGACTCCTCCATGGGATAGCAAATATACTGTGAACATAAACACAGAAATGAACTACTGGCCTTCTGAAATCACCAACCTTACAGAGATGAGCGAACCGTTGATACAGATGTTTCGCGAGCTGTCAGAGACAGGCAAACAGACTGCAAGAGATATGTACGGCTCACGTGGTTGGGTCTTACATCATAACACGGATATATGGAGGATCAATGCACCTATTGATGGTGCATATTGGGGAATGTGGCCCATGGGCGGAGCATGGCTTTCCCAACATCTTTTCGACAAATATGAATATAACGCAGACGAGGAATACCTTAAATCAGTATATCCGGCTATAAGGGAGGCCTCACTGTTTTACCTTGATTTTCTTATTGAGGAGCCTGACCATAAATGGCTCGTGGTTTGCCCTTCCGTCTCCCCTGAAAACTCTCCTTCAGTGCATCCTGAGTATTCAATCGCGGCGGGAACAACAATGGATAACCAGCTTGTGTTTGACTTGTTCACAAAGACTATTATTGAAGCAAATATTCTTGACACAGACAAGGGACTTGTTGAAGAGATAAAGGAGGCATTGAAGCGTTTGCCACCAATGCAGATTGGTCAGTGGGGGCAATTGCAGGAATGGATGTATGACTGGGATAAACAGGATGATCATCACCGGCATGTGTCTCATTTATATGGTCTTTATCCCTCAAATCAGATTTCTCCCTACCGCACTCCTGAACTTTTTTCAGCGGCAAGGACCTCTTTGATCGCCCGGGGGGATGAGTCTACCGGATGGTCAATGGGGTGGAAGGTTAACCTCTGGGCACGGCTTCTTGATGGTGATCATGCCTGCAAGCTTATTTCAGATCAGCTAACACCTTCTATTATGCCCGATGGGAACCAGAGGGGAGGCACATATCCGAACCTTTTCGATGCTCATCCTCCGTTTCAGATTGATGGAAATTTTGGTTGTACTTCCGGAATTGCCGAGATGCTCTTACAGAGCCATGATGGCGCCGTACACCTGTTGCCTGCTTTACCTTCTGCATGGAAAAGCGGCAGTGTCAAAGGACTAAAAGCAAGAGGTGGTTTTGAGATTGATATGCAGTGGAGTAACGGCGAACTTTCAAATGCAACAATAAGATCATCACTGGGCGGAGATTGCCGCATACGATCTTACTATACCCTAAAAGGGAAAGGACTTAAAAAAGCCAAAGGGCAGAACACTAATCCCTTCTTCGCTGTCCCGGAAATAAAACGACCTTTAAACAATTCAAGGGTTTCAGCACCTTCTCTGACCATGAGAAAAGTGTATGAGTATGATTTGTTTACGAGTAAGGGTGATATAATTGAACTTTCAAGGAAATAAATTACTGACCATCAGACTGAACGACAAAAATATGAAAACGACTCTGCTTATCACAGTATGCATTTTACTGACCACAAGTATTCTGGGGCAACAATATCCTTTTCAGAACCCCGGGTTAAGTTCCGAAGAGCGGGCCAGAGACCTGATATCACGTTTATCTTTGAATGAGAAGGCAACTCTGATGTGTGACATCTCAGAAGCGATACCTCGTCTTGGAATAAAAAAATTCAACTGGTGGAGTGAGGCTTTGCACGGGCTCGCCAATAATGGCAATGTAACGGTTTTCCCGGAACCGATTGGAATGGCGGCATCGTTTGATGACAATATGGTTTTTAAAGTCTTTGACGCCACCTCAGACGAAACCAGAGCTAAGTATAATGAAGCCAGAAAAATGGGAAAGGAAAACAGAAGATTCCTTAGTCTCTCAGTCTGGACCCCTAATGTAAATATTTTCCGTGACCCACGCTGGGGCCGAGGTCAGGAGACATACGGGGAAGATCCTTACTTAACTTCCCGGATGGGTGTTTCTGTTGTAAGAGGACTCCAGGGACCCAACAGCTCAAGATATAAAAAGCTTCTGGCCTGTGCCAAGCATTATGCGGTTCATTCAGGTCCGGAATGGAACAGGCATACGTTAAACCTTAACAATATAGATCAGCGCGACCTGTGGGAGACATACCTGCCGGCATTCAAAGCATTGGTACAGGAGGCAGGAGTTCGCGAGGTGATGTGTGCCTATCAGCGTCTTGATGATGAGCCATGCTGCGGAAGTAACAGGCTGCTGCAAACAATACTGCGAGAGGATTGGGGCTTTAAATACCTTGTCGTTTCAGATTGCGGAGCCATAGCAGATTTCTGGATGAACCACAAGGTCTCATCTGATGCTGTCCACGCTGCTTCCAAAGGCGTCCTGGCAGGGACAGATGTTGAATGCGGATTTGGATACGCGTTTAAAGACCTGCCCGAGGCAGTAAAAAAAGGACTTATCTCGGAAGAAGAAATAGACAAACACCTTATGAGGGTACTGGTTGGCCGTTTTGACCTGGGAGAAATGGACGACGATGCCATTGTCCCATGGTCGAATATACCCGTATCTATTGTAAATAATGATGAACATAAGAAACTGGCACTGGATATGGCCCGTGAGTCAATGACTCTTCTGCAGAACAAAAATAACATTCTCCCTTTGTCAAAATCGGTTAAGAGGATTGCCGTTATAGGTCCGAATGCCGACGATAAAATGATGATGTGGGGTAACTATAATGGTGAGCCTTTCAATACTGTAACAATTCTGGATGGCGTTAAATCAAAGATGCCCGGAAAAGCCCTTCTCTATGACAAGGGATGCGATATAATTGAAAACACGATTACTGAAAACGCTTTGACTGAGTGTTATGCTGAAAATAAGCAGGGAATAAAGGCCGCCTACTGGAATAACCGCGAATTCAAAGGCGAAGCCGTGACTGAAGAGCAAATTGTTAACCCGATAAGACTCTCAACATTCGGACAACATGAGTTTAGCAATGGCGTTCATCTTGAAAATTTCTCAGGCAAATTTTCCACAACATACAGACCTTCATTCTCAGGCGAGATAGCATTTAAGATAGAAGCCTGCGGAACATTTGAACTTGTAGTAAACGGAGATACCATTACCAAAATCCGCATGTGGAGACCTCTCCCCAGAAAGGTTGTTTATAACGTTGAGAAGGGGAAGGAATATAAAATTGAAGCATGCTTCAGACAGACTGAAAACTGGACTGCCAGTCTTAATATGAACTTTGGAAGAGAGATGCCTGTCAAATATGACGACCTGATAAATAAGCTCAGAGGTATTGATGTTGTTATTTTTGCCGGGGGAATTTCTTCCCAGCTTGAGAGCGAAGAGATGCCTGTATATTTACCTGGGTTTAAGGGTGGTGACCGCACTGATATTGAACTGCCGGAGGTTCAGCGCAATTGTCTGAAAGCCCTGAAACAGGCCGGTAAGAAAATTATCTTTATAAACTGTTCAGGCTCAGCCATAGGGTTGGTACCTGAAACTGAAAACTGTGATGCCATTCTTCAGGCATGGTACGGGGGAGAATCCGGCGGTCAGGCGATTGCTGACGTGATCTTCGGAGATTACAACCCTTCGGGAAAGCTCCCGATTACCTTTTACAAAAACTTAAATCAGTTACCAGATTTTGAGGATTACTCAATGAAAGGGCGTACTTACAGGTATATGTCCGATCCTCTCTTCCCCTTTGGTTATGGATTAAGCTATACCACCTTTTCTGTGGGTAATGCAAGCTTAAATAAATCTGTTATTTGTCCGGGTGAAAGTACCCTTTTAACTGTTCCTGTTTCAAACACCGGGAAGCGTACCGGAACGGAGGTTTTACAGGTTTATATCCGAAAAGCTGATGATCAGGATGGTCCTCTTAAAACACTGCGCGGATTTAAACGCATTGATCTGTCACCCGGACAAACTAAAGATGTGGCAATTGATCTTTCGCCATCAAGCTTTGAAT
>Ga0116171_10001131_pt1 | contig 27286 bp, 20 predicted proteins | sample AD_JPNHW2_MetaG_FD_89798 | JGI IMG/M metagenome (GOLD analysis project Ga0116171, IMG submission 89798) | Active sludge microbial communities of municipal wastewater-treating anaerobic digesters from Japan - AD_JPNHW2_MetaG | ecosystem: Engineered > Bioreactor > Anaerobic > Digestate | place...
CTGCATGGCACACTGGCAACGGGATCTTGCAAACGATTTTGCAAAGGCCGGATCGTTTATCAGAAAATCCGGCATGCGGATCTCGATGCACCCGGACCAGTTCATCGTCCTCAATGCGCCGGACCCGGATATTGTTGCCCGGAGCATTGCCGAACTTACCTACCATGCGGAGGTGCTTGACCTGATGGAACTTCCTGCAACCGCAAAGATCCAGCTCCATGTCGGCGGAGTCTACGGGGACAAGGAGAAGAGTGTCGCCAGGTTCGTCCGTGTGTATGAGACCCTGGACCCGGGCATACGCCGGCGCCTTGTCATCGAGAACGACGACCGCCGCTTCACCGCGGCAGACTGTCTTTCGATCCATGAACGGACCGGAATCCCGGTTCTCTTCGATGTCTTCCACCATGCCTGCAACAACACCGGGGAAGATACCCGGGAGATGCTCCGGCGCGTACAGAAAACCTGGAGGAAACGGGACGGGATCCTGATGGCGGATTACAACTCGCAGCACCCGGCAAAACGGCCGGGGGGCCACGCGGACCATATCGACGCCACGGATTTCCGGCGCTTCCTCGATCTCTCCCGACCGCATGACATGGACATCATGCTCGAGATCAAGGACAAGGAGAAAAGCGCCCTTGTCGCGGTCGATCTCGCAAAAACGGATCCGAGGTTTGTTCACCGGATTTGAGCGGGAAGTGCCTGTACAGAATCCTTCACCGGATTCATGAGGGCTGGTTGCCGCGGATATCTCCCTTCCCCCGCATCGCCGAGACGATGATGGCCGGGACCGTAATCGCGGCGGAGATATAGAAGGCAAGCGCAACCCCGTTCGTGAACGCGACCTGTTCGGCGACCGGCATCTGTGCGCCGCCGAGCACAAACATGTTCATCATGTCGGAAAGCGGCATCGTCCCCATGATCAGCGGGGTCGCGATCGCCATCGAGATGATCATCCCGGCATTGCCAAGGAGCGCCCGCATGGAGGAAGCAAGGCCCCGCCGGTCAACCGGCACCGCCGCCATGATCGCGCTCGTGTTCGGCGGCTGGAAAAGCCCGGACCCGAAGTTGTTAAAGAACATCCAGAACGCGAGCACGGGGTAGGGCGTGTCGTACTGGATCGTGGCAAGCCCGAGGAGGCCGGCAAAGGAGATGGCAAGGCCGAGCGTTGCGATCTCCCGCGAGCCGAACCGGTCGGAGAGGTATCCGCCAATCGGGCCGGTGATCGCAATCGCAACCGCCGCCGGGATGATCAGGATGCTCGCGGTGAGGGGATCGCAGCCCCGCGGGCCCTGGAAGAAGAGGATGAGGAGGATCATCACCGCGCCGCGTGCAACTGCGTTGATGAGGGCCGAGAGCTGGCCGAAGAAGAAGATCCGGTGCGAGAAGAGCGAGAGATCGATCAGCGGGGATTTGCAGGTTATCTCATGCCGGTAGAATGCGGCAAACATGAGAAGCGAGACCGCAATGCAGGCGAGCATGGGAAGCGAGGTCCAGCCCACAAGGAACGCGACCGAGATGTAGACGAGGCCGGTGACGAACGCGACCGTGAAATACACCATGCCCTTCATGTCGAACGGTTCGGCCCGGCCAAACTCCCCGGGCTCGCGGAGGTTCTTCTGCGCCCACCATGTCGCGGCAATCCCGATCGGGATGTTGATGAAGAAGTTGAGTCGCCAGTCGATGAGCGTGAGGACGCCGCCGAGGACCGGCCCGAACATGGCGGCCGCAGCAGCGATCATGGAGATGATCCCCATCGCCCGCCCGAGTTCCTGCTGCCGGAAGGCATCGGCAACGATGATCGTACCGTTTGCAATCAGCAGCGAGCCGCCGACCGCCTGCACGATCCGGAACGCGATGATCTGGGTAACGTCTGCGGCAAAACCGCACAGGAGCGAACCGATGGTGAAGACCGCGAGCCCCGCGACATAGAGTTTCTTCCTGCCGTGGATGTCCGCAAGCCGGCCCCAGGCCGGTGCAAGGATGGTGATGATCAGCATGTAGCTGATGAGCACCCACATCACGCCGAGCAGGTCGGTGTGCAGGTTCACCATGATGTCCGGAAGCGCGATGAGGAGCGTGGTCGCATTCAGCACCCCGAGCAGGGTGCCAAGCGATGCGATGGAGAGCGCAACCCACCGGTACGGGCTTTCGTTCTCAGTTCCTTGTCCGCCGCTCATTAAGATTCCCGCTTCCCGTCACACCATTCGCGTTCTGCAGTACAGGGATTCCGGGTGATCAGGTACAGCAGATGACTGCACCGGGTTCCGGTATTTCATGCCTGCCGCATGTGAAACTACGTACTATGAAGTTCCGGCACTTATGAATCTGCACTCCGAGGGAATCTCCTTGTTGCCGGCACCCGGTGACCGGGGGAACAATACCGGTTGTCGGAAAACCGGCATCAAAAAAACCGCACGATACCCCGATGAGAGGACAGGGTGCAACAGTCCGGTTTAAGGAGTGCGAAAAAGAAGAACGTTGTGAAAACACGTTGCGGGAAATCCGGAACTGCCTGCTGTCCCGTCCCGTGATGCCGGGAAATTTTTTTCTGAAAATTCCGGAGATCATTTCCTGTAAAATGTTTCCGGGAATTTTGAGAGGCTCGGGAACCACCCAGGATTATGGTCTTTATCATGCGAACCGTATTTTACCGGCATGCCAAAATCATGGGGAACGTAACCGGCCCGTATAGGAATTGCCAGATGGGCATGAGAGAGAGGGGAGCCCCTATCCCCTGTATTCCACCGACGGGAAAATGCACAGGGTGATTATATAATAATGCCCCAAATAAAGCCTTTCTGTCATTTCCAGGGCACTATTACCCGTGCCCGGACAACTGACGATTGCAGCCCCGCTATATTGACAGGTTTTTTCCGTGTATTATCGCCCGGATTCTGAAAATACCGGGTTATATCGATAATTTCCGTCGGCGTCATCGCCATTTCCTCTGGAGATTTTTCAGCCTTGCCCGGATTGGCAATCGGAGCCAGTAGCGGGCGTATTTCCCAGTACCCCCCGGAGCCCCTGATTGATCCCGGTTATATGGCAGATCCCCCCGGCGGTGGAAAAACTCTCGCCGGAGGATCTGAAAAACCGGGGGACTCCATAATAGTGCCTTTCCTCCAGTTCCAGCATACAATAACCCATCGGATTTTCAGGGGCTGCTGCAAGCCCGCTATATTGGCAGGTTTTTTCCTTGTATAATCGCCCGGATTCGAAAAATACCGGGTTATATCGGTAATTTCCGTCGGCGTCATCGCCATTTCCCCGGGAGATTTTCCGGCCCTGCCCGGATTGGCAATCGGAGCCCGCTATGGGCTTCTTTTTTCAGTACTCCAAAGGGGTGCCAGTAGTATCGGGATTCTGACATCCGGCCGGGACCTGCCCTTTCTGCCGGCCTGCAATCAGCAGGGACCATCAGAAATTCCGATTGCCATAGGGACCGATGAAACGTCCGGAAGAACCGTCCGGAAGTAAACCGATCGCAATAAAAAATTCCTGGAAGCGTAAACCCCACTCAGATTCCCGGATCCCAGCCCGGAAAAAATTCTCCGGCACTCCGGATCGTGCAGGACTGGTAATGACAAAAAATTATTGCGCTGACAGGGTCGCCGCAAACCGTTTGCCCATGTCGAAGCACTGCTCCAGCTCGTGCTCGTCGGGGACAAAGACGCATTCCATCTGTTCCTTCACGTCAAACCCTGCACCAGTAAGCTCGTCCGCGATCTTTTTCACAGCGCCGCCGCGCCCGCCCATGGAGCCGAACGTGACAGCGCCCCGTCTCCTCCCGGTATGATCGAACCGCTGCCCTTTCAGGTAATAGATGATGTCCCCGATGCTGGGGAACGGCTCGTCATGGACGGTCGGGATTCCCACGCAGATCCCCTTGCTTGTTAAGATGTCCTTGACGATCTCGCTGCGCTCGTCTTCATGGAGGTAGTACATCTTCACGTCCATCCCGCCGGCGATGAGTCCTTCGGCAATTGCATGGGCCATCATCTGCGTTGAGTGGTGCATGGTGTCGTAGATGATGGTCACCTTGTTCCCGCAGACCCCGGTCGACCATTGTGCATAAGCGGCAAGGACTGGTGCCGGGTCTGTCCAGATCTGGCCGTGGGCCGGCGCGATCATCCGGAGTTTATCGACGATCCCCAGGGACTTTAACTCCGCGAGCTTCTTTACGAGCATCTTTGAAGGCAGGACAAGCAGGTTTGCGTAGAATTTCTGTGCCGCCTCCATGAGGACTGCCTGCGGGATATCCTTATCGAACCGTTTCGCACAGCAGAGGTGCTGGCTGAAGGCATCGTTGGAGAAGAGGATCCCGAGCTCGGGGAGGAAAGTCTCCATGCTGTCCGGCCAGTGGAGGAGCGGGGTCTCGACGCAGGTGAGCGTCCTTTCCCCAAGATCGATTACGGTACCGGTCTTTGCGATGACGAACTCCGCAGCCGCGAGCGCCGGGTAGTGTTTCAGGAGCCCCTTCTTTCCGATTTCCGTGCAGTAAACCGGTGCATTCGGGAATTTTTTATGGACCTCGGTCAGTGCGCCGGAATGGTCGCGCTCGATATGGTTCTGGATAATGACATCGATGATGGGTTCACGGCCTTCGCGGGAAAACGCGCTGGCGATCCTCCCCCACATCTGCGATGAGGTACCGGGGTACGTGTTGTCGATTAACGCGACTTTGTCCTTCCCAAAGACGAGGAATGCGTTGTAGGTCGTCCCGTTCAGGGTATACCCGTGATAGGTCCGGATATCCCAGTCCAGGGTGCCAACCCAGTAAACTCCGTCAGCGATCCTGCAGGATTCTGCTTTCATGCGGAGTGATTGCGTGTCCTGCTATTTGAAAAATCCGGTTGCAGCTGGCGTGCGATGTATCCCTGATTTGGGGAACCGGGGTGCAATTTTTTTTATGGGTAGCAGTGATGGGAGAAACGGGAAACCAAAAACAGGGGGTACTAATCAACGTCTGAACCATCATTCTCATTCATACGGGCAAGAATCTCTTCCAACAATTCCCGTTGTTCCGGTTTGAGATCCGGATCGGCCATCAGTTCGATGATCATGGTTTTTGCGAGTGCTTTGGAAACGATGTCCAATCCGGGATCTGATACCGGTGATGTTTCCTCTTGATCGGGATCGTCAGAATTCATATTCCACTCCACAAGTTTCCCGATAATTCAACAAAATGCAATTGAGATACCCCCGACCAGATTCGAACTGGTGTCGCCGGATCCAAAGTCCTGCATGATTGACCGCTACACTACGGGGGTGGATTATGGTTTAGTCTACTACATTCGGCAAATTTCCATAAAGGGAATTTGTCCTATTCCATTTCGCGCATGAGATATTAAATTCAACATCGGAGCTGAAAATTATGAATCTACGACAGCGAGCCGGTCCGCGGAGCACGTGCGAGTGCGCCGAAGGTGCACGAAACGTGCGCAGCGGAGCGGCGATCGACCGGATGCCGTTCAGGACATGCCGGTGACGCTCAATCGTGTTCGTCTCCATGAGCTCGCGCCCGTTCCGCTCACATCACTTCGCTGTTTCTCTTCGGTTGATCGGGCAGACGAAGACGCACCCCCTTGCTCGCAGGCTCGCGGCGGGGCTGGCTGTGCCGGTCCGCTCCTCACACCATACTTCGCATCGTGTTCGTCGCTGTTGATCGTACTCACGCCGCACGTTCAGTGCTCAGTCGCACGACGCATCAGCAGCGACAAGTATTCCGTGAAGCGGTTTGCGAGGAGCGGGGGCTGTAACGATTGGATCGCGATCAACACCCATGAACCGGTGGGGTGGGTGTGAATCAGGGATTCGGGCTGGCGAGAAGGCGACGGATCATGTTGGGGCATACAACCCTTCCGACCATAAACACCTTGACGTCCACCTGCAAACCCCATAATGAAAGGTCAGGTTTTTATGACACCCCCATCACCGGGATGCACGCCTTCGCATCCTTTATCCATGCAGCAGATTGGCTGGACAAAAGAACATGCAGACGCCTTTTCAAAATATACCGGACCTTATATGGCCGGCCGGGTTGCCTGTCGGCAGAAGACTGTCTGGGATGTCCTGACCGGAGAGGGGCCCGTTACGACCGGTATCTCCGGTGCATTGAAAAAACTCGGTCGTTTTCCGGCCGTCGGAGATTTTGTCGTGCTGCACAGCCATCCGGGATCCGGCGTCACGATGATTGTGGACATCCTTCCCCGGATGACATCGTTTACCCGTGGCACCGTAGGACGCGAAGGCACTGACCAGGTCATTGCAGCGAATGTCAACATCGTGTTTATCGTCACGGCTGCCGGCCATGACCTGAACGCCCGCCGTGTCGAACGCTACCTCTCGATCGCCCACGCTTCCGGGGCACGGCCGGTAATCCTGATCAATAAGGCCGATCTTGCCGATGACCCGGACCGGCTGGCGGATGGTATCATGACGGTTGCGGCCGGGATTCCCATCATCGTTCTGAGCGCGAAAAGTGGCGAGGGGATCGAACAGCTCGACCCCTACCTCACCCCGGGCACAACAATCGTTCTCATTGGTTCTTCCGGGGTCGGCAAATCAACCCTTATCAACCGGCTGCTGGATAATCCCGTGCAGGATATATCCGATACCCGGGAATACGATGGGAAAGGCCGGCATACAACAACGGTCCGGCAGCTCTTCGTCCTGAAGGGAGGGGCGCTGATGATCGATAATCCCGGGCTCCGAGAGGTTGGCATGGGCACAGCATCCGGGGGTATTGCCGATACATTCCCCGATATTCTTAAATTAGCCAGGCATTGCAGGTTCTCTGACTGCCAGCACGATCAGGAGCCGGGGTGTGCGGTGAAGGAAGCCGTGCAACACGGGGAACTTTCATCTGCACGGTTGGAAAATTACCACCGGCTGATGCAGGAACTCCTGTTCGAACAGGACAAAGCAGAGATCGGGCTGGCCCGCACCGAGAGGAAGCGCTGGAAAGCCATCGCGAAACTCGGAAAAGAGATCCAGAAGGGCAGATGGGAATAATCCGGGTCTCCCTGGGTATCCGGGATGGTCGCGGGCGAAAGGTCGTCCGGGCTTGGCGGCCCGGGCGAGCGCCGCGACAGGGGCGCGAAGGTACGGAGCCGCATCAGTGGCGAGTCCGACCCCCTGTGCGTCGTGCGAGCGAGTCACCGAGCGTCTGCGATTATGCATCAACAGCAACGAGCATTCCGTTAAGAGGTATGCGGGGAGCAGGCCCCGGCAGCCGCTGGCGCCGGAACAGCGCGACAAGCCAGGGGCGTCATCATACCAACAGGAAACTCCAGAAAACAGCGAGGTGATGTGAGCGGAACGGGCGTGAGCCCGTGGAGACGAACATGACCGAGCGTCTGCGGCACAGCAACCGACCATCAAACAACCTGACGTTGGGAATTATTTTATAAATTATAAACTAATTTTTGGTTTTATTGATTATATTGAGTAAACTTTTTCGACGTTGTTTTGCATCAACATAATCTGGTTTGATAGCAATCGCTCTATCCATTGAGGTAAGTGCTTCGGAATATTGACCGAGATTATACAGAACAACTCCGCGATAGTACCATGCTTCGGCGAAATCTGGCTTGATGGCAATCACTTTATCAAAAGAATTACCAGCATCTGAAGACTGGCCGGAATTGAGCAGTACTATTCCCCGGTAATACCACCACATATTTGATGTTTCAATCTCTAAATTTTGACCGAGTTCCTGTTGAAAAATCCCTCGATAGTACCATGCCTCAGCATAGTCTGGCTTAATTTTTTATGGCTTTATCATATGAGGAAATTGCTTCAGTATAACGGAAAAGTTTTCCTAATGTGCCTCCGCGATAAAACCACGCTTCGGCGGTATCAGGCTTGATAGCGATCACCTTATCAAATGAGACTACTGCTTCAGAATAATGTCCAGAATAATGTAGCGCAATTCCACGGTAAAACCATGCCTCTGCGTAGTCTGGCTTAGTGGCAATCGCTTTATCAAATGAATTAATCGCTTCTGAGTACCATTTGAGTTTAGCAACAACGATCTTTTTCCCATTTCGGGTCACTTCAAAGTTATCGGGCGCATCTTCACCCTTGCGGAGTTCAAGCATTGCAAGTCCCCGATAAAACCAAGCTTCAGTGTAGTCTGGTTTGATAGCCACCGCCTTATCAAAAGAATCAACTGCTTCGGTAAAAGCAGCAAGCGTCATTAAAATCTCTAATTTGGAAGTATCGAAAAAAGGAATACCATTTTCTGATTTGAGTTCAAGTGACTTCATCCAAATTGCTCTCTTTCCAGATGACACCCCTTCATCGAAATTCTTTTTACCTTCATTGTAAAGCTCAATTTCCGGTTTATTTGCCGGTTTTTTGGTAAAAAAATCGAAAAATCCCATGATTTCGTTATTACTAATTTGGAAAATAAAATGGTATCGTACCTGACTTCCTGTATCCAAAAATCGTCGATTTGCACCCTCCACAGTCTCAAATTATTACCTTATGTGCAATGCTACCAACCAGAATGATTATATTTGATTGGTTCAAAAATGAACCATGTGGAACAGAATCTGACCAATGAGATTGTGGCACTTCTTCTCAAGGAGGACCTCCATCCCCGGGCCATTGCCGAGCGCCTTGCCAGCAACCACGCCACGGTTCTCCGGAAACTCCGCGATCTCACCGAAGACAATATCGTGGATTTCCGGATGGAGGGAAAAAACAAAGTCTATACCCTGAAAAAAAGCATCGAAGGCAGAAACGCTGCAATAATCGCCGAGATGTACAAGCAGTCGATGGCCGTGAGCAGATACCCGGTCCTGCGGGGGATTATCCGGGCCGTACAGGATATGCCGGAGATTCCGCTCGCCCTGTTATACGGGAGCTATGCAAAAGGGCTCGCAAAAAAAGACAGCGACATCGACCTCTTCATTGAAACGCTGAATACCTCCCTGAAGAAACAGCTCGAACAGCGGCATTCGTCGCTGAGTGTGAAGATCGGCGAATTCGACATCAAGAACCTCCTTGTCCGGGAGATCATCAAGGACCATATCATTATCAAAGGAGTGGAGGTATATTTTGACAAAACAGGATTTTTTGAAAAAACTGCATAAGGATAAGGCACTCCAGCTGGTCGCCCCCAGCGACGAGATCAAAACGGCCTACATCCGGAAGTCGGAGAGTTTCCTTGCATCCGCACGACTTTTACTGGACAACGATCGGTTCGAAGAACCCGTGTCGATGGCATATTACAGCATGTATTATTCCGTCCTGGCACTCTTCTTTGCAACAGGTATCAAGTGCGAAAACCATACAGCAGCAATTATCCTGCTTGACGAGGTCTTCGGCATCGACAGCTCGGCCATTGCATCGGCAAAGACGGAGCGGATCGACAAACAATATTATGTCACGTCCGCACCGGTCCGTAACGAGGTTGTTGCTCTCATCAAAGCGGCAGAGTCATTCGATGCCGGACTTCTCGATGTCACTGCGGTTGACGACTGGGAAGATCGAGGCATTCCGGAAGAACCTGAAGGCCCTGCTCTGACGTTCCTGTTCAATGCGGTCCTGCCGGTTTCGGACATTCCTCTATTTTTCCCAGTTTGACTAGGATGTACTTAATGCAGTAATAATAACCGGATTTGATCAAGTCGAAGAATCCTTTTGGATTCTTCCCTTGTCACATCCGTTCGGGATGTCAAAACCCGGAAACGGAGTGACAAAGGTTTCGTCAAAAAATTATTTGGAAATATTCTCTTCAGGACTTCCCCTGATCCCGCATCCGCACATCGATCTGTTTGAACGGGATCTCGATTCCCTCTTCCCGGAACCGCTCATCGATCCGGCAGTTCACAAAGTCCTGGACATCCCAGGAATAATCGTAATTATTTGTCCAGAGGAGGAGCTGCCCGTTCAGGCTCGATTCCCCGAATTCGAGGAAGTAGACCGAAGGTGCCGGATCCGTGAGCACCCAGGGGGTCTTCTCCGCCGCTTCGCAGGCGATCTCGAGAAGGATCGCCTTCACCCGCCGGATATCGGAACCGTACGCGACGGTGAACGGGATCCGTACCTTGAGCCGGAAGTCCGGCTGCGCGAAATTGATGATGACATTCGAAGTGAGGTTGGAGTTGGGGACGGTGATGATCTGGTTATCGAGCGTCTTTACCCGGGTGCTCCGCAGGCCGATGGCGATGATGTCCCCGGAAAAATCCCCGAATTTGACACGGTCCCCGATCTTGAACGGTTTGTCGACAGCGATGATCACCCCGCCGAGGAAGTTGGAGAGGAGATCCTGCGCCGCGAGCGCAAGGGCGATACCCGCGATCCCTGCGCCGGCAAGCAGGGGCGTGACATCGATGTGGAAATTGGCAAGGATCACGAGGAACGCGATGAACCAGATCAGGTACCGGGCGCCGATCTCAAGCATCGGGAGCAGCCGGTCATCGAAATCAGATTCCGTCTTCTGTGCGATCTTCAGCCCGTAGGTGCGGAGGAAATTGAAGGAGAACGAGGAGACGATCCACGCGACGATCAGGATGAAGAATGCGTTGACGTACAGATCAACGGCAAACCCGGCAACGACATCCGGCAGGATCGAAAACTGGGTCACCGCGATGTAGATGGCGACGGCGATGATCGAGATGACCACAGGTTTTCCAAGAGCTTCCAGCAGGATGTCATCCAGCTGGGAGACAGTCTTTTCCGCCTTCTTCTTCAGCCACAGGATGATGCCGTAGGCGATCCCCGCAACGATAAGCCCGACGATGACGGTCAGGGCTGCATAGAAAATTTCTGTATCCATGACGGTTCCCTCGCTGGTAGCCTGCCCGGGAGGGAGCGATCGGGTATTGTATCCCGCGCCGGACCGGATTTTCTTACGAGAATATATTAGATTTGATCTTCAGGGAATATTGTAGTATTGTGAAACCGGTATTCAGGGAACCGCCGGAACGGGTAAAAGGTCCGGGATAGTCACGCATGTTCACAAACGTATTAAAAAATTGAACCGGAACAATTTTCGTATAACAACTACGGGATTGCGACAGCCTGAAAAACGGTTGCCAGTATTTTTCCGGTACCACTTATTGCCCCGCGGTGCAGGGAAGAAACGGGATAGTGCATGAGAGACGGGATACCACGCATACGAGAGACGGGAAAGTCAGGGATCCGTAAGATCCGCCCGATTTCATCCGGACCGCTGTTCATACTATTTACCGCGATCATTGTCCTTGCCACGTATGCACTGGATGTCATGACGCCGCTAGGCATGCCGGTCTGGCTCCTGTATTTCATCCCCCTCGCGCTCTCGTACTGGTCGGACAAGGACTACGCAATCCCGGCGCTCTGCGCCGTGATCCTGCTCTTCCTTGCTGCGGGTCTTGTCTTCTCCCGCGAGGGCGGAGTTCACATCTCCATTGCGTTTATCATCCGTGTCGCATTCGGGATCGTTGTCATTGCCGTGTCATCGGCGCTCCAGATGGCCCAGCGCAGGCGGATGCAGGAAGAGATCCTGCACGGATCGTGAGCCCGGAAAACCCACAAGTGGAGCGGGAGCAGGCCCTGTTCTTCCGGGTGATTACGCCCACATCGTGTGTTCGAGCAGGATCCGGATCCCGATCAAAACGAGGATCAGTCCGCCGGCGATGTCGGCCCGCCGCCCGAGGATATGCGCGAGCCTCCCGCCGAGCATAACACCGGCGCAGGAGACTGCTGCCGCAACAATCCCGATGATGAGGGCGGGGACAAGCACCGGCATATCGAGGAACGCAAAGCTGATCCCGACGGCGAGTGCATCGATGCTTGTCGCAACTGCAAGCCAGGTGACCGCGGAAAGGTTCAGGACATCGGGAGCTTCCTCCTCTTCCCCGTCATGGATCCCCTCAAGGATCATCTTCCCGCCGATCGCAAAGAGCATGAGCGCAGCAATCCAGTGGTCGTACGCGGAGATGAGAGGGGCAAACCCGGCAGAGAGGAAATACCCGGCAATGGTCATCCCCGTCTGGAAGCCCCCGAAGAAGAGGGCGAGGATAAGCGCGGTCTTCAGCCGGCCCGCCCGCAGGTGGGCTCCCGCCGCAATCGAGACGGCGAGGCAGTCCATCGAGAGGCCGATACCGATCAGGAACGATGTCAGGAGAAGATCCATGGTCAGGAACACCGGGTGATCAAGACTGCCCTTCGTCCTGCCCCGGGTTTTGCGGGCGCTTCCGGATCGTGCAGAAGCTTGTGCAGTCTTCGCATTCCGTGGTGCAGGGTTCGATGTGGACGTTCACGTCGGCCCGGGGGAACTCCAGCTGGATATCGTGCTCGATATGGTCGGCAAAATCATGGGACTCCTGCACCGACAGGTTCTTTGGCACGCAGACGTGGAGGTGGATGAACCGGTCCGGCCCGGATCTCCGGGTCCGGAGCTCATGGAAGTTGACGTACTGGGAATGGTGGTCGCAGAGGATCTGCCGGATGCGCTGCTCCTCCTCCGGGGGAAGACTCTGGTCCATGAGATCGGCAAGCGACCGCCGGGTCAGTTCGTATGCCGCATGGATGATCATCGCTGCGACAAAGAGTGCGCAGATCGGGTCGAGGATTGTAATCCCCGTCAGCCGGATCAGGATGAGCCCGGCAAAGATCCCAAGCGAGGTGTAGACATCGGTGCGCAGGTGCCACGCGTCGCTCTCGAGCGCGATCGACTCGGTCTTCTTCGCAATCGTCATCAGCCGGGACGAGACGTACCAGTTGAGCGCCGCGGAGAGTGCCATGACAGCAATACCCGCAATGATCAGGTCCTGCTGGAGCTGGCCTTCGGAGCTGAAGATCTTCTGCACGGATTCCCAGATGATGAGTGCAGCGGCAACGAAGATCAGCATCGCTTCAATGAGCCCGGACATGGACTCGAACTTCCCGTGGCCGAACGTATGCACCTCATCGGCGGGTTTTGAGGACTGCCGCACCGAAAAATACGCGATCATCGCCGCGACAAGGTCGATTCCCGAGTGAATGGCCTCCGAGATGATACTGACCGAACCCATCAGGATGCCGATTGCCAGCTTGGCAATGACAAGGAAGGTGTTCGATGCCACGGAGAGACGGGCCGTCGATTGTTTCATCCTGTTGACGACCGCCGGATCAGAAAAGTTCTCTTCACCAGGGACCGGCTTTTGGAATAGTCTGCACATGGATTGTCAGCTCAAAACGTAAAACGGGCTGTTGAAGTACTGTTCGCTTGCGTACCTTAAAGGAAGATCGGTGAATGCACCGTCAGGGATGCAGGCATTCCGGTATTTCCTTAGTCCGGAACCATCAGCAGATACTGCCGGATCGCAATATTTTTTGAACCGGTTTTTGATATAGCATCATGCGGTTTATAGTGCGCAGGATCGTGCAGGTATTTTCAACGAATAGCGACGTAAAAAAATGAAAAATGCTGATTTTTCATCCGGATTCCTGCTGATGGAACAATTCTTTGAAATCCGGAACCGGGACGGGATCCTGAGGTGTTTGTATGCGGTATCGTCTTGTCCGGGAAGTTCACATGAACTGTAAAAAAAGGCAATTGTAACCGGGCATTACAACGCTGAAGATAACCGGGCCCACCAACAATACCGCAGGACAGGCGAATTCCCGGCACATACAAATCACCAGAGAGAAAGAACCGGTTCCGGGTTGGTCATCCAGCATTCATGCGTACTGGTCAGAAACAGGCTCGTCAAAGAGATCATTTCGAACCACGGTTTCCCCGATATGCGGTTAGAGATCTCAGGTATGCCGGCAAAACAGATACTCCGGCCGTTCAAGTCCAAAGTAATCTGCGATACCAGGAATCGGGAAGGTCTCAGGGGGTGCCTGCGATGGCAATGCCGCCGTGACAGGGTCTTTAGAAGTCGAAGACATCCTGATGGATGTTTTCTCCCACCAGTCATGCCTTTGGGATAACGGATGCCCCTGACAATGTCTGAATTTTAATGTTTTCTCCAGGGCAGGGGATTTAAAAAATCACAGGGAATGTCCGCACCTTGTCTGGTTATCCGGAATACAAGACTTTTTTCCGGCATCCATGATCACGGCAGGAGAATTCACTATAATGAAAGGGGGTGATGGGGATATCCCCCCGGCCTGAATATACCGATCATGGCAAAAAGGATAAAAATCGGAGAATTTTTTTATCAGGCCACAAGAATCATTCAATTGGTATGAGGGGGTCTTCCCGGGATAAATTTGAGAATTTTTTTATTATCAATCACCCAATATTTTGTTGCAGGGATTTGCGATTATCATGTCCGGATATAAGAAATGTTCGTCGTGTCAAAAGATGTATCCTGTTTCATATTTTTCCAAAAGCAAATCGCGTAAAGACAGTCTGCATCCTGAATGCAAACTATGCGTTTCAATCCGTCAGAAAAAACATTATCAAAAAAATGGCGAAATTTTTGGCCGACAACGTCTTTCTACGTTAAAAAACCGGGCAAAAAAATACGGGGATCATGACGATATTACAGAAGAGTATCTGAAAGAACTCTGGAATTTACAACAGGGTAAATGCTATTATACCGGGATGGATTTAGTAAATGAACCTCATCACTGGAATACCGCAAGCGTTGACAGACTCGATAGTAAACAGGGGTATATCCGGGGAAATATGGTTCTGTGCTGTGACAGGATCAACCTGATGAAAGGCGAATTATCTGTCGCGTTATTTGTAAAATTCTGCAAAATGATCGCCTCAAATACTGCTCTCATGTCTCAGGATATTTTATTGGATGATTATGAACAAGAGGGAACATTTTTCCATAATCAGAATCGTCTGCCAGAATATCTGACGGGCGAATTGGAAGATTCCTCAAACGGGCAGTCGAAAATCGAATGATGGTAAGATGTTCTTTAAAAAATGGGTCTGGCAAAAATTTTCAATGCTGCTCAAAATTCCTGATGGCAAACAAACCCGGATACTGAATTTTTTTATGTACCTGGGAGTACCAGGCTTTCTTCCGGCGAAAATTTTCCAGAATGGCAATAGCAGCGTTCTGTGCCACGATCGCAGGGCCGGATGGGGAAATGTATGATCCAGACCGGAAAAACCCCTGTTTTGGACCATGGTGATCCAGGAACCGGTATTCCTGCAAAATGCGTGATGATCCTGATAGTGGACGGAAGTTCCGGGCAGGTGGCAGGAATTCTCTTCGGGAATTTGCAGGTTTTGGTCAACCGGGATCCTTAATTTTCCCGGAATTTCCTGACAGCGATCTCCGTCGGAGAGTTTTGTCGCAGAAGAGTGATTCTGCGCAAATCTTTATTACATTGAGATTGGATAAAATAAACCATGAATAGCGGGTATTTTTCCGAGTGGCTCAAAAGCTACCGGGACTACCTGCGGATGCGCAATTATTCCGAGCGTACGCTCGAAAGTTACGGGCAGGTGATCCGCCATTTCGGGTACTATGTCTGGCTGCGCCGCCATACCGAAGTAACGAAACTCGTCATCTACTGGAAGGACTTCGAGAACGCCCGGCTCGATACCGGGGTCGAGGTCACTCCCGCAATTGTCACGGATTTCCTCTCGTTTGTCTCGTCCATGCAGACCTATAAACCCAAGACATTCCACCGGATCATCTCGACGCTCTCCTCGTTCTACCGGTTCCTGGTGATCCAGGGTGCGGTCGTAGCAAACCCGATGACCGGGATCGAACGCCCGAGGATCAAGCAGCAGGAGATCCGGTACCTCAAACACAGCCAGGTACTGCGGCTGATTGATGCGATCAGTGATCCACGGGACAAACTGATCGTCCGGACCATCTATGCAACCGGGGTCCGGGTCTCGGAACTCTGCGGCATTAATATCGGGGATATCGACTTCGACGAGCGAACCATCCGGATCCGGGGCAAGGGGGACAAGATCCGGATCGTATTTATCGATGATGAGACGCTTGCGGAGATCCAGCGATTTATCGGGAACCGGATCGAAGGCCCGCTCTTTGTAGGGCAGCAGGAGAAACATCTCTCCCCCCGGGCCGTCCAGCATATCTTCCGGAACTATGCCCCGCCAGGTATCACCCCCCATAAGATCCGGCACAGCTACGCGAGCGAACTATACCGCCGGTCCAAGAACCTCCGTGTCGTGCAGGAGAATCTCGGCCACACGTCAATTAAGACCACCGAGATCTACCTGCACACGGATATTGATGAACGCCGGCAGGTGTACCAGCAGTTCTTCCCGCTTGCCGGAAAACCGGAGCCCCGTTCCGGCAACCCCTGATTTTTTAAGAGGTCCGGGGAATTGCGGGTGTCATCCGTCGTCATTATCGGCGGATGATTTCAGGGATTTACCGATCCGGTTTGTCCTGCGGTTTTTTACTCCACCACAACCCGGAATTTGTCATAAAATTCTGATACCTGCGTTTTTCTCCGATACATCGAGCTACGTAAGGAACTCCAGGAATCTCCGGGAAACGAATGAATCATGTGAATTTCCTGCATCGGGCCCTTGATCTATTGACGAAAAGTGACCGAAACAAGGACTGCATTTATTTACAGGATGATATTCCTGAAACCATGGAAGCGTTGCCGGGTATGTCATTTCAATGTACTGCACGGGATATCCGGTGCGTATTCATTGAAATTACCGGTTCGTAAATGACGGTGAACGATGACGAAGGCGAAAGTACCGGAGTAAAAATACCGGATAGATTTCGCATGGGGGATAACCGGGACATACCAAAAATGCCCTTTGGATATTCCCTTTGGAAACAGGACCAAAATAATAGTTCAGGACACAAATTCACGTAATCTTCGGGGATTTGCTGATATGTACTTCTCTGAAAACCGGATCAGAATTTTCTCATGAAAATCGTTAATTCCGTTGCAGAGTTTCCCTGAATCTAAGGAAAACGGGATGCAGACAACGGCGTTCTGGAACCGGATATCTTCGGAAGGGCGAACTCCCCCCGGAATAATTGGGCGAAAATCTCATGATGAAAATTACCCTGACCAGTTCATCGGAAATTCCGTTCCTTCGCCATAAAATAACCCGGTAGAGTCGGGAACAACTCACGTATTCTTGAGAATGTTGTATCAACATGACGTGTACCGTCTCCGGTATTGTAAATCCCGATAAAAAAAGTGTAAGAGACCTGTGCACAATTTTCTCCGGAATACCTGACCGGTAACCAGCGAACGTGCCGGGTGTGACAATCCCCGGGGAGAATAATTCCAATGGCACCAGGAATTAAAACAGGAAAATCATCTGGCCGATACCTGAAAAACAAACGCTCGCGATGTTGCTAAAACTTAACCGAAGCGGGTATTTTTCCCTCCAGCGGGTTACCGGATCGACGGAATTATCCGGTCTCGTATGGCGATAAACGATCCCGCCGGTAGTTTTTCGATTTTCACTGCAGACTGGCAGCATATATCATCGATTGCGGTAATTTTCCAGTTTTTTCAAGATCAATAATGTATCACGTCGGTTTGAAGCACCGTGCAGATGTAATTACTGATTGGAGACTCCTTCTGAGAGACCCGGGAACATTCCCCGAAGATGAGCGTTCCGGGATATTCTCTCAATAATTTCAATAAAAACCTGCTCAGCACTCAGTGCTGGCGACCATTTTTACCCCAACCGGCCCGGACATTGACCACCGGAGTCCGGCTGCTTTCCTGCAAAACCGGCAAAACAAAACAGAAGAATTCAACGAAAATTAAGTTTTTCCGACCAATCTGACGGTCATTTTAATTTCCGGTTGTGTTAAGCAAACAATCATGAAATCCAGGCAAATTTCTTCAGTTTTTTGAGTTAATAAACCATATGATGCTATACACAAAGTGTCATTTTTTCAGGCACAGGACCCGGGTTTCCTGTTCAATTACAAGGAACGGGCATTCATCCGGACTAAATGGAACTGCACATTCGTAGCAGGGTACGATTCATCATGAACCGGCATCTTCAGCCGTATCGCTATGATTCCGGAAAACTAATGGATCAGGCGTCCACTGGCGGCAATCAATGAATGGGGGTGCATGCAGGGGGATTTCCGGGCACCATCTTCGGTTATGAGGGATCTTGGTAACTGGATTCTTAATTGTGCACGGGAATAGGGAATTCAATGCCGGGACCGAGGCCCGTATACAGCAGGGAAAAATGGAGAGCGCAGAATCTTAATCTTCATAACATTCACGCCAGTAAAAATCCAAGGGAAAAAAAGCCCCCCAGTCACTGCAGTACCTCTCCGCTTGCGATATCTGCCGAAAATTACATACACGGCGATTTCTGACCCTTTCAAGGATCGGGAATTTTTCCAGAGACGGAACATGGAAGACTAAAAAAACATGCTCTGTAGAAATCCTCAATTACCCCAATAAATTATAAAATTACGATAGTCCCCGCCCAGTGCGCCGCCTCGTCGGGGCGCACGGCGGGCAGGTCGGTTGATGTGAACCTCGTGTTCCTCCCGAATTGAGGCATTTTTATGGAAATACTTGATTTTACTTGAACAGGAGAAATCCAAGTTGGAACGGCTTCCCGCAGATATCACAACGGGGGTTGCCACAGTGGCGGGGGCTTTAGCCCCCGAGAACGTCAGGAAAATAATGATTTCTACAGAGCCAAAAAACACTTCAGAAGAGCCCAACAAAACAACTCCCCGCAAGTAGAGCAGGAAACGATCCGGATCGTTACCATGAATACTGACGATCCGGATCCCTGCAATCCGGAATATGATTGGTCATTCACCGCTCCGTGTTAGCAATTGCAGAAAAACCAGGACCGGGATTATTCCCCGCTCAGATAGTTTCACGGGATTCTCTGTAAATAACAGCAGAAACGGGTTTGATATCCGCAACATACCCGGGAATCCGGAAAGTGATCGTGACTCATTCCCTACATTCGTTCATGAGATCCGCCGGATTTTGTAATCCGTTCCAATTTCCTCACGATTCTCGGCGGGATGGATGCTGCACGGGAATGTTTCCAATGTACCTGGAGAATCCAGACGGACAGTCGTATTCACCTCCAGTTCCCAGGACTTCATGTACCACGGCCTGCAATCACAAGGCAAAACAGCCCCGGCACCGGGAACCCGACAGATACAGTAACTAATTACCCGGAAAACCGGAACGCTCTGGTCCGAGAACCGGAATACTGTGTAACTCTGCAGGATCCTAAATCCCTTCTTCGGTCGATGAACCGGATTTCCCCATGCCCCGGCCCCATATATTTCACCAGCCAAAAAAACAAAAAATACAGCCCAATCAGCCCCGGTTTCCCGAAATCCCGCGTATTTCCCTATAAAAACATCTGCTGGTTTTATCAATGATAAACCAAATAATGCTATACACTAACGGGGCCTGAACGATACCCGGAGTGCAGGCTGCAAAGGATCGTGGTACAGGATGGATGAGGCGCGGGCTCAGGAAGAGATCAACAAGTACAAAAAATTCAGGAAAGTTGACGGGGCTACCTACCGGAAAGTGAACCAGTTCCTGCGGAAACGGACCTACATCACGGCACGGGAATGGGCGCTTGCCCGGCTCTGCACGGATTTCCGGACGACCGGGGGTGCCGAGATGACCTTCATCGGCGCTCACCTCCCGCAGCTCGTCCCCTTCATGGAAGACACCTACAGTCCCCAGGCCGTCAACCAGGCACGGAACTCGTTCAAGAAGAAGGTGCGGAAATCGAGCGCGACCTTCTTCTACGGCGCGATGTGCGGGTTTTTTACAACCGAGGAACTCGACGATCTCCTCTTCGAGGCAAGCGAGGTCGCCCGGTTCCTGCTGGAGGTTGAAAGCACGACGCTCGATATCGACGAGGAGATCGATATCGAGGACCGGATCACGGGTGTGATGCGAAGCGTCGGGGAAGCGGCCAAGACCGTCCTGAAGACCCGGGGGATGGAGACGGCAGTCGAAACCGGCGCACAACCGGCAGCTCCTCCGGATACCGCAACCGGCGCTCCACCGGCCATGGAAGCCCCCCCGGCTCCCGGGGCGGTCCGACGCCGGAGGAAGCGTGCGATCCGCGAACAAAAAGTCCAGGCACCCGCGCCGGCACCTGCCGGAACCCCGGCACCGGCTACCGGCCCGGAACCGGCCATGCCTGCTGCAATAGAAGAGAACGGAGCCGGCGTCCCGGTGAAACCGGAAGAACCGGTCCCGGTGCAGGAACCTTCAGCAGGCGATACACCGACATCACCGGCCCCCCCGGCACCGGCACTGGAACCAACGCCGGAAATTACGATCCCGGTCCAAAATCAGGAACCTTCCCCGCTGCCGGTGCCCGGAGAATCACAGGGCCCGGTTCCGGGTACGGCTCCGGTCCCGCCAGTCACTCCTTTCCCCCATGTGGAAGACGAAACCCGGGAACCGGCGCCGGAACCGGCATTTCCTGAGCCGGAACCCGCCCCTGAAAAAATCCCGGTAAAAACCCCGGTTACTACCGGTGAGCCTGCACAGGAACCGCACGATCCCGATCCCGCCGGGACAAAGGATCGGGGAGATCCGCAGGCATGAAGATCATCCAGTTCGCCGGCCGCTCGAATACCGGCAAGACGACGCTTATCAAAAATCTCATCCCGGAACTCACAAAACTGGGCCGGGTCGGGGTCATCAAGCACCTTGGCGACCACCTGTTTGCCCTTGACGAAGGGAGGGACACAACCGAATTCTTTTCTGCCGGTGCAGCGATATCTGTTGGCATTGACGCGGAGAAATCCGTAGCGGCATTCCGGATAACCGGCCTTGACGAGATGCTTGACCTGCTGGATGAGCGCGGCATGGACTTTGCCATCGTCGAAGGGTTCAAGGGATATCCATTTCCCAAGATCGTCCTTGGCGATCTCGAGATCGAAAACTGCGTGCTCCGGAACCCGACGGTTGCCGATGTCATAAAAAACCTCGACCGGTTCGAGACGTACAACCGCAAACCAGCACTCTGAGGCAGCGCAATGAATGAACCCGTAACGACAAAACCTGCCGGGGCAAAACGCCTCTTCGGGACAAACGGCGTCCGCGGCAGGACAGGTATCGAGATGACCCCGGACCTCGTGCTCCGGATCGGCGAAGCATTCGGTTCGATGCGGAAGGGGACCATTGCAGTCGGGAGGGACACGCGGACAAGCGGGGAGACGCTGCTCCATGCGGTAAAAGCCGGGCTGCTTGCAACCGGCTGCGATGTTGTCGACTGCGGGATCCTGCCCACGCCCGCACTCCAGTTCATTGTACGGGGGAAGTACGCCGGCGGCGCGATGATCACGGCATCCCACAATCCCCCGGAGTACAACGGCATCAAGATCATCGAGGCAGACGGCACCGAGATGGGGGACGAAGAGACGCTCGAACTCGAGCGGCGTATCGCTGAAAATTCCTGTTCCCTGCAGCCGTGGCAGTCCATGGGAAAGGAGAGCATGACGCCGGAGCTGCGCGACCAGTACGTCGACGCGATCGTCAGCCGGTTCCCGGAGAACCCGGGGAGCGGCATGCTCGTTGTTGTAGACCCGGGTTCCGGCCCGGCCTGCGCCACGACCCCGGAGATCCTGCGCCGGATCGGCTGCCGGGTCCTGACCGTGAACGGCGCGATGGACGGGACGTTTCCCGGCCGGATGCCCGAGCCGTCCGAGGAGGGGCTTCGTGCACTCTCCGATCTCGTTGTAAGTTCCGGCGCTGCGTTCGGCGTCGCCCATGACGGGGATGCGGACCGGGCGGTCTTTGTTGACGAGAAGGGGCAGTTTGTCGAGGAGAACTGCGAGCTTGCGCTCGTCGCCCGACAGGTCTGCCGGACAGAGAAAGGCCTGATCGTCACCCCGGTCAGCAGCTCCTTCATGATCGAGACTGTTGCAGCACGCGAAGGATGCAACGTCATCTACACCCGGGTCGGCAGCATCAACGTCGCCCGGACCATGCATGCCCTGATCCGCGAGGGAAAATCGGTCATCTTCGGCGGGGAGGGCAACGGCGGGCTCATCTTTCCTTCCCACCAGTTCTGCCGGGATGGCGGGATGACGGCGGCGATGATGGTTGCGATCCTTGCCGCGGAACAGCGGCCCCTCTCGGCGCTCGTTGCAGATCTCCCGGAACGGGTCATGATCAAGGAGAAGATCCCGATCACGAGCCCGGAGGAACTCCTCGATCGCCTCTCGGACGCATTTTCGGGCGAAACCATTGACCGGCTCGACGGGCTGAAGATCACCCGGGGCAGTTCGTGGGTTCTTGTGAGAGCGTCCGGTACAGAACCGCTGGTCCGGGTGATTGCAGAGGCGGATACCCAAAAACAGGCGCAGGAGTTCTACCAGGAAATATCCGGGGAGATCCGGCGGTTCCTCCACCCATCAACCTGCGGATAATCGCGGAATCCGGAAGATCCCAAAAAAGACTCCAATAATCTGATTTTCAACAGAAAATTTTTGGAAATTATAGAAAACTCCCTGAAAATAGCAATTATTTTTAAAAATACCCTGCATTTTCAGGGTGTACAGGAAAATACCTGAAATTTAAAGGATTTCTTTACGATGATGCAATGATCGAATCCATAATTTTATAAAACATTTGGTCAAATTGTAGCTATTGTTTAAAAACAGGATCCCTGCATGAGCCCCCCCGCCATTTCGCTCCGCGATCGCATCCGGCAGTCTGCCGCCGGCTCCGGCATCACTGGTCTGAGGGATCTTATCGGATCTGCAATCGTAAAAACCGGCCGCAGGGCACGGAAAGAGACCGTCAAAGAGGTGAATGATGCTCTTCTTGAGTCCGCCCTTGAGTACAACCGCCCGGAACTCATCGCTTTGTTTCCGGAGATCCCGCGTGACGAACTGCGCCCGCTCTTCTCCACCCTGCTCGACCAGTATATCAAAACGCGGGAGGAGCCGTGGTTCTCTGCCATCACGGAAATTATCAAAGGGCTGGAGAAGAAGGGAGACCAGTCCCAGGAACTCTCCCACCTCTCCCGGATCCTGATCGAGGCCGGGTCCTCGCAGTCGGATCCCTTCCTCATCAGCCGCGGCATGACGCTCTTCTCCGGTATCACGTTCCGGAAGTACCGGTCCGAGATCTTCTCCCGGATATCCCCGCTCCTGATTGAATGGGCCGTCCAGCGGCAGGACGTGGAGTTCCTGCAATCGCTGTATGCAATGACCGATGACATCACGGATGTCTCGAAACGGTCGGTCATCCACGCAGAGCTTGCCGTCGCGATTGCCACAATCGGCATTGCAACCGGCAATTTTTCCACGGTTGTTCAAAGTTTTCTGACCGCTGCAGGGATCCGGCAGAAGACCCGCCGGCAGACCTGCTTTACTACGATTGCAAGGGACGCAGCAAAATCCCCGCTCTACAGCCGGGTCAGGGACATCTCCGCAACCCTCGCCCTCCTTCCGGATCCTGACAGGGAGATCCTGCAGGAGATCGGGGAGGCGCTCCTCTGGCAGGTCATCCAGAAAGAGCAGGAGCGCGGGGAGGTTGCAGGCATCGTTGCCACACTTGCAAAGAGCCGGCCGGAATTCCGGCCGGTCATCGTAACCTCCCTGCTCCGGCGGGCCGAACAGAACGGCGATCCCTGGTATTTCCGGAAGGCCCTTGACCTGCAGGCGCTGGTTGCTGGCGACGAGTACCCGACCCGGGAATTCGTGCGATCCGCCCTTGCCGTTGTCCGGGCTACCGGCAGCACCGAAGTCCTGCGGCAGATTGTCCCGGCCGTTATCGTATCCTCCCCGCGGGATGTCGCAAGCCGGATCCTGCTCCGGATTGTCGAGGTGCTCCTCTTCCAGGGAAAATTATCCGACGCGATTGCGGTCTTTACGCTCGTCGATGTGAAGGAGAAAGCCCCCCACTACGACGAGTGCATAACCGATATCTGGAAGTACGCCATCGCCGCGGACAAGGTTGCCGAAGTCGAGCGGGTCTTCGTCCAGCCGTCGCGCGGCCCGGAATGGAGCGCGGCTCTCTTCCGTGCCGTCTCCGACATCTGCCGGCAGCACGCTTTTTCAGAGATTGCGCGAGAGGCGGATCCCCTTGCCCGGGTCATGGCCCTCTATCCCCGGCACGACCAGCTTGTGCGGGACTGCATCGCGCTCCTCATCCGGCGGGGATTTCTCGAAACCGCGGATCCGGATGTACTTATCAGGTTGACCCGGTCCATTGAAGATTTAAACCTCCGGGAACAGGCGCTTTCAACCATCGTGATCCATGTTGCAAGGCAGGGCGCAAAAACCCGGAACCGGGACCTCCTCCAGCGGGCTGTCGGCCTTGCCTGCGCGATTGCAGACGACAGGATCCGATCGCTTACGCTTGCCTCAACCATCGACGAGGCGACCATGCTTGCGGTTGCCGACGGCGACCTCGACCTGCTCCGGCGGATGCGCGAGTGGAGCGGATCCCTGCTTCCAAAAGACGGGGCAAATACTGCCCTTGCAAAGATCATCGATGGCATCATCATCTACGCGAGCGGCCATTCCAATCCCGCGGCACTGGAGGAGGCGTACCGGTTCGCGAGGGAAATTTCAGATCCCGCTCTCAGGAAAGAGGTGACGAATCGCATCGCCGAGAACTATGTCCGTATCGGGTGCCTGCAAATGCAGGATCTCATCGATTCGCCTTCTGGCGAAGAGTTTGGTGCGGCATTCCGTTTGTTCGAGCGGGCGCTTGCAATCCTGACCGCAGATCCCGGGCAGGATACGGCGTCCTTAAAGATCGCGTACAACATCGATATCATCCTCGACAGCTTCAAAAGCAGGGTCCGGATCGACATGGTCCTCCCGCTCGTCCTGTTCGTCCTCGAACTCCGGGAGGGATACGAGCGGGATGCGATGGCGGCCCGGATCGCCCCGCTGCTCCGTTCGCTGTCGGGACAGACGGAATCCACCGACCCGTACGAGGGGATAGCAGACGTGCTGCTGCGCATCAGGTACCTGCCGCAGAACCCGGTGCTCCTCGACCTTGTGGTAAAGACCGTACACCAGATCAAGGATCCGTTCATCCGGTCCCTGCAGCTCATGCGGGTCTCTGACCTGTACTACCGGTCCGGAAAGACCGGGCAGGCACGGACGCTCCTTGACGAGACCTGTGCCGCCTCCCGACAGGTTGACGGCGAATACCGGCAGGTCATCCTTCTCGCCGGCTGCATAACCCGGCTTGCCTCCTTTGATGAAGAGGCTGCAAGGAGGATCCTGCACCGGGCGATCGATATCCTCCGTTCTACCGGTTATGACCCGGACGCCGCCGCCCGCAGCAGCCTTATCCGGGCAATCGTGAAGATCCACCAGAAGAACCCGGATCCAGGTCTCGTCGAGATCGCCCAGCAGATCGGCGGGGACATCGCGGCGCCGGCAGAATTCGTCCCGGTCATGATCCCGATCTACCGCATGGTGGCAGGAGACCCGGAGTTCCGGGCAGCGATCCTGAACAGGGTCCGGACAGCGGCGGATGCAATCCCGGTGGCAATCCAGCGGGCCTCGCTCCTCCTCGAACTTGCCGGCCAGATGGCGGAAGACCGCGACTTCTCCGGCGCAGGTCCCGTCCTTGACCAGATCCTTGCCGTGACCGGGAGCATTCCTGTCCCGCACCTTGCCGATTCCATCCGGCTGAAGGTCGCGGAATCCTGGATCCGGATCGCCGATGCAACCGGGGACGGGAAGTGCTATACGAAGGCATCCGGGATCATCGCAGGGATCGGGCACGAGGATATCCAGGCAGCGACAACCGGCCTTCCCGGGAACGTGCAGGAAGCTCCCCTTTCCCCGCAGTTCACGGAGATCACGGAACGGGCCGGGCAGCTGGTGACGGAACGGTACAACCCGCAACAGCTGAACACCATCGAGACGATGATCCGGTCCCTTCCCGAACGCGGGCTCGTCTCCCGGTACTTCTGCATGACCGGTATCCTCTTCAACAGGGCGGGACGGGTCCGGCTGGCACGACGGTTTTACGAAGCGGCGATCAGCGAAGCCCGGATCATCCGCCCCCTCTCCCGGCGGGCGTATGTCCTCTGCGACCTGTCCCTTGTCCTCGACAGAGGAGGCTGCGGGACCTGGGCGCAGGAAACGATGGGGTATGCCGTGGATGCCGCAACCGGGATCCGGCAGTTCCGGGAGCGGGAGGAAGTGTTCGACAACCTTGCCGCAGCGGTCCGGTGGATGCAGGAGGAGCGGACTGCATGAAGACGCTCCAGATCGTGATCGTCGGGAGGGTGCAGGGGGTGGGCTTCCGGGCCTGCGTCCGGAGAATCGCGACCGACATGAAGATCCAGGGAACGGTCATGAACCTGCCGGACGGGAAAGTCCAGGTCTATGCAACCGGCGAGCCCATGATCCTGGAAAAGTTCATATCCATGCTGTACGGGTGCCCAAGGGCACAGGTCAGGGACATCCGGGTACTCGAGATCCCGGAAAAGAAGTTCGAGGATTTTGCCATCATCAGGAGCGAGGGCAGGATCAGCTCAGGACTGTAAACGTCCCGCTCTTGTGCAGGGCGTCGGAGAGAACCTGCACCTGTTCGTTAAGCCGGGACGGTTCAAGCGTCTTTTTTATCCCGGCCTGAAGCCGGACAACCAGTTCGTCGGAGAGAATGCAGCGATCCGCGCTCATCTCGTACGCCGCTTCCGGTATCCCTTCCGCGACCAGTGCAAGGACCGCCCGGTCCGCCATTGCCGCCCGGTACGGGTCGATCATGTCGTGGACGAGCGAGCCGGGGCCCTCGTTTAAAAGCCCGAGATCGGGATCCAGCCGGGATGCAAGCACCGGCACTATGCACGAACCGAACAGCATGGCATAGCCGATCGAGAGCATCGCATTGACCGGGTCCTGCCGGATACGCGTAGTCCTCCGGCGGAACCCGAGTTCCGGGGGGGTGAGCCGGGCGATGATCTCGTAGTACATGTCGCTCACGAGCCGGTGGAGCCGTCGGATCTCCTCGAGCCGGATCAGGTAATCCATCTCGTCGTATGCCTTGTGCAGGAACTGGAGTTCGCCTTCGTAGAGGAGCGGGGCCTTGCGCTCCTCTTCGATATGCTCGATCATGAGGAGCCGGGACTTGAGCGTCCCCTTTGCAATCGTGACCGCGTACCGGTGTTTCGGGGCATTGACCTGGAGGCTTCGCATGCCGTTCTCGCGCGTATCGCCATAGGGCCGGATCACGCCGGACGGCGTTCCGTCCGCTTCAAAAAACGAGATCGGGATGCCGTTTTTGATAAGCGTGGTGACAACCGAGCTGTGGACGGTATGCCCGCCGATGATCAGGAGATGGGGGACCTTGCGCAGCGGGTATTCGTCGACCCTGCCCTTCTGCTGGACGATCAGCCGGATGGGTGTCGCCTTGATATGGGCAC
>Ga0116171_10001132_pt1 | contig 27285 bp, 32 predicted proteins | sample AD_JPNHW2_MetaG_FD_89798 | JGI IMG/M metagenome (GOLD analysis project Ga0116171, IMG submission 89798) | Active sludge microbial communities of municipal wastewater-treating anaerobic digesters from Japan - AD_JPNHW2_MetaG | ecosystem: Engineered > Bioreactor > Anaerobic > Digestate | place...
AGGGGTGCCGGTGGATCCGCTCGTGTAGAGAATAAAGAGGGGATCTTCCGCATCCATCTCCTCGCAGGGACAGTAGGCCGGGACATCCTGCATGAGCTCGTAGAAGTCCACCTCGATGCCGGGACGAAGTGCGATGGGTGGTTCCCTGCGCCTCCGGTGGATGATGAGGTGCTCCACGCTCGGGGCATTGTCAATCGCCTCCTCGGCAATCGTAATCAGGGCGATTGCCTTGCCGCGCCGGATGGATATGTCTGAGGTGATCACGACCTTTGCTTCCGCCGCTTTAATCCTCGTGTTCAACGCAGTCGTCCCGAATCCCGCGAAAACCACGCTGTGCACTGCACCGATCCGGGCGCAGGCGAGCATCGCGATGATCTGCTCCGGGACCATAGGCATGTAAATACAGACACGGTCGCCTTTCTTCACGCCGAGTTTCTTGAGACCGTTGGCAAATCGCATAACCTCCCCCAGCAGGCGCTGGTAGGTGTAGACCCGTTCCTTGCTGTCCTCCCCCCGCCAGATCAACGCGGCCTTGTTCCGGCGATCTCCTGCAACATGGCGATCCAGGCAGTTGGCTGTTATGTTGAGACGTGCGTTGGAGAACCACCGGGCGTACGGGTAGTTCCAGGCAAGGACAGAATCCCATGGCCGGATCCAGTCAAGCTCGCGGGCTACATTGCTCCAGAAACCTTCGGGATCTGCAAGAAAATCAGCATATGCCTTCTGGTAATCCCCGATCCAGGAGTCCCGTTTATACGCGGGATCCGGAGTGTAGTATTTCCCTTCATCAACGAGCCTGACGTCGAAATCTTCGGTCATACCGCATACTCCCTTGATTTTACATTTTTAATCATGGCAAATATGTTATTTATACATTTGCAGCACCGGCCCGGACTGCACCAATTTATAAAGATCCGCGACGGGCCGGTCCGTTCATTTTACAATAATCCCCGGTACACGGTATACGAACCATTATCTCCAAGCGTTCGATATACTTCCTAAATGCCGGATAATTTCAAGGGATGCATGCTTGGTGCGGCAATTGGCGACGCACTTGGTATGCCGAACGAGAGCACATCACCAAACCTGCAGAAGATGCGGTACGGGTACCGCAAAGCATACAAGGGGCACCCGAACGCCGGGCTGAACCCGGGCCAGTTTACCGATGACACCCAGCTCATGATACTGGCCGGAACACTCCTTGCAGACGGCAGGTTCAACGAGGAGCGGTATGCTTCAGCCATGAAGCAACTTTACGCCCGGGGGGGATTCCGCTTCCCCGACGGATCGATCTCCGCCGCCTGCGAGCATATGCTCCGTGACGATCCGACGGTTGCCGGTGTCAAATCGACAACGTCCGGCTGCCTCTCGATTGCAATCCCGTTTGCTCTCTCCTACCCGTCGCTTTCCGAAGGGATTGAACGGGCTGTCCGGGCATGCAATGTCACCCACACACATCCTGCCGCCCATGCCGCCATCTCGACACTCGTTGTCCTGATCTACTATGCCCTCAACAACAGCGGCGACGCGATCGCACAGGCTGAAAAAAAAGCGCTGGTCGAAGATGAAACCCTCGGCGGGAGAATACGCAATGCCCTGATGCTCTCGCGGGAAGGGATTGACACTGAAACCGCCATCCTGAAGATCGGGCACGATGTCTCGGTCTACCAGACCCTGCCGCTCGCAATCTTCCTGATCAGCAGGTACCAGGAATACCCCCCGGATCTCCTTACCGTTGCGGCGAATGTCGGCGGCAACACCGACACCATCGCCCTCATCTGCGGAGCATATATCGGTGCGAAGAAGGGGATGGAGGCGTTGCCTTCCGATCTCCTTGACGGCCTTGAGGACCGGCAGCGGATCGAACTTCTCGCGGGAAGACTCAATACAATGTACGAGCGCAGGCTGGAGCAGGTCTGACCGGGGGACCGGCAACCATGGATTCTCCCAGGTATCATTTTTTATATCCTGTTGAACCCGGCCGGAACCGCTGGCAATACCGGAATACCATTAAATTTTTTTACGAAGAATAGTGATGCATGAAGGTTGCGATCATCGGAGCATCGGGCTATGCCGGAGGAGAACTGATCCGGCTCCTCCACCATCACTCGGACGCTGAAGTGACCTGCGCGACATCCCGCAAGCTTGCAGGAACTCCTCTTACGAAAATTCACCCTCACCTGAAAGGGTTTACGGATCTTGCATTCTCCAACCCGGAGACCGAAGCAATAGATGCGGATGTTGCATTCCTCGCTGTCCCGCACACGGCAGCGATGATGTACGCGGGAAAACTGGTCTCGCGGGGCGTCAAGGTTATCGACCTGAGCGCAGATTACCGCCTTCCCAAAGCGGTGTACGAGCAGGTTTACGGGGTCACCCATACCGACTTTTTTGAAGTGCCGTATGGGATACCGGAGCTCCACCGGAAAGACATCCTGCGTGCCGCCTGCGTTGCAAATCCCGGCTGTTTCCCAACCGGTGCAACGCTTGCTGCCGCCCCGCTTGCAAAATATGCAAACACGGTGATCTTCGATTCCAAGACCGGGGTCTCCGGGGCGGGAGACAATCCTTCCGCGACCACCCATTATCCCAACGTAGGGGATAACGTAGGCCCGTACAAGTGGACTTCCCACCGCCATCTCGCGGAGATGAAACAGGAGCTCGCGTTCCTTGGATCGCAAGCGAAGTGCTACTTCACGCCCCACCTCGTCCCCGTCAACCGGGGCATCCTGACAACGGCCCATATCCTGCTCGACTCTCCCATGGAGACCAAAGAGGTCGAACAGATATATGAGAAGTTCTACAGGGACGAATATTTCGTCCGGCTCCAGAAACCGATGCTTGCTGCGGTCCGGGGGAGCAACTTCTGCGACATCGCCGTCGAATCCGAGGGACACCGGGTCGTCGTGGTGTCTGCAATCGACAACCTTGTGAAGGGAGCGAGCGGGCAGGCAATCCAGAACATGAATCTCATGTGCGGGTACCCGGAGACGGACGGGCTTGTCCATGCGGGCATGCTGCCGTAGGTGAATACCATGCAGGTACAGGAGATCATGACCAAAGATCCGATAACCTGTAGCATCAGTACGCCGCTTCGCGAAGCCGTGGGACTGTTACGGAAACACCATATCGGCGGGCTTCCGGTCATGGACGGGACCGAACTCGCCGGCATCATCACCGAATCGGATGTCCTCGCCCAGCTGGAGACCTCAAAAATCTCGGACGATCTCTGGCTGCCCTCTCCCTTTGAGATCATCGAGATTCCCATAAGGGAGTACATCAACTGGGAGAAGACCAAACAGGCGCTCTCCAATATCGGGGATACCCCGGTGAAGAAAGTGATGACCCGTCGCGTGATAACCGCAACGGAAGATATGGATATCGAGGCTGCGGCTTCCCTGATGTTAAAGGAAGGGATCGCGAGACTTCCGGTCCTCCGTGGAAAAAAACTTGTCGGGATCCTGACAAGGGCGGATATCGTGCAGGGCATCGGGAGATCGTATGACAATTCAGCAGGGAGTGCATGACGATGAAGTACCAGAGTATCTGCGGCATTGAGGGAGTTGCCGCAGCAGGCATCAAGGAGGGGAAATTCGGGCTTGCCCTTATCAGGGCAGACGGGACCGCCGCCGGCGTATTCACGACGAACCGGGTCTGTGCCGCACCGGTTGCGCTGATGCGGCAGCAGATAAAAAAAGGCCGGCTCGAAGCGGTCATTGTCAACAGCGGGTGCGCCAATGCCTACACCGGAAAACGGGGGTATGACGACGCCGTGTCAATGACGCAGGTTGCGGGGGAAGTACTCGGGACAGATCCTGCCCGGATCGGGGTTGCCAGTACCGGGGTTATCGGCCGTTACCTCGATCTCCCGCTGATATCCGGCCAGTGTAAAAAGATCGCTCCCCTGCTTACACACAGCCAGGACGCGGAAGTTTCTGCAGCAAAGGCGATAATGACGACGGATACCTTCCCCAAGCACGCGCTCATCCGGACAGAGTCCTGTTCCGTTGCCGGGATCGCCAAGGGAAGCGGCATGATCGCCCCGAACATGGGCACCATGCTTGCATTCCTGTATACCGATGCCGAAGTGAGCCCGGCAAAACTGAAGGAGGCTCTTAAAATTGCGGCAGACCGCTCCTTCAACCGGGTTGTTGTTGACGGGGACACCAGCACGAACGACGTCGCCCTCTGCACTGCCACGGGGAAAGCGGGCAAAGTCCCGTATGCGGAGTTCTGTGCAGCGCTCGAAGCCTGCTGCCGGTCCCTTGCAATCCAGATTGCACGGGATGGCGAAGGGGCAACGAAGCTTCTTGAGGTGACCGTGAAAGGGGCGCCTGACGAGAAGCGCGCTGCAAAGGTAGCAAAGACCGTGATCGAATCGCCCCTTGTCAAGACCGCGGTGTACGGGGAGGATCCCAACTGGGGCCGGGTCGTCGCCGCAGCAGGGCGTGCAGGGGTGAAGTTTGACCCGGACGGGATCTCGCTCTGGATCGGGGACGGTTCAGCAGAATTCCCCCTGGTGACCAAAGGGGTGATCATCGCCGACCTGAAAACGGCGAAACAGGCCATGCACGGGAAGACGGTTGCATTCACCCTTGACCTTGCTGCCGGCGACGGGGAAGCGACGGCATGGGGATGCGATCTCACGGAGAAGTACGTGGAGATTAACGGGAAGTATACAACATGAAACGCGAAGACGTGCTGATGGAGGCGCTGCCGTACATTCAGCAGTTCCATGGAAAGACAATTGTGATCAAGCTGGGCGGGCATGCAATGGTCGACCCGGTCATCCTCGAAAATGCGATCCGGGATGCCGTGCTCCTCAACTACGTCGGCATAAACGTCGTGCTCGTCCATGGCGGGGGCCCGGAGATCACCGAGAAGATGAAACAGATGGGCAAGGAATCGGTCTTTGTCGCGGGACTCCGGGTGACCGATGCCGAGACGCTGGAGATCGCGCAGATGGTCCTTGTAGGAAAGATCAACAGCAACATCGTCTCTTTAGTCGCAAAGTCCGGGGCAAGGGGCGTCGGCCTCTCTGGTAATGACGGGAGCCTGATCATCGCCCGCAAGATGGACCCCCAGAAGGTCAGGGTGGGGGGTGTCGAGCAGGAGGTCGATCTCGGGCATGTCGGGGATATCGAGTGGATCGATCCCGCGATCCTCCACACGCTGCTCGAAAACCGGTACATCCCGGTGATCGCCCCGATAGCCATCGACCGGGCCGGGGGCAGCCTCAACATCAATGCCGACACTGCCGCCGGCGATATCGCGGTCGCACTAAAGGCCTACAAGCTGATCAACATGACCGATGTCGACGGCGTTATGGACGCGTCCCGTACAAACGTCTTTCGGAAGCTCTCCGTTGACCAGGCAAACAAGCTCTTAAAATCGGGCGCCATCGGGGAGGGCATGATCCCCAAGGTGACCTCGGTCATCAACGCGGTTGAGAACGGCGTCGCATTCGCCCATATCATCAACGGCAATATCGAGCACAACCTCGTGCTCGAGCTCTTCACCCGCGAGGGTGTCGGAACGATGATCACCCTGAAATAACATTTCGTGTTCTCATGGCGGCAGAATCATCAGTTTTTCCAGGAGCCGGCAAAGAGATCGCGGTCCCGGTTATCGTCATCGCATTCCTTCTCCTGCTGGTGCCTCCCGCTTTTGCAGCTGACGAAAGCAGCCGGGCGGGAGCATCGGTCAATACCTCAGCCTCCCATGATGTCCTCTTCTTCTACGGCGATGGATGTGTCCATTGCGAGAATGTCCGGCCGTTCATTGACGAACTCGCCATCCGGTATCCGGATATGAATTTCCAGTACCTGGAAGTGTACCATAACACCACGAACCTGGAACGGTTCCAGCAGATCGCCGCCTCCCACAATATTGCTTCACCCGGGGTACCGACGCTTGTTGTCGGCGATACGATTCTCATCGGCGAGACCAGGATCCAGAATGGTGCCGAACTGGAGATCAGCCTGTGCTCTTCCGATGTTCATGCCAACACGACACCCAACGGTACCGCAAACTGCACTGCACCGGGTCCGGATCTCACGCTCCCGCTCGTGATCGGCGGGGCACTGGCCGACAGCGTAAACCCCTGCGCCTTTGCAGTCCTTATCTTCCTCCTGCTCTCCATCATCACCCTCCAGAGCCGCCGCCGGGTCCTGATGGTCGGAGGGATCTATATTGCGGCAGTCTTTGTCTTTTACCTTCTATCGGGGATCGGGCTCTTTGCGCTCGTGCAGGGAAGCGGCTTTTCCTCGGTGCTCTATACCGGGGCGGCAGCCCTCGCCATAATTCTCGGGCTTGTCAACATCATCGACGTGATCCGCAAGAACGAGGGATTCATCCTCGCGATACCGGAATCGAAGAAAGGGGTGATAGAACGGTATGTCAATACAGCATCCCTCCCGGCTGCGTTCATCCTCGGGATCCTTGTCGGGATTTTTGAACTTCCCTGCACCGGGGGGATCTACCTTGCGATCCTGTCGATGATGAGCAGAACCATGACGTTCCAGGACGGTCTCCCGTACCTTGTCCTCTATAACCTGATCTTCATCCTGCCCCTGATCGTGATCCTGCTCATCGTCACGTTCGGGCTTTCACCGGAGCGGGTGAACAGCTGGCGCCTTGAAAACCGCCGCATGCTGCGCCTGATAATCGGTATTGTCATGATCGCGATCGGGGTTGTGATGCTGTCGGTAAAATTCTAGGATCTTTTTTTCAGGGCAGGTTCCCTTCACCCTGGCATTCCCGCTGCCGTTCCTCGCTCATCATAATCAGGATCTCAAAGATTTTCTGGACGGAGGCCGGATCAATCTTTGCTTCTACCGCCCGCTTGAAAATACCCCCCAGCACGGTCTTCGTCCTCTCACCGTCATGGATCGGGAGGCCGTTCTGGAACTTGACGCGGGCAATCTTTTTGGCAAGTTCCTGCCTGTGGGCGATCTGCCGGATAATCTCCCGGTCCACGCTGTCGATCTCTTTTCTCAGATCCTCGATCCTCATATGGATTTATTGAACTATCCGGGGGTATAAACCCGATCCATCCGGAGACTGCCCCCCGGATCTGAGAAAGAACTATTGTTCCAGGCATCCTTGTACTAGGAGAAGCGCTATGTTGGAACGGATATCGCGACGGGAGTGGGTTGACCTTCTGGTTGCATGGGTTGCCATCTCCCTTGCATTTGCCATCATCTTCCTCCGCGATGCCGGCAGGGTCGACCCGGTTCTCGCGTTGCTGTTTATCGGGATTGCTCTTGTTACGGTCGGGATAGGGTTTATCGCCCACGAGATGGCGCACAAGTTCACTGCGATACGGTACGGGTTCTGGGCGGAGTTCCGGAAAGACAACATCATGCTGCTCGTTGCTGTCGCCCTTGCGGCGCTTGTGGGGGTTGTCTTTGCAGCTCCCGGCGCAACCGTCATTTACGACAACCGGGCATTCGGCGGAGGGATCACCCGCGAACAGAACGGGCGGATCTCCGCAGCCGGGCCGGTGACAAACCTCCTCTTATGTATCCCGTTTGCCGGGCTGCTCGTATATAGCGGGTTCTCCTCAAACCTGACGGGGAATATCTCCTCCATGATCGGGATTATGGGATTACAGGTGAACGCCATGATCGCCGCATTCAATATGCTGCCGGTCAGTGTCCTCGACGGGAAAAAGGTGCTCGCATGGAACCCGGCGGTGTTTGCCGCACTCATCGTTGCAGCCTTCGGTGTCCTGCTGCTCTCGTTCTATCCGGGCGTGCTGTAACAGGACACGGTGCCGTCTGCGATACCTGCACCGGGAACCCGGCCATTTTGAATGGGGGACTTTACGGTCGTGATTACCCGAGGGGGGCTTTTCACTGACCTTCCGCCCCGCGTTCAGTAACAAGGAAATACAAACGGCAGATAACCGGTTATCATGACCCTTTCAGAAACGCAGAAAGCAGAAGTCAGAGCAACGATGCAGCAGTATGCTACGACATACCGGAACAAGGATATCCGGGGACTTCTGGCCGTGTTCTCTCCCGGTATCTGCGGGTTTGGCAGCGGGCCGGACGAGGTGATCCATAACCAGGATGAATTTATCCGGCAGATCCGGCGCGATACCAGCCAGGCAACGGTCAACGCGGTCGAATTTTCGGATACGCAGATCTCCGGGGAGGGCCGGGTCGCGTGGCTGATGACAAAGTCGGCAATCACATTCACTGTTCCGGGTGCAGGGAAGCAGACGATGCAGGGGCGGTCCACTATGGTGATGAGAGACACCGGCAGCCGCTGGGTCATCGAGCAGATCCACTTCTCCATGCCCTATGGCGGACAGAGTACAGGGCAGTCATTCCCCGGTGCATAATACGGCTGGCCGGGTGAAATTGGAAAAATGAAATAATTTATCCGATCTTTTTTGACAGAGATTTCGTCTCCCCGGCCTCTTAATCAGGGCGTTTTCAGCGTACCCAGAACACGGACCACCTTCTGCCCTTTTTCGTACGCCTCAGAGAGCGCCGTCGGGTGGTTTCGGATCCCGCCGTACTTGTCGAGATCGTTTGCGATGATATTATCGTAGTACTCAAACCCCGTCGTATTGAAGAGCGCGGTGATCACGGGAAATGCCCCGTCAAAGACATTCTCCCACCCGAGGCCGGCGGTCGAGATGAAGATTCCCTTGTGCCGTTTTATATGGTCGTCCGGAAAATACAGGGTCTTTAAGATGAACTTCCGGGCCCAGAGGTACTGCTGCCGGTCAATGAACCCTTTGAGCTCGGCGGTGATCCCCATCGTGTAGATCGGGGATGCCACCGCGATGCAGTCGGCGGCAAGGATCTTTTCGTACAGGACAATTACATCATCATGCACGACACATTCGCCGGTCTTGTGGCAGGCATTACAGCCCCGGCATGGCGTGTAGTTCAGGGTTTTTAAAACAACCTTGTCGATTACTGCGCCGGCTGCCTGCGCCCCTTCGAGGAACTTGTCAAGCAGCGTCTCGGTATTGCCATGCCGGTGGGGGCTTCCGGAGATCCCAAGAACGGTTGTTTCCATGCACAATCACGCTGCAAGCCGTTTTTTTATCTCGGCGATAACAGTATCCGCAAGTTTCTCCGCATCGGCTTTTGCCGTCGGGTGGTTGAGGATTGCCCCCTTCTCGTCTACGTGGTTGACCATGAGGTAGCTGATATCCCGGTTCTTCACCTCGATCACGTTGTAGAAGCATTTCACCGAGGGGATCGCTGCATCGAAGACATAGCTCCAGTCCTGACCCGCTGTCGAGAGGAAGACCCCCAGTCGTTTCCCCTTCCGCTCCGGCGGGACGACCGGAAGTTTCAGGACATATTTGCGGGAGGTGAAGACCTGCGCACGGTCGATCAAGGCTTTCGCCTGCGCGGCAATCCCCATGCAGAAGATAGGGGCTGCAAGGACGATTACATCCGCTTCGATGATCTTGTCGTGGATGGCATCCATCCCGTCCCGCTGGACACATCGGTTGAGCTTCTGGCAGGCATTGCAGCCTTTGCAGGGATTGACATCCGCATCTGTAAGGGCCACCTTCCCGATGACAACATCCGTTTCCTTTGCCATCGCGGCCAGCACCCAGTCGAGCAGGATCTCGGAATTCCCGCCCCTGCGGGGGCTCCCGGCAAAAGCGAGGACTTTGATCACCATAGTTCTGTTCTATGTAACTGCATATCAAAAAAGGTTGGATGCCGGTGCCACTGCCCGGTTCCCGCATTTCCCCGGCCTGATGCAGCCGTCACTTCATGATCTCATCGAGCTGCGCTTTGCCGTACACATAGGCCGGCATGCCGGAGAGGAGGAACGTCACCCGCAGGGCTTCGTCGACTTCTTCCTTTGTCACGCCGAGGTTTGCTGCACCCGCAAGCTGCGCCCGGACCGCATGCTGGTCCCGGAGGGCAGCTGCAATCGCGATGGCGATCAGCTTCTTGGTCTTCTTCGAGAGCCTGCCGTCGTCCCAGATGTGCTCCTCGAGCTTCATCACCATCTCGTACATCTCGGGATCCTTGTCGCAGAGCTCCTTGAAGAACCGGGGGACTTTCCCGATCTTCTTCTCGAGTCCCTTGATCCGCTTCTCATTCTTTTCTGCCATACTATTATTCCTCCAGCTGCATCGGTTCGCCGCAGCAGACCAGTTCCCCGCCGCCAGCTTCCCGGACCACCACAACGTTGCCGCAGATCTCGCACCTGAAGACCTGCCCTTCCCTGCTTACATTCACCATCTGTCAACCTCCTCTTTAAAGCCCGGGACAGACCTGAACCTTCGCCTGCACGTATGACAAACGAAAGGGCTGCCCCGGAGTTCAACCGGCGGTACAATGAAATGTGAAAATGAAGATTTTCAGACGTTGCTCTTGCCCCGCTTCGGCGGGTGCCTTGCATCCTCGGGTGTCTTTATGTCAGGGCGGATGTGCGTCATCGGGAAACACTGGTACTCTTCACATGCACAGGCCGGGCATTTTCGTAAGTCCTGCTCGCTTTTGTCAAGGGTATACTCCTTTCCGCAGTCGAGGCAGACGTATTTTCCGGGGCCAACTTTCTGACCTGCCGTATAGGTCTTCTGTTCGGTCAAGCCTTTCACCAAACCTCTCATTCTGCTCGTGAATATAAATGACTTATGTTTATACCAGTTGAAACCCGGGGCATATAGTCCGGGCGCTGCAATACCAGAAAACTCTAATAACACCCCTGCGGAACAGTTCCACCATGGGAAAGAAGGTCATCGGCATCCTCGGAAGCCCTCTTCCGGAAGGCAATACCGCCCGGCTGCTCGAACGGGCACTTCAGGGAGCACGGGATGCAGGGTGCGAAACCGAGACGATCCATGCAGCCTCGCTCAGTTTTGAATCCTGTATGGAGATGATGTTCTGCAGGGAGCATGATACCTGTATCATGGACGATGATATGCAGGCAATCTACGGGAAACTGAGGGAGATGGACGGGCTCATCGTCGCAACCCCCGTCATGACGATGGGAATCCCCGGGAAGCTCAAGTCGCTGTTCGACCGGTGCCAGGTCTTCTTCATGGCCAAATATATCCGGAAACAGCCACTTATATCAAAAGAGCGGCGGGCGAAACGCCAGGCACTCTTCATCTGCATCTCCGGCATGGATGTCCCGGGCGTTTTTGATGGCGCAAAAAAAACCCTGCTCGCATTTCTGGATATTATCGACTGCCCGCTGTCCGACGAGATGCTTGTGCCGGGCATGGATGCTCTGAAGGACGTTTCGAAGCACCCTGAGCTGCCCGATGCAGCATACCGGAAAGGGTTCGCGCTCGGAGAGCAGCTGAACGCGAAATGACTTTTTCCTCCCTCACAGCATCCCTTTCTCTTTCAGGCTTGTATACCCGGATTTTGCGACGATGATATGATCGAGGAGCTGGATCCCAAGCGTTGATCCGGCATCGCGGAGCTGGGCGGTGATCGCGATATCCTGCGGACTTGGTTCAAGCGAGCCCGAGGGGTGGTTGTGGACGCAGATCACCGATGCAGCCCGATCGGTGATAGCCTCGGCAAAAACCTCCCTCGGATGAACAAGGCTGTGGTTGAGGAGGCCGATGGTTACCGTGCGTTTCGCAAGAACCTCTCCCGCCCCGTTCAGCGTGATGCAGATGAAATGCTCCTGCCGCTGCCTCCGCAGGTCTTCAACCAGCGGGAGAATATCTCCCGGGGCGGAGATACGATGTGTACCATCTCTTTTATCATAGTACCGGCGCCCGATCTCGAAACAGGCCATGATCTGGGATGCCTTGGCAGGGCCAACCCCTGTGATCCCTTGGAGCTCTCCGTACGAGAGGGGGGCTGTCCCGGTACGGATCCGTTCGCGGATATCCCGGGCAATTGCCCTCACGTCACGACTTTTTGTGCCCCTGCCTATGATCACTTCAATAAGTTCGGTATCCGAAAGAGCCGGAGCACCCTTTTTTGAGAGTTTCTCGCGGGGACGATCCTCTGCGGGGACATCCTTCATTTTTTTCATACAACCGCCACGGGTCCGGTTTTTTTCCCTGCAACCATCATATCTCACGGTTGGTCTTGTACCCGCTCACAAAAACCTTTCCCGTGTACCGTGAAGGTAACATGCCGACTGCCGGCCCCCGCATCCCCCAATTCCAGCCGGTGCCCCCGGGCGATGCCTCTTAAAGAATCTTTAAGTAGTGACTTTTCTTACCATTCCACATGGCAACAACCGACAATGCAAAAGAGGCATATGCTGGCGAATCGCAGGCAAACCGGAAGTACCTGGCGTTCTCGGAGAAGGCTGCGGAGGAAGGATACAGGAACATCGCGACACTTTTTAAGGCTGCGGCCGAGGCTGAGGCGATCCATGCAAGAAAACTTCTAAAAGTCCTCAATACCGTCGAAACGACAAAGGACAACCTGCAGGCGGGCATTGCCGGAGAGACCCACGAGTTTACGGAGATGTATCCCGCATTTATCAGGGCTGCGGACGAGGAGAAGCGATCTGACGCCGTGCTCGCCTTTACCTATGCGATGAAGGCCGAGCAGGTGCATGCAAAACTCTACGAGAAGGCGCTCGCGTTACTCAAATCGGGCAGCGACATGGGACGGGAGAAGATCTTCCTCTGCCCCGTCTGCGGGAACATCGAGATCGGCAAAGCACCGGAACGGTGCCCCATCTGCAGTGTCTTTGGAAAACAGTTCCGCGAGATTACCCTTTAAACTTTAAACGCTTTTTTTACGAGAACCATTCCTGAAAAAGGGACATTTTATCGCCGGGTGGGATCAGCCGGTCCTGTTCTTATTTCTCCGGTGGAGCCAGAAGACGACCAGTGCAAGGGCAACCAGGGTGGCCCACGAGGCGGTATAGATGACGATGATGGGATTGAGAATTATGGGGGGTGCAGCGGTCACGACCGGCTGGACCGGCGGTTCGGAGACGCGGAGGGTGACGTAGGCTGAGGACGGGAAGCGGTACGTGCCGTCGAAGTACCGGATCAGGACCTTTGCATCTCCCGACGAGATGACGGCTTTTACAGGGCTGTTCCTGACATTGGGAAAGGCAATCGAGCGGGTAACGCGCTCGCCCCGGTCCTCAATTTCGTAATACCATGAATCAGGGTAGGCCGGATCATAAGCATCATCGATGCCCGCATAGAGTGTGGAACCCGGCGGTATCTTCACCGTGAAAACGGCAGTCTGGTTCTCGTCCGGTACGATAATTCTTCGGGTGGCTGATTCCCCGTAGTTGAGTGGCAGCGCCAGTGAGAGGCTGCTGCATTCCGCGGGCAGTGTCCTGTCGGAGACGGTAAACGCCGGTACTTCCGGCACTTTCGGTTCTTCCGCACAGGCATACCGGTCGTCCATGACCTGCCCGTACGTCAGCGCGAAGTCGTAGATCCGGACCTCGTCGAGCCCACCCTTAAAGTACCCGTTGCACTGCGGATCGGGCCCCGTACCGGTGCCCGCATCAACGCCCAGCATTACGTCGTTAGGGTAAGTATAGCTGACGGGGCCTCCCGATGCATTTGCCACGTTCCGAAGGACGCCATCGAGATATATTTTGCTGGTTGCCCCGTCATACGTCCCGGCAACGTGGTGCCACCGGTGGAGCGTGATGCTCTCATGCTGTACCGGGACAGATATGTCCCCTTCCCGCGTACTCACGGTCCACCAGAGATCCTTCCCGTCATCAAATGCCAGCCGGTACCCTCCCTCGTTATAGGTCGAGATCAAAACCTGCCGGTCAAACGAGTCGACAGCGAACCAGAGGTCAACGGTGATCGCCTTCTCCGGGTGATTGATCGACCTGTACGGGATTGCAACATAGGAGCTGGCTCCATTGAAGAAGAGCGCCTCGTTGCAGGCACCTTCACGGATGCGGGTTGCATTAAAGATCTGCCCGGAATTCCCGTTTCCGGAGAAGTCTATCGCATACTGGCCGGTTGCCTCGTTCATATTGAGGAAAAGGATGGGTTCTGCGGAGGTATCGACGGCTCCGGGAGCGGCATGGACGCCGGCAGTCAGGAGAATGAGGAACACGCAAAGTGCCATGCACCCGGCACTCCGTTGGAGAACAGAGGCTGTCACCGTCACTTCACGTATCCAGTATAGGGTACGGGTTCAAAAATATATTGCGTTGGCAGCTCAGCTACGTTTTTTACAATTGAGGGCACTATGTCGGTTGATGCACACGGTTACCGTCTACTCCACGAAGAACTGCCCGTACTGCCGGATGGCAAAGGCTTTCCTAGACCGGCAGGGTGTCCGGTACACAAGCATCGATGTCGGGGAGAATGCGGATGAGGCCAAAAAGATGATCGCGATCTCCGGCCAGCGCGGGGTGCCGGTCATCACCGTCGACGATGAGGTGATTGTCGGATTCGATTCCCGGCGTCTCAACGAGCTCTTCGGAAACCCGGCGGAGGGTACTTCCTGCGATGTCCTGATTGCCGGGGCTGGTCCTGCCGGGCTTACCGCTGCGGTCTACTGCGCACGCAAGCTGTTAAAGACGGTCGTCGTTTCCGAGAATATCGGAGGGCAGGCGCTCGAGTCGTGGGCCATCGAGAACTACATGGGCTTCCGGATGGTAACCGGCGAGGATCTCATGAAAACATTCGAGGAGCAGGCACGATCGCAGGATATCCGGCTGGAGATTGACCGGGTATCATCGATCGTGCAGCTGGAGAACGGGTTCTTTGTCACGACGGCGGCAGGGCTCAGTTTCCATGCGGTTTGCGTCATCCTCGCGCTCGGGAAACACCCGAGAAAACTCGATGTCCTCGGGGAAGACCGGTTCATCGGGCGTGGGATCTCGATCTGCTCGACCTGCGATGGCCCGCTCTTCAAAGGAAAACGGGTGGCTGTTGTCGGCGGCGGCAATTCCGCCCTGCAGACCGCCATCGAGATGAGCGGGATTGCGAAATCGGTGAACCTGATTGTGCGGAGCACAATCCGTGCGGACGAGACGTACCGGAATACCCTTTTGCAAAAACCGAACGTCACGGTACACGAGCATACCCGGGTTACCGGCCTCACCGGCGACCGGTTCCTCACCGGTATTACTATCACCGACGAAGAAGGCCGGGAGCAGGCGATTGACCTTGACGGCGTCTTTGTCGAGATAGGGTGGTTGCCTAATACCGAATTCGTCGGGAATTTCCTTACGCTCAACAACCTGAAGGAGATCGTCATCGATCCGGACTGCCATACCAGCAGGCCCGGCATCTTCGCCGCCGGGGATGTGACCTCGGTCAAGGGCAAGCAGATCATCATCGCTTCCGGGCAGGGTGCACAGGCAGCCCTTGAAGCATATGAATACGTAATGAGGAAAAAAGCCGGTGCTGGCGGATCGAAGGAGTGACGGGGGATCAGGCTCCGGGATTGTATCACCTGCCGGTGACATCCATGCAACCCCGGCAGCGGTTGCCCTCTTGTGGAGTCTGGTTCTCCGTGGCTGATTTTCTGAACGCAACCCGGTTATGAAAAACAATTTTGAAAAAAAACGGGGGTTACCTGCCGCCCTGCTTCCTCCGGTCTTTCTCCCGGTACCCTTCCAGCAGGACGGTTGCGATGTTCTTTACCGGTTTGCCGGTATGCTCCGATATATGGAACTCGCAGAACGGGCAGGACGTGATGACAATATCTGCACCGGTCTTTGCGATCTCCTCGCCCCGCCGCTTACCGAGCGCTGCCGCTTCCTCGGGATTCCCGGAACGGACCCCGCCGCCGGACCCGCAGCAGATTGAAGGCATCTCCACGAGGTCAACGACCTGCCGGATGAGCCCGCGGGGCTCATCCCGGATGCCCTGCCCCCGCAGCAGGTGGCAGGGATCATGGTACGTTGCCCGGATCGGCAGGCGTGCCGGGGGTTCGATGCCGCATTCGGTCAGGAGCTCGTTGATGTCGATGACCCGGAACGGCGTCGTGTAATCGTTCTTGAGCGTGGTGCCACAACCGGCGCACATGGTCAGGACGGTATCGATCCCCCGTGACGTAAAGGCTTCGATATTGCGCTTTTTCAGTGTCCCGACATAATCCGGCTGCCCCGTCCGGATGAGGGGAGAACCGCAGCAGACCTGCTCTTTTGGGATGACGACCCGGATGCCATTGCGCCGGAGAACCTCGACAGCGTCAAACGCCGACTGCTGCTGCCGGAGATTATACATGCAGCCGACAAAGAACCCGACCGTTGCCTTGACCGGCCCGTACGGTTCGATGACATCGCCGACCTTCTCAAGGAACGATTCAGAGGTCCGGGGAATGCTCCTCCCGGTCTTCTCGACGAGCGCAGCAACCTCCTGATGACGCGGCAGGGTCCGCCCCTGTTTGTTGGCAAGCGCCCGGAGCTTCTCGATGGCTTTCCCGGGGATCTCGATCTTCTTCGGGCAGACCTTCCAGCAGGCCTGGCACGTCGTGCAGGTGAAGAGCCCCTTCTCGATCGCCTGGGGAACCCGGTTTACGGAGTCCCTCGGGTCGAGGGCGAGCCGCATCTCCTCCCGCATTGCTGTCGGACCGGAGAACGATGTGACGTCAACCGCAGGGCAGATCGAGACGCATGCAAGGCACTCGATGCAGCTGCGCAGCGGCTTGATCGCATCGATCTGCTGCTTTGTCGGCATGACGCAGACATCGCCGGGCTGGAGCGGGGGGAGGTTTTTGAGCGCCGGCAGGAGATCGACCACCAGATCCTTTTTTACCGGCAGCTTCAGGGGCTCGATCACGGTCCCCGTACGGGCTTCCTCCATGCAGGCCAGAACCGGCTCGCCGTTGACGAGCACGGCGCAGCTTCCGCACTGGCCGGAGCCGCAGCAGTACCGGTACGAGAGCGTGGGATCGATCCCGTCATGGATAGCATGGAGGACGTGGAGCACGCGGGCGCCTTCGTTCACACGGACGATATAGGTCTCCAGCCTCGGGGTTTTATCGCACGCGGGATCAAACCGCGAAACCCTGACGGTAACCTCCTTCATGCCGCACCACCTCTCTTCTCAATACCTTCCCCTGCAAGGGAGAGGAACGTGTGCGAGAACGGCGAGTGCTCCGCGTCCCACGCCTGGGTGATGTCGGTTCTTGTGTGGGCGCCGCGGGACTCGGGACGGAGCAGGGCTGCCCGGCAGACCAGCGAGGCGGTCAGGATCATGTTCTGGACGGTGCAGCATTCGGGAAGGTTCCGTGAGGATCTTGCTGAAAGGGGAATCGTCGCGAGCCGGTTGACCGTGTCAAGCGTTGCCTTCAGTTCACCGGCGGTCCGGAATATGCCCGCCCCTTTCCACATCGCCTGCCGGAGCTCGTCTGCCACGCGGGCAGGGTTCGCATTGCCTTTAAAAAAGGCCGAGAGCCGGTCTTTTTCGCGCCGGACCTGGTCCGGGTCGATCTTTTTGATGCGCTTCTCCGATTTTCCGGCGAACTCCCCGGCCCGTTTCCCGTAGACCTGGGTGTCGGCAAGTGCGTTGCCGCCAAGCCGGTTTGCCCCGTGGACTCCCCCCGCAGATTCCCCGCAGGCAAAGAGACCCGGGAGCGTGGTCTGACACTCCGTCGTTATCTTAAGCCCCCCCATCATGTGGTGGGCAGTTGGCGCAACTTCCATGGGCTCCTTTCGGATATCCACGCCAAACTTGAGGAACTGTTCGAGCATCACCGGGAGTTTCTCCTCGATCTGCTGACGGGGCAGGTGGGTGACGTCGAGATAGACCCCGCCATGGACAGTGCCCCTCCCCTGCAGGATCTCCGTTGCGATTGCCCGCGAGACGACATCCCGGGTGGAGAGCTCCATTCTTTCGGGGTCATACTTCTTCATGAACCGTTCGTGCAGCGCGTTTACGAGGACTCCGCCCTCGCCCCTTACGGCCTCGGTAACGAGCCTGCCGCGCGCATCGTACGGGTATACTGCACCGGTCGGGTGGAACTGGACCATCTCCATATCGATCAGCTCCGCCCCCGCCCGGTACCCGATGGCAAACCCGTCGCCGGTCCCGCTCGATGAATTCGTGGAGATGTCATAGATCCTCGTTCCCCCGCCAGTCGAAAGGACCACAGCATCGGCAGTAACCGCCAGCAGATCCCCGCATTCATCGATCGCAAGGGCGCCGATGACCCGGTTGCCTTCCCTGAGCAGGTCAAGTGCAGTAACTTCGCTCAGGACCCTTACATCGGAAAGCCCAAGCCGGTCGATCAGTGTCGCCATCATCTCGTGACCGGTCCGATCGCCGGCATAACAGGTCCGGGGGAACCGCTGCCCGCCAAACGGGCGCTGGCAGACCTGGCTGTCCTCGGTGACATCGAAGACCGCACCCCAACGGATAAGGTCGGCGAACCGAGCCGGGGACTCTGCAACAAGGGTGCGGACAAGCCCGGGATCATTGAGGTACGCTCCGCCTTTCATGGTGTCCGAAAAATGCCCTTCGCAGGAGTCCTGCTTTTTCAGGACCGCGTTGTACCCCCCTTCTGCCATCGGGGTGCACCCGCCTTTTCCGGGGACCGTCTTTGTGATGAGCACCACGTCCCCGTACCCGGAAGCCTCGATCGCCGCCCGTACCCCGGCCCCGCCGCTCCCGATCACCAGCACGTGGCAGTCTATGACGTCATCTGCACGCATCTTATTATCTGGTGGATCGTATAGTATGATAAAATCGAGGCTGACAGCCCTCGACAGCAGGATACAATCTATGAGACTCCTGATGAAATTCGGAGGCACCTCCGTTGCGGATGCGGCGTGTATCGGTCGCGTTGTTGACATCATCGAACAGCACCACAAGAACGGCGAGGAACTGGCCGTTGTCGTCTCTGCGCAGAGAGGAGTCACCGACCAGCTCATCGAGACCTCCACAAACCTCGCGACGAGCAGGGATGCCTCTCCCATCGAGCCCCTGATTGCGTCCCTGCGGACCCGGCACATGACCACGCTGCAGGGTGCAGCGCCGGGATTTGTAGCGGAGATCGGGCCGATCATCGAGGAGCGCCTATCAGACCTGCGCAATATCTTAAACGCGGTTTACAATCTCCGGGAGCTCACGCCCCGGTCAAAGGATTATATCATCTCCTACGGGGAGCGCCTGCTTGCCCCGATAGTCGGGGCGGCTCTCGAACAACGGGGCATTCCCTCCGTCGTGCTCGACGGGTGCGAGGCCGGTATCGTGACGACCCCGCAGCACGGTGAATCCACCGCACTTCCGGAATGCGACGAACGGATCCGGCGCAGGATCCGCCCCCTGCTGAAGAAATCGGTGCCGGTCATCATGGGGTTCATGGGTTGTTCCCAGGAAGGCATCATCACGACGCTGGGGCGGAGCGGTTCGGACTACTCCGCATCGATTATCGGGGCAGGGATCGATACAGGCGAGATCTGGATCTGGACCGATGTCGACGGGATCATGACCTGTGACCCCCGGGTGATCAAGGATGCCCGGGTGATCCCGGAGCTCTCGTATCTCGAAGTGATGGAGCTCTCGTTCTTCGGAGCCAAGGTGATGCACCCGCGCTCGATCGAGCCGGCAATGAGAAAGAACATCCTTGTCCGGGTCAAGAACACCTTTAACCCGGCCGGGCCCGGAACGACAATCGTCAGGACCGAGAAACGCGATCACCGGGTCGTCAAGGCGCTCACGTTTATCGAGAAGGTAGCCTCCCTCAACATCAACGGTGCCCAGATGATTGGTCGCCCCGGCGTTGCTAGGGAGATCTTTACTGCCCTTGCCGAAAAGGAGGTCAACATCATGATGATCTCGCAGGGTTCATCCGAGGCGAACATCTCCCTCATTGTTGACGAAGCGCAGATCGATATCGCGGTGCAGGCGCTCGCCCCGCTCGTTGAAAAGGGCATCGTACGCGAAGTGATGCAGAACCGGGACGTGAGCGCTGTCGCCGTCGTAGGTTCCGGCATGGTAGGGGCCCCGGGAACCGGCGGCAGGATCTTCACGGCGCTCGGGAAAGCCGGCGTCAACGTGATGATGATCTCGCAGGGATCCTGCGAGGCGAACATCTCGTTTGTTGTGCGGCAGGAAGACGGGGCAAGGGCAGTCCGGATCCTGCACGACGAGTTCCGGCTCTCGGAGGCTTCGGATGAGTAGCCGCTCCTACGCAGATGCAGGAGTGGACATCGATCTTGAGGCAACCGCTATCAGGGCTCTTATTAAGAACCTGACCTTCCGCAGGAGCGCCACTCCCCGCATGACCGGAGAGGTCGGCCATTTTGCAGGACTTATCGAATTTGGCGACCATGTCCTCGCCCTGACAACCGACGGTGTCGGTACCAAGATGCTCGTTGCAGACATCATGGAGGACTGGTCGACGGTAGGGATCGACTGCATGGCGATGAACGTCAACGACCTGTACGTGATGAACCTTGAGCCGGTCGCCTTCGTGGATTACATTGCAACGAACAGCCTCTCCGTTGAGAAGATGGCCCAGATAGGAAAAGGCCTCAACGAGGGTGCAAGGCAGGCAAACATCGATATCGTTGGCGGGGAAACGGCGACCTTAAAGGGGCTTGTCAACGGGCTCGACCTTGCCGGCACCTGCCTCGGGCTCCAGAAGAAGGACCGGGTCGTGACCGGCGAGAAGATCGTGCCCGGGGACGTTATCGTCGGGGTCCCGTCAACGGGCATCCACAGCAACGGGCTCACGCTCGCCCGCCGGGTCGTCGAGGAACACGCAGATTACCACACGAAACTGGAAACCGGCAGAACCCTTGGCGAGGAACTGCTCACCCCGACACGGATCTACGCGGAGAGCCTCTCTGTCTGTGCCGGCACCCCCGTACACGGCATGTGCCATATCACCGGCGGCGGCCTGCTCAACTTCAGACGCCTGAGCAGGTACGGCTTTAAGATCACCGATCCCATCACGCCGCCGGCAATCTTCCGGTGGATCCAGAAGACCGGCAGGATCGACGATAACGAGATGTACAGGACCTTCAACATGGGCATGGGGTATGCGTACATCGTCCCCAAGGCATCCGTTCCCGCAGTCCTTGCAAAAGCAAAGGGCGCTAAGGTCGTCGGGACCATTGTCAGGGAACCCGGCGCGTTCTTGAAAAACGAAGAAGTGACCTGATACTATCAAAAGACCAGATTGTATCAAAAGCCCGCTCTTTTTTCAGGCTTCAGGATCGACGGCAAGATCCGATTTTTCCGCCTTATCGGAGACAATCACGCTGTTTCCCGATGGATCGTCGAGGATCAGGGTAAATGCAAGGTTTCCATCCCGCGCCTGCCCGATACGCTTCAGGAGGGTGCGGGCATTCTCTTTCTGGGAGGGATCGCCTTCGCGCTCTGCGCCGATAACGACCTGCTCGATCCGATCGAGCACACCCTCGACATTGGAGACAAAACCCGTGCAGGCGGGGCCGGGATCGATCTCGACGCCAAGCTCGGGGATTGCAAGCGATGCGGTCATGCTGCGCACGATCCGGGCGGCAAGATCCTCAGGGGAGCTTACGGCAAGCGTGTACCGTGCCGGTTTTGCAGACTTAAGAACCTGGGTATCGACGTAACGGTACCCGCAGTGGGGGCAGTTTGCGCTGATGATTAAAATATCGGAGAAATAGGGGATATTTTCGGTCTGGTACCGGAATTCTATCTCCTCAGAACATGTCGGGCAGGGACCCGGGACGGTCTTTAGCACGTCGGTTCAGGCTCCGCCGATCTTGTCGCGTGAGATCTTGACGGACATCGGGGTCAGGACAACGTAGCGCTGGTCGCCAAGTCCGATGATGTCGCCGTTGACATCCTTTGCAACTTCTTTCAGGTCTTTCAAGACCCGCTCGTACGTGACTTTGTCCATCTTGAGCCGGGAGATGTCCACGATCACGATATTGCCGGAATAGACCTCGTCCTTGACACGGGGGGTGTCTTTCAGGTCGGTGATTGTCGCGATCTTCACAAGGAGCGCGGGGGAACCGGCCTGTTCCTCATAGGAAGTCAGGTCGAGGTCCATGTAATCCTCGTCAGATGTGCCGGCACTCTTCCCAAGGAGGGTATCAATGATTTTAACCATAACAAAACTGTATAAAGAATTTTATTTAATAGTATCTGTCCGTTCCTGACGAAAACGATAACTTTTGGCGCACCCGTGCGTTATATTGCCGGATTTCAGAACTCAAGGTTCCAGATCTCGTCCCCGACAAAGTGGACTTTTTTGCACATCTTGCCGGAAGCACTTTCCAGGATCTGAGGCGCATCGAAGAGGGCGAGCGCGATCGCAAGTGGTTTTCCGTGCCGGTCATCCACGACCTGCACCGGGGCCTGTGCCCTGACATCGGGGGTAACCTTCGTGATCCCCGGGCGCATGACATCGGCGCCGTTGACAACGAACGGGATCGCCCCGGCATCGACAGAAACCCTCCGCTGCGGGAACGGGCGTTCGATTGCCCCCTTCAGGGTGGGGAAGATCCAGCCGCCGTACTCCATGATCAGTGGTTTCTTATTGACCAGGTAAAAACAGAGATCGTCGCTGCTCGTCTCAAGGATCTCGATCGATTCTGCGGCAAACAGATCGGCCCCCTCGCCGATCTGATCCTTAAGCCGGGTAAAAATCTCCGCTGCCTGGCCTTTCCGGATGGTGTGGCGCTTTTTTACCGTGAATTTTTTCATCGTCTGTCATACCAATCACGTTCCGTCAAGAAATAGTTTGCCGCGTTCAGGGTAATCCCCTGACCCCCCTCCTCTCAGGAAAAGCCTGCTGCAACGGAAAATCCGCCCATATCCACGGTATGTTTATGTATCCTGCCTGCTCACTAATAGTACTCCAGAGCGATGGATAAAGGGTATTTTGTATGACCAAGCGACCGTTGGATATTTTGGATCAGACACTGAACCGCCAGCCTGTGCTTGTCTCGCTGAAAGGAGGCAGGGAGATCCGTGGCGTCCTGCAAGGCTACGACGTCCACATGAACCTTGTCCTCGACAAAGCAGAGGAGATGGAGGAAGGGCAGGTAAAAAAGGTCGGGACGCTGATCGTCCGTGGGGATAACGTCATCTACATCTCGCCATCCATTGAGTAACTGAGGTGAATCGTAATGTCAAAGGGAACGCCCTCGATGGGCAAGATGAACAAGAAGACCCATATCGCCTGCCGGCGCTGTGGGAGCATCTCGTATCACGCACAGAAGAAAGTCTGTTCAGCCTGCGGGTTTGGGAGAAGCACCAAGCTGCGCAGCTACAAGTGGACTAACAAGCGGCCGAAAGTCCCGACGCATTAATTGAGGAGTTGTATGTGTGGAATCGTTGGCATCGTGGATGCCGGCGGCGTATCCATCCAGCTCTATTATGCAATGTACGCTCTCCAGCACCGGGGGCAGGAGAGCGCCGGGATCTCAACTTTTGACGGCCAGACCCTGTATAAGTTTAAAGGCCAGGGCCTTGTTGCCGACGTCTTTTCTTCCGCTGTTCTTTCTGACCTGAAGGGGACTGCCGGTATCGGCCATGTCCGGTACCCGACAACCGGTGCCAACCTCCCCGAGAATATCCAGCCCCTCAACTTCCAGTTCAAGGACCACTCGATCTCCATCGCCCATAACGGCAACCTGGTCAACACGAAAGAACTGCGTGCAGGTTTCGAGAGGGCCGGGGAGATCTTCACCACGACCACGGACACCGAGGTCATCGCCCGGATTTTGATGGACGAGATCGGGAGATCGGGGAGCGTCGAGGATGCGGTCAACCTCTGCATGCACAAGGTCCGGGGTTCGTATTCGGTCGTGATGATGATCGACGGCATCATCTACGCGTTCCGCGACCCGCAGGGCATCAAGCCGTTCTGCATCGGGAAAACCGCGAACGGGTACCTGGTCGCATCGGAGAGCGTTGCGATCGATGCCCTGGACGGGACGTTTCTGCGCGACATCAGGCCGGGCGAACTCATCCGGATGGATGCGGAGGGGGTCCGGTGCACGCAGATTGCGGTTGCCACCTGCCGGGCGCACTGCATATTCGAGTACATCTATTTCGCCCGTGCGGATTCCATCATCGACGGAAAACTGGTGTACGAGGTCCGGTCCCGGATCGGCCGGAAGTTGTACGAGGAGGACCCGGTTGCTGCCGACAGCGTCTCGCCGGTGCCCGACTCCGGCACCGCGTACGCGATCGGGTATGCGCACCGGTCCGCTTTCCCGTATATCGAGACCCTGATGAAGAACCGGTACATGGGACGGACCTTCATCATGCCAAGCCAGCAGCAGCGCGAGCGGGCGGTCCGGATCAAACTCAATCCCATCCCCGCCCACCTTGCAGGCAAGTCCGTCGTGCTGATCGACGACAGCATCGTGCGGGGCACAACCTCCCGACGGATCATCGAGCTGATCCGCGAGGCTGGGGCAAAAGAGGTCCACATGCGGATCGGGTCACCCCAGATCAAGGCACCCTGCTACCTCGGCGTTGACTTCCCGACCCGCGAAGAGCTGATCGCAAGCGACAAGGTTGAGGAGGAGGTCCGGAAGTGCATCACGGCAACGACCCTCCACCATGTCTCGCTCGACGCCCTCATCGAGGCAATCGGGTGCGGGAAGGACAACCTCTGCGTCGGGTGCCTGACCGGCTGCTACCCGCTTCCAATCGAAGGCGAGACCGGGCTTACCCCCCACATCGACTTCGTGGCCGGGACGTACCAGGCAAACCTTGGGTCGTTTGAAGAGAAACTCTGATGGGATAGTGCACCTGCCTACCCGCCTGCAAGGCTTTGCCCTGAACCTCAGCCGTTGACGACCGGGGTCTGCCGGGGGAGGATCCGGGAATGGAATATATCAGGAACGCATTCAACGATTTTGCTACGGAATACGATGCCCAGCGGGAGTTCGTCATCCCGGACCTGAGGGGGTTTTACGAGGCTGCAGCATGGGCGGCGGAGACGGATCAGTTGGAACCGGCCATCCTTGACATCGGCGCCGGGACGGGGCTTCTCTCCGCGTTCATGCTCCGGAAATTCCCGCAGGCGACGTTCACGCTCATGGACATTGCCGAAAACATGCTGGAGAGGGCAAAGGAGCGCTTTAAGGACCAGGAGAGGATCCGGTATATTGTCTGCGATTACAGCAGTTCTGATCTCTCCGGGCCGTACGACATCATCTGTTCCGCCCTGTCGATCCACCACCTCGAAACCGGGGACAAGCGCCGGCTCTTCCACCGGATCTTTTCTGCATTGAAACCGGGTGGGATGTTCATCAACGCGGACCAGGCAGACGGCGAGACGGCATATTTCCGGGAGAGATACCTTGAGTACTGGAACGAATTCTTAAGGAACGGCCCCCTGCGCGATGCCGAGAACGCCGGGATCCTGAACCGGCGGAATACCTATGACCGGAACGAGAAACTCTCCCTGCAGCTTGAATGGCTCAGAAAAGCCGGATTTGCCGACGTTGATGTGGTCTACAAGAACCGGACCTTCATCGTGACCGTTGCCCGGAGGGACGGCAACAGCAACCTATAACCGGTCCAACGACCATTAGTTTCCCGTATGGCAGGATCTTCCGCCTCTGACTATGACGGGATCGACTGGAATGCGGTCTGGAAAGCCCGCCAGGACCGGCACGAGGCGTCAAGGAAATTCGAAGATACCACGCACAACTGGGACAAGAAGAAGAATGCCCGGCGGTATAACGAGGGCTCGATGGCCGGGTCCGACCCACGGGTGGCGATGACCATTGCCGGGCTTGCCATCAGCCGGCGCTCCCGGGTGCTGGATATCGGTGCCGGGCCGGGAACGCTCGCCCTCCCGCTCGCCCCCCGCGTGAAGGAGGTAACGGCGGTCGAGCCCGGTAAAGGAATGCTCCTTGTCCTTGCGGAGAAGATGCGGGAGGATGGGATCTCCAATATCACCTGTATTGAAAAACTCTGGGAGGACGTCGATGTCGCCTCCGACCTTTCCACCCCGTACGATGTCGTGATCGCGTCGCTCTCGCTCACGATGGCAGATCTGCGCGAGGCACTGGTAAAGATGGATGCCGTCTCATCGGGATACGTCTACCTCTTCTGGTTTGCCGATCCCCCCTTCTGGGAGAGGATGTATATCGACCTCTGGCCGGACCTGCACGGCGAACCCTTTTACCCGGGCCCGAAAGCCGACTGCCTCTTCAACGTCCTCTACCAGATGGGGATCTACCCGAACATCGGGATGCTGCCGCTCGGGAAGGAGTACCGGTTTTCGACGGAGAAGGAGCTGACGGCGTTCTTCAGGCGCCGGTTCGGGGTGAAGACCGCACGGCAGAGGAGGGTGCTGGACACCTATCTCGCGCCATTGATCCGGCGGGAGGGCGGCGAAGTCGTGGTATCCGGGAACTCGACGCTTGCAAAGGTCTGGTGGAAGAAACCGGGTAATTCCCCGGAATGATCCTTTTTTTAAAAAAAATCCTGACACACTGACGATTGCGTACAGGTTTTCTTTTCGGTTAAAAAAAAATTTCCTGTATGGGTTATTTCCGCTCTTCCTTCCCGCCGGCAACGCCGGAAGCCCGGCAGCACAGGAAGATGCATCCCACAACAAGGATGGCCGATACGATGCCGGTGAGGAGGATTGCAAACGTGCTCGCGTTTGCTGCATCCTCATAGGTTGTTGCCGAGATGTCGATTGCCAGCACCGCAACCGTGTTACCGGTAGAATCGTTCGGCGAGTCATCGATGGGGGCGTACGCGGTCATGAACGTGCCGTATTTCGTGGTATAGGGTGTTGCCGACGAGGAGGGCACGGAGAGCGCGGTGAAGATTGCATCCCTGTTGGGATCGGTCGAGATCTCGCCGATCGGAGCCGAACCGGCCGGATCGGAGAAGGTCAGGTCATCGACAAGGAATGTCGCGGACTGGTCCGGGTTGACTTTGAGGATATATGCGTTGACAATCCGGTCATTCATGCTCCGCATGGTGCGCAGCTTGTTGACAATTACATGATACTTCAGGGTATTCTCGTCACCGGGCTGCAGGCCTGCGACTTCGCTCCCGTCGATCTGGCTTGCCATGACCGCGGCGGTCGACTGGAGCCCTGCACGGGCTGAGACCCCGACAGAATCCTTTGCACTGAAGTACGCGTTTGCGGTCAGCAGGCCGATGATCACGACTGCAATGACGGTAAACACCCAGGTTTTCGAGGTTGTTGAACAGCAACAGGTCATCTTACATCCTCCTCCCAAACAGGCACCCGAGTGCCAGTGCTGCGACTATCCCCCCAATGGGGACGAGTGCCGGCATCCCGGATTCGGGCGTCGGCGTCGGTGCAGGCGTCAGGGTTATCGCGACGGGGACCGTCTGACCCGCTGGCACCGTTACGGTCGACACGGAGTCCTGGTAGCCGGACAGCTTCAGGGTCAGGGCGTGCTGGCCGGCACTGA
>Ga0116171_10001134_pt1 | contig 27255 bp, 27 predicted proteins | sample AD_JPNHW2_MetaG_FD_89798 | JGI IMG/M metagenome (GOLD analysis project Ga0116171, IMG submission 89798) | Active sludge microbial communities of municipal wastewater-treating anaerobic digesters from Japan - AD_JPNHW2_MetaG | ecosystem: Engineered > Bioreactor > Anaerobic > Digestate | place...
AAATACGCCCGAAAACATGTACTTTCATGGTTTTAGGGGAAAATCAAAACGGTCAAAACAATCAAATAAACAAAATGTTGTCCTGGCATGAAAGTTGGAATATAATCGAAATATGTTCTGCTTTTAGGACAAGGTCTTGTAGGATTAGGAACTTATGGGTTCAATAGAAGAAAACGTCTTAAAAATACAAGAAGAAATCGCACCTTATAAACCAAATATCATTGCAGTTACAAAGTATTTTGACGAAAGCAAGATTGAAGAAGCTTATCAGGCAGGTTTGAGAGACTTTGGCGAATCAAGAGTCATCTACGCCATTGAAAAAATTCAAAAACTTTCGCAAGACACAAGACAAAACTCAAAATTCCACCTTATCGGGCATTTACAAAGCAATAAAGCTCGAAAAGCGGTAAAATTTTTTGACCTGATACATTCGGTGGATTCTTTGGAACTTGCAAAGACGATTTCTCAAGAGGCAATTAAAGAGGGGAAAATTCAAAAAATTCTTTTGCAGTTGAATAACGCCCAAGAAGAACAAAAATTCGGGTTTTCAAAGGGAGAGCTTTTTGCGATTTTTGAACAGATAAAAGAACTTAAAGGAATTGAAATCAAAGGCTTAATGAACATGGCACCGTTTGGAGCAACAAGCCCGGAATTAAAAGAGTTATTTGAAGATGTTGTAAAAACAAGAAATGAATTAGAAAAAAAATATCATTGTGAATTAAAAGAAATATCGATGGGAATGAGCGGAGATTACAAAGAGGCTTGTGAGGCAGGAGCCACAATGATAAGGATAGGAAGAAAATTATTTAGTACATAACATATTTGGAGGAAAGATTAGTGACAGTTACAGACAAAATTAAATCTATAGTTGGATTTTTAACACAAGGTTTTGAACAAAGAGACGATGTTTTTGAAGATATGGCAGACGAGCTCGGCATGGAATACCCTATTGAAGACAATTTGGCATTAGAGCCTATGTATTCAAGCAATTACCGTAGTGAAAAACAAAGTGACCTGAAGGTCGTTGCTCATCCTAATTACAAAAGCTATGAAGTAATGGTTATTGAGCCTCGCTCATTCGGTGAAGCCGGACAAATCGTTCAAAACTTAAAAGAGAAAAAGACTATTGTTCTAAATTTGCATTTACTTGACAAAGAACAATCTCAAAGAACTGTTGATTTTGTTTGCGGAGCAGCACAAGCCCTTAACGGAAAACCTCAAAAAATCAGTGAAATGGTTTTCATATTCACTCCAAACAATGTAACTTTGTCAGTTGACGCAGCAGCAAATGTGAACAAATTTAGAGATTCCTTGTGGAACCAACCGCAGTAATTGCGGCAAAGTGACCTTTAATTTGAGATGTTAAAGGATAGTTGTAGTTCTGGGGAGGCGGCAGCCTCCTTTTCTTTTTTTTAGAATCAAAGGGCGAAGTTTCTTTTTGAAACTTCGCCCTTTGATTCTTCTTTCAAATTAATATCCTATAGCCCATGTAAAAGGTTTTTGGGCATCAATTTTTTTATCTGAGGGGGTTGCTGTTGATACTGCCCTGACCTCAATTACCTGTTGGGCTTTTTGAAGCATGTTGTTTTTTTGCATTGTCATGTCAACATTATTAAAAGATTTAAGCCTGTCTAATTTGTTTTGCAAATCCGAATTTTCGTCATTTAAAACAACGGTTTGTCTGTTTAGGTCATTTAAGACCATTTCATTTGCTGATGAAAAATAGTAGCTTATGGAAGTCAAAACTATAAAAACTCCCAAAAGTGTGGTTAAAGTTAAATTGATTTTTCTGATTGCCATGTCTTTTCTTGTGTTCTCCTTCGGAAAATAACCCTCAATTATCGGATTATAGTATTGAGGATTACTCTGATAACCCTGGTAGTATCCTTGTGAAGAACCATAATTATCAATAATTTGAGCTTGTCTTTGAATCAATTATCCTACTCCCTGGCTAAAACCCTCCCGGCGATTCTTAATTTCGCGCTTCTGGAAGGCGGATTCTCTTTTACTTCCTTTTCACTTGCAACGATAGGTTTTTTTGTAATCACTTCTAACATTGGCGGCTTGCAGGTGCAAATCATCTGATTTTTAGGACATCTGCACTTTTGAGAATACTCCCTAAATAGATTTTTAACTATCCTGTCCTCAAGCGAATGAAAACTTATCACACTAATTATAGCACCATCCCCTAATAAATGAAACACTTTCTCCAAAGTATTTTTTACATTTGTTAACTCTTGGTTAACTTCAATTCTTATTGCCTGAAAAACTCTTGTGGCAGGATGAATGGATGATTTTATCCTCGGCGTGCACTCAATTATTAAATCGGCCAATTCGCCTGTTGTTTCAATGGGTTTAACCTTTCTTTGCTCAACAATTTTTTTGGCAATTCTTTTTGAAAAACGCTCTTGCCCGTATTCACTGAAAATCCTTATCAAATCCTTTTCACTGTAGCTATTGACCACATTATAAGCACTAAAATCCGCATCTTTATTGAATCTCATATCAAGCGGAGCATTTTGGGAAAAAGAAAATCCTCTTTGCGCCTGTGTGAGCTGATGGTAAGATGCGCCCAAATCAAAGATAATTCCGCCTGTTATCTTATCAATTTTTAAATCTTGTAAAACTTCCGTAATATTTGTATAAGAATCTTGTACTATTGTTAAGTTATCGTAACCTTTAAGTTTTTCTTTTGCAGCATCTATCGCATCTTTGTCAACATCAAATGCGATAAGTCTGCCTTTTGGCTGAATTTTTTCCAAAATCAATTTGCTGTGCCCGCCGCCGCCCAAGGTTGCATCGACGTAAATAAGCCCGGCTTTACAGCCCAATGCATCCACCGCCTCTTTCTTCATAACCGTGTAGTGCTTAAAATCAGTCATTTCCCTCTTCACTCTTCACTGCTCACTCTTCACCCGATTATATCACGCATGACAACAAAGGGCACTTTTGCATGTCTTAACGGAACATATCAAAAAAGACCTCGTCTTACTAATTAGGTTTTAAGTTGGAATTGAGACTCAGTGATGTGTTACAAATTCATCCCATATGCTCGGGACGACAATCAATGCAGCATAGACGATGAACCCGAACAGTATCAGGTTAAAAGCTTCCATCTGTGGACTCCTAAAATAAGCTTACCTGTATATTATTCCACATTTGTTAAAAATATTAACTTGTTTTTCAATTCACTTAACAAAACTTAACCAAAGGATTTATGTTAATATGGGAGTAGAGGAAAATGAAAATGAAAATAGCAACACTTTTTAAAGAACTTTGCTGTTCAAGGTGTAAATCGGATTTTGATGAAGATTCTGTCGAAATAATGAGGGAAGAAGATGAAATGCTTGTCTTCAGGCTTGTTTGCCGGCAATGCGGAAAAAGCTTTGGGGTGGCATTCCTTGGGATAGGCGACTTTGAACTGAAAAATTATTCACAAGGCGATAAAGTTTTAAAGATGAAAGTTGAGCCTGAGCCGATAAATGAAGATGAAGTGCTTGATGCGCACAAATTCATCAAAGAATTTGACAAAAATTGGCGCAAATTTATTTCCGACTTGGATGAGTAGTTTTTTTTACACAAAAGGGTGACGAAAACAAAGTTTTCGTCACCCTTTTGTATTTTAAACACTAATTTTCTTTGCAAGAATAATACACGGTAAAAGCTGAAATTATTGCACTTATGCCTACAAGCGAATAAACTACTCTTGAAACATAGCTCATTTCTCCAAAAAGAGTTGCGACCAAATCAAAACCGAAAAGACCAATCAAGCCCCAATTAATAGCACCTACAAGGACTAAAACATAAGATGTGTATTTCAAAAAATTAAACATAACTGCCTCCTTATCAATGTCTTTTTATTTTATTTATAAAACAAAAAGACATTCAATCCTCTTTATGATTAAGAAAAAAGTCTAATTATTTTTTTGCTATTTTATCAATCATTTTTACAGAAAAAATAAAATGATTTAACATTTTAAATAGATAATAAAAAGTTGCCTGTCAATTTTTTTGTTCTATTATAATTTTTAGTCCGAGTATAAAAACGGAACAAAAATTTGAAAAAATATTGGTTTATTTTAATTTTAATATTGTTTTTAATATCTAAAAATGATGCTTTTGCGACTCAAACGGTTTTTAACGTTCCAAGTGCCGATGTGACAGAAAAAGGGCATGTGTTTTTGCAGGAAGAAGCTCAATTTCAACCATGGAATCCGGGTGCAAATTTTGTTAACACGTTTTATGCAGATTACGGGGTTGGTCATAATACAGAAGTGGGAGCTATATTGTTTAATGTCGGAGCCCCGGCTACACAAAACATTTCTATGGGCGTAGGGTTTAAGACGGCAATGCCGATAGCAGGATTAAAAGAAAAATTTCCCGAAAGAGAATTTAAGTTTACAATAGGAAGTCAGGTGTTAATTGGTATGGAAGGTAATGGCGTCGGAAATTGGACTTACGCACACTTGAGCGGAAGAGTTCCTAAAGTAAATACAAGACTAACTGCGGGTATGAGCTATGGCGGAAGACAAGTGTTCGGGGTTAACCACACATGTTTTATAGCTGCGGTTGAACAGCCTGTTACAAAAAAGTTTTCACTTATAGGTGATTGGTATTCAGGGGAAGAACATTGGGCAGGGTTTTTGATTGTAGGTGGAAGTTATAAATTGCCAAAAAATACCGCTGTTTATGCGGGTTATCAAATACCGAATTCGCCTCAAAACGGAACATCAGGTTTTGTAGTACAGCTTTCCAAGATTTTTTAAGATTGTCAACATGTATACTTGACAGATTCATTCTGTTTATTTTACACTATAAGTGTAGTAAATTGAAAGCCGAAAACATGCTTAAAAAACAATATTTAAAAACAGGTTCTTGTTGCTGCTGTAAAGATTTTAAGAAATCTTGCGGTAGTTTTTGTTGTGCATAGCATAAAAAATATAAAAAACGCTCGAGATTTCTTAAGAAATCTCGAGCGTTTAATTTGCACACAAAAACAGAAAAGTAAAAAATGAAAATAGATAATAATTTAAACACAAAAAATAATATTCAATTCAAAGGGCCTTTTGATGCGCCGATTACTCAGGCTTTAATGAACATTGACACAAATCCGATGTTAAATGCCGCACTTGTTGATACTGTTGCAATGGTGATACCAAGGACTTATGTTGACAGCAAAAAAAGAAATAAATATGCAGGTGCCGAAACTTTTTTCAGAGAAGCCACAGGAACAATTACGGTTTGTTTATCTTCGGGAGTAATTGCAAGCGGTATTGCATACCTTTACAACAAATTTTTTGATAAAAAGACAAACATTAAACCCAACCTTTGGATTACAAATAAAACTTTTGATATTTTAAAACATTCTTGGGATAAGCATAAAAATTCAAAAAGTTACGTAGCAGAAGTTTTACAAAATATATCAGGGCAAGACGGAAGAAAAAATGTTTCTTGGAAAAATATTCAATGGGGAAAAGTGGATTGGTACGAACATCCCACTTGGAATAATATCCGCTGGCATGATAAGGCTTTTGCAAACATAAAAAATGAATCCAAAAGCGAAGAACAGATTATAAAATTTCTCTCAGAGCTTATAAACAATAAAACCGCAAGCAGACATGATGTAAAAAATGCTCTTAAAATCCTGAATTACAGAATTTCAAACGCACTTGGCGTAAGCAATTCACTGACTGTTAAAGTTGAAGACAAAATTTTAAATACATCTTTAAACAATTTGATAAGAGATATTTATGATGCAGGCAAAAACATATTTACAAATGAAACTTTGGATTTAACCAAAGCCGGCAAAAAGCTCAAATCAATGAATACGACCAAAACTCTAGGCGCATTGGCAATAGCTTCTTCATTAGGGCTTATAAACCAATATGTAAACAGGCAAATCACCAAAAAACGCACCGGAAGCGATGCTTTTGTAGGGCACGAAAATTTTGGCTCAAAGGTGCAAAAGCAAACCAAAAAAAATAATAAAGGACTTACTTCATTAAAAATACTTGCAAGTGCAGGGATTTTCACTCTTGCAATGGGTGTTATGAAAATTAAAAACCCAGCCGATTTTATAAAAAGACTTGAATTTAGCGGACCTGTAACAAGCGGAAATGCCATTAAAACAGTTTATACAGCAACCTTAATCGGAAGATTTCTTGCCGCAAAAGACAAAACAGAGCTTCAAGAATCTGCTACAAGAGATTATTTGGGCTTTTTGAACTGGCTTGTCCTTGGCGGGTTTGTCGCAAAAGGTGTAGGGCAAATGCTTTTTGACAAAAAAATGAATACGCTTTTTAATATTAACAAAAAAGGTAATGGTATTTTACACTGGCTCAACGACATTACACCAAAATCTCACATGGAAATAGCCGCCAAGGGAAAAGATTTTGCCAAAGAAAATATTTGGAAAATAAATTTTATGCAAGCATCAGGACTTATTTATTCAACACTGGCTTTGGGCTTTGCCCTTCCGCTTTTAAACATATTCATATATAAAATGAAAAACGGGAAAAATCAGGCTGAAAACATTAAACAACCTACAAATTTATTGCAAAAACCTGAAAAACCAAAAGCTTTTGCAAATTTTAGATAAACAAATTTGAATTAGCAGAATTTGTTTCTGCAATATATTTTGCGACTCCGCCGAGTTCAACTCCGTCAATTAGTTCTTCTTCTTTTATCCCCATAACATCCATTGACATAGTACAGGCAATAAATTTCACCCCGCTTTGCTGCGCGGTTTTGATTAACTCCGGCAAAGAAAAAACGTTTTTGCTTTTCATAACCCATTTCATCATCAAAGTCCCAAGCCCGCCCATATTCATTTGTGAAAGAATAAGTTTTTGAGCACCTTTTGGCATCATAAAAGAAAACATTTTTTCTATAAAATTCTTTTTAATTTTTACATTTCCGGATTTTCTTAAAACGTTAAGCCCCCAAAAAGTAAAGAACATGCTCACTTTTTTACCGCTTGCCACAGCCCCGTTTGCGATTATAAAAGAGGCTAAAACTTTATCCAAATCGTTTGAAAAAACTACAATGGTTTGTCCGTCTTTAGTTTGTTGAATCATTACTTTGCCCTCTCCTTTTTTTATCGAAGCTTTAATCATTTTATTTTCCCTTGAAACATTTAATAAGGTATTTCCTGTCGTTTCGCACCAACCTTCGATATCAAGCGCAAAGCCCGAATCCGTTGTCAAAACTTCTATTATTTCGCCTTCTTTCAACTCTTTTATTGCCTCAGAAAGTTTTAAAATAGGGCCGGGACATTGAAGTCCGCAGGCATCAAGCGTTAAAACACTGCCCAAAGTGGTTGTGTTTGGATTAGAATTTAAAGCCACAATTCCCTTTTTATCTTTGGCAATTTCTTTGTAAAGAAGAAAGCCGCCTGATAAATTCAATACATTTTCAAACCCGTTTTGGATTAAAATTCTTGCCGCAACATAGCTGTTAAAACCTTTATCACAAAAAAGAACGACTTTTTTATCTTTAGGAATTTCGCCCATCCTCCATCTTAGCTGAGTTACAGGAATATTAACCGCACCTTCTATTGTCTTAACTTTAAAAGAAATTTCGGGTCTGACATCGACTATAAAAGCATCTTGTAAATCCTCATAGAAAGCAGGTTTTGAAAGTTTTTTCAAAATGTTATCAGCTGCCATTCCGACAATATTTACAAGGTCTTTTGCAGATGAATAAGGCGGTGCATAGCACAATTCGCTGTCTATCAGGTCTTGAACTTTGCCTCCAAATCGCATAACAGAAGATATTACATCAATTCTTTTTTCAACCATGTCAAAACCGACAGCCTGTGCGCCGAAAATTTTGCCTTCAGGCGAAAATAAAAGTTTTATCATCAAAGGAAAACTTCCCGGATAGTATCCTGCATGCGAATTTCCCCAAATATAGACTTTCTTATATTCGATTTCTTTTTTCAAAAGCTGTTTTTCATTGTTTCCGACACTTGCTGCGGTAAGGTCAAAAACTTTCACTACCGCTGTACCTTGAGAGTTTTTGTAAGTCGAATTAAGCCCTGCAATGTTATCGGCGATAATTCGCCCTTGCCTGTTTGCAGGTCCTGCAAGCGGGATTAGGGCTTTTGAATTTGTAACAAAATCAATAATTTCAACACTGTCGCCTGCTGCATAAATATTTTCATCCGAGGTTTGCATAAATTCGTTGACCAAAATACCTCCGGTTTGGCCTATGTCAAGCCCGCACTCTCTTGCAAGGCTTATTTCGGGGCGAACTCCTATTGCCAAAATTGCCAAATCATAAGGTATTTTTTTACCCGAATTAAGCTCAATTTCTTTTTGTTCAAAAGTTTTAACGCCGTCGGAAAGAATTAATTCAACACCATTATCGCGCATTTGGTTTTGCGCAAAAGCCGCTATTTCGGCATCCAAAGGTGCTAAAATCTGGTCTGCAAGTTCAACCAGCGAAGTTTTTATCCCTAAATGTGCCAAATTTTCTGCCATTTCAACGCCGATAAATCCGCCTCCTATAACAACAGTATTTTTAACTTCGTTTTTGCTCACGTATTCTTTTATTTTGTCGGCATCTTCAAGCATACGCACGGTGAAAATATTTTGGGCATTTATACCTTCAATCGGTGGTTTTATAGAGTTTGCGCCAAGTGCGAGAACAAGTTTGTCGTAGCTCATTTCATAATCATTGTTGATTTTTACGCTTTTGTTTAATCTGTTTATTAAAGTGACTTCACTATGAAGCCTCACGTCAATGTTTAAAAGTTCTTTAAAAACAGTAGGGTTTGAAACAAGCATTTTATCCCTGTCTGAAATAACATCAGAGCAAAAGTAAGGCAGTCCGCAGTTTGCGATTGAAATTTCGCCTGTTTTTTCCAAAATTGTTATTTGTGCATCTTCTCTTAATCTTCTAAGGCGCGCAGCACAGCTTGCTCCTGCTGCACCTCCGCCGACAATTAATATTTTCACTTTTTAATCTCCAACGATTTTATAATCTTTTTTACTTCATCATTTGTCACCCTGTAGCAAATTTGAGTGCCTTTTTTAAACCCTGTTATTATTCCTGCATTTTTTAAAATGTTTAAATGCTGAGAAACTGTTGGTTGAGCTATTTTTAGACCGTCAACCATCTTTGAAACATTACACTCGTCTTTTCCGCAAAGTCCGCAAACTATTTTAAGTCTTATGGGATGAGCCAGTGCTTTGAAAATTTCCGCGTATTTTTCCATATTTCCTCCTTATGTAATATTAGAATATACTAATATTACAATATTGTCAAGCGAGTGCAAAGTTTATTTTAAAAATTAAACTCTCGAAAATACTTCAACATTCACATCATCAAAAGTGTTTGTGGAAAAATAAGCACAAGATGCAATCATAGCAGCGTTATCTGTACAGTATTTCATCTGGGGGGCAAAAACTTTATAACCTTGATTTTCAAGTTCAAAAAACTTTCTTCTTATCTCGGAATTTGCTGCAACTCCGCCTGCCAAAACGACTTGTTTATAGCCTGTTTCTTCTAAAGCTCTTTTAACCTTTTTCAGCAATGTTTCTGATACGGTTTCCTGAAAGCTTGCGCAAATATCATTAACAGGAAGTTCGTCCGAGGCGGTTTTAAGGCTTTGGACGAGCCTTAAAACCGCCGTTTTAAGACCGCTGAAGCTGAAATCGTAGCCTTCAACCTTTGCTTCGGGAAGCTTATATGCGTTGGGATTTCCTTCTTTTGCCATTTTATCCAAAAGCGGACCACCCGGATATGGAAGCCCTATAAGCCTTGCCACTTTATCGTAAGCTTCACCGACAGCATCGTCAATGGTTTCGCCGATTATTTTCTGCTCGGAATGAGATTTAACCTCAATAATTTGAGTGTGCCCGCCGCTTACCAAAAGCGCAATAAAAGGCGGTTTTAAATCAGTATCTATGTAATTTGCGCAAACATGGGCATTTAGGTGATTTATCCCGATAAAGGGTTTATCCCAAACAAGCGCAAGGGTTTTTGCCGCATTAAGCCCAACAAGAAGTGAACCGACAAGTCCCGGCCCGACTGTTCCTGCAAAAGCGGTTATTTCTTCGGACTTAATTTTTGCCTGTTCAAAAGCTTCTTCAATTACAATATTAATTGCTTCTAAGTGCTCTCTTGCAGCAATTTCGGGGATAACACCGCCGTATTTTGCGTGGGTTTTAATCTGAGAGGCAACAACATTTGACAAAACTTCGCGTCCGTTTTTAACTACAGCGCAAGCCGTTTCGTCACAGCTTGTTTCTATAGCCATTATGTAGTTATCATAGCCCGAATTCTCGCCTATTTTAACTGTTTTATTGCTGAAAAGTGTCTTTTTTTCATTGTTCATAGTAATATTATATTACAAATAAATGGCTTAATTCTTTGTTTAAATGAATAGTAAATGGTAAATGGTGAATAACAAAAATGCAATTCTTAGATAAAGCTACAGCAAAAATAATTTCAGGACATGGCGGAAACGGCATGGTAGCTTGGCGCAGAGAAAAATATGTCGATAAAGGAGGTCCTGCAGGAGGCGATGGCGGAAACGGCGGCGATGTTTATTTCATAGCCGACGAAAATATGTCAACGCTTATGGATTTTAAATACAAATCCGTTTTTAAAGCAGAAGACGGCGTAAACGGCAGAAGCAAAAGCCAGCACGGAAAATGCGGAAAAGATTTGTACATAAATGTTCCTGTCGGAACTATGGTGAAAGACTTAAAATCAGGAAAAATCATCGGAGATTTGACAAAAAATTCCGACAAAATTCTTGTGGCAAAAGGCGGTAGAGGCGGTCGCGGAAACGCACGTTTCGCGACCGCCCAAAAACGCGCACCTCAGTTTTGCGAACCCGGCGAGCCTTCTATCGAAAGAGATTTGGAACTTGAATTAAAATTGATAGCAGATGTAGGGCTTTTAGGAATGCCCAATGCAGGAAAATCCACTTTCATAAGTAAAATAAGTTCTGCAAAACCAAAAATCGCAGATTATCCTTTCACAACGCTTGTCCCACACTTAGGGGTGGTGAAAAAACCATCCGGTGACGGTTTTGTCGTTGCGGATATTCCAGGGCTTATTGAAGGCGCAAGCGAGGGAATCGGCTTGGGACACGAATTTTTGCGACACGTTGAAAGATGCCGTTTTCTTGTCCATATCATTGATTTGACTATGGAAAAACCTGTCGAAAATTACAATAAAATCAACCTTGAATTAAAAAAACATTCCCAAAAACTCTCTGAGCTTTATCAGATTATTGCGCTTAACAAAATTGATGTGATTTCAATCAAAGACAGAAAAAATTTCTTCAAAAAATTCAAAGAAATTTCTGATGATGTGTTTTTGATTTCTGCGGTAACAGGTGAAAATATTGAAGAATTAAAACTTTTTATCGCGCAAAAAGTCGATGAAATAGAAAAACCTGCTTTTGAAGTTGATGTAGAAGAAGATTTAGACGCATACAACAACGATGACAGCTTGTTTGAAGTCGTTAAAGTCGATAAAAACGCATTCGCAGTTGTAGGCGGAAAAATTAAACGCTTGGCTCAAGTCAGCGATGCCAGAAATACAGAGCAGGTTTTAAGACTGCAGAATATAATGAAAAACATGGGAGTTATGGAAGCACTTAAAAAAGCAGGAATAAAAGACGGCGACACTTTAATTATCGGACATTTGGAACTTGTTTACTTTGACGATGAAGTGTAAAATGAGTGAACGGTGAGCCGTGAGCAGTGAACTGAGAAAGTTATTTTAGTTGAAAAGTCGAACAGTCGAATAGTTTATAAGAAGATAAGATAAGTAGATGCGTGAGTTATCCTACTACGCCTCTTGGCATCTTCGCCTCTTGTCCCCTGTTTTAACATTTCTATTTACCATTTACTATTTACTTTTTTATCGCTCCCCAAGCTCGGACAAAGCCTCTTTCGTACTTTATAAGATAGTATCGTTCGATATTGTCATATTCAATGGTTGCTTCCATATAAACCGGTTTTTCCTGAGGCGGAGCTCCTGTTCTTGCAAGCTTTGCGTTGATTTTATCCTGTTTTTTCTTTTCTTTTGCCTGCTGTTTTTGATATTTCTTGTCGTAGATTTTTTCTACTTCTTCTTTGCTTTCTTCCAGCTTAAAAACAGGAATTGTGGCAAAAATTTTATCCCCCTGAACTAAAAGTAAAAACGTCCTGTCATCAGATAAAACAAGACTGTAATGCCCGGGCGGAATATAATTTCTATCTTCATCATAAATAGGATCTTTTAGTGCTAAAACACGGCTCTCGCTTGAGGGATGGGCGTATCTGTAAATGGATTTGCTCTCGTCAATAAGCCCTGACGGATACATCGGATAAGGAGGATACGGAAAAAATTCGTCCATTGTTTGAATTTGTATTGCGATAAGCCCTTCAATCATTTTTCTCTTATCCCGTTAAGTAATTTCAAAACAGCCTCATTAATCTGCAAAAAACTTTGCCCCAAAGCTTTTTCCTGTCCAACAAAAATTAATGACATAAATTTTTGAGACTTTTCGATTTTACCTTCTTTGAGCAAAAGTCTGTAACTTTCTCTCATAAGACGTTTGAGCCTGTTTCTTTTAACAGCTCGCTTGTGGGTTTTTTTGCTTACCACAAAGCCCGCTTTTGTAGGAGTTTGAAAATCGGTTTTTAATTTTCCGACCCAAAGCACAATCCCTGAAAAAGCGTAAGAATGCCTTATGCGATAAGTAGCACTAAATGCAGAATCCTTTTTTAATCTCAAATCCTTTTTCAACATGCTTAAATAATTGCATAAATAAGGTGCCGTGTCCAATGACAAGTTAATAGTAAAGAGTAAATAGAATTGTAGAAAAGTAAGGGGATTTAAAAGTTAAAATCAGGTTATAAATAAATTTAAAAGGGGCACAAATCAAATATCTGTGCCCTCTATTTACAATTTACTATTTACTATTTACTTTTATGCTCTTTTACTTCCTTCAACCGCCAATTTATGACGACCTCTTGCTCTGCGTCTGTTTAAGACTTCTCTGCCGCCGTCGGTTGCCATTCTTGCTCTAAATCCGCTGACTTTTTGTCTTTTTATTTTTGTTCCTTCAAGTGTCCGTCTCATGCTATTTATTCTCCTGTATTTTAGTGTTAATATTTTGATGTTATTATAAAAGTAACACTTAGTCAATCATTCACTAACTATAAGGTTAATTATTATGAACAAAATTTTTAATCAAGCAGAGTTGAAAGTCGGATTTATCGGCTGCGGAAAAATGGCAAACGCCATGATAAAAGGTGTTTTGAGCTCAGGTTTTTTAGGGTCGGATAATATTATAGCATCTGAAATTTCTCAAGGACTTGCAAGTGTAAAAAAATCCGAACTGGGGATAAATATATTACTGGATAATTGCGAAGTTGCAAGGATTTGCGATGTTATATTCCTTGCAATCAAGCCTCATTTTATAAAAGAAGTTTTACAAGAAATAAAAGAAGAACTTCAAGGCAAGCTTGTCGTTTCAATTGCTGCCGGCGTCAAAACAAAATCGATAGAAGACCAAATCGGTGAAGTTGCGGTTATAAGAGTTATGCCCAATGCTCCTGCTGTTATAAAAGAAGGTATGAGCGGAATTGTAAAAGGAAACTTTGCAGATGAAGATGACGTCAATTTTGTGAAGGAATTTATGTCAAATATCGGCAAATGCATTGTTGTTGAAGAGGCACAAATTGATGTTTTGACGGCAATTTCAGGCTCAGGACCTGCGTTTTTCTATAAAATAATTCACGAAATGGCACTTGCAGGAGAAAAACTTGGGCTTGATTACGAAAAATCGAAGTTTTTGGCAATTCAAACCGCGATAGGCTCTGCAAAATTGATGCAATCAAGCAATCTTAATGCACAGGATATGATAAATATGGTTGCTACAAAAGGCGGCTGCACCGAAGTCGGTGTCGAATACATGAACGAAATAAATACAAAAGAATTATTTTTTGAATTAATCAAAAGAACAGCAAAAAAATCCAAAGAATTAGGATAAAGTAAGATAAATTTTCTTTAGGTACCTTTTGGTGACAAAAAGTGCCGAAAGAAAAACATACTCATCCAAAAGCGGCTAAAAGAAAATTTAAAATAATATTTTTTAGATTGCCGCGTCGCTTGCAAAGCAAGCTCCTCGCAACGACGTGAACGGCGAAGCATTAATCCGGACACATTTACTCCCTCGCAATGACGTGGTTTTTATAAATTTAACTTTAATTTTTTATTTTTAATTTCATTATTTTTTCAAAAGAAATTTCTATATTTTCTTTTAATTCTTTGTCTAAGAGGGCTTTTTGCGCAAGATTTTCTATAATTTGAATTGTTTCATCAAACGAATTTCTGTACAAAAGTATATTTACCCCCGCCTTTATAGCCATTTCACAAGCTTTTGTACTCTCAAAACCCAGCGCACCTTGCATTACCATGTCATCCGTGATTATAACCCCTTCAAAGCCCAAATTTTTGCGCAAATATCCTATGGCATTTTTGCCGAGGGATGTGGGGATTTTCTCTTTATCAAAACAGGCACAGTGCAAATGCGCTGCCATAATCATCGGCGCAGAAATTTCCTTAAAAGGTTTTATGTGAATTTTTTCCATTTCTTCAAGCGGCAAATTTATTTCAGGCAAAGTCAAATGACTGTCCTGATTAGTGTCCCCATGCCCGGGATAATGTTTAAGACAAGGAATTATGCCGTTTTTTAAATATTCTTGCGATACAGTTTTGCCGAATTTTATCACTTCATCGGTTTTGTCGGAAAACGCGCGCTCGCCTATAATAGGGTTATCTGGATTTGTGTTCACATCAACACAAGGCGCAAAGTTAAGATTAATTCCAAAATCTTTTAATTCGCACGCAATTTGTTCTGTCTGGTTTTTTAAAAATTCTTCACCTTTTTGAGCTGCATATTTGGGGCTTAAATATTTTTTTCCGTCGTGAATGTTCTCAGTTCGCTCTACCCTTCCGCCTTCCTGGTCTATAGACAAAAACGGAAAAATTAAAGCTTCTTTTTTGATTTCATTTATTAAATTTTTGAATTGTTTTTCGGTTTTAATATTTTGAGTGAAAAAAATCACCCCGCCCAAACCCTTTTGAAGCGCAGCTTTAAGGTTGGGATTGCCGCTTAAAGTTTCCCCCTCCAATCCCAAAATAAACATCTGATAAAGTTTTTCTTTAGTACTCTTATTCACTTATTTACTTATTCACCTATTCACCTAAAATATCATACATTTAATTGAGGCTAAAAATCAAGGTTTTATGTAGTATATGTATATATATTAGGGGGATGGATGTCTTATGAAAAAAATATTGGCGTTACTTATTATAGGTGCTTTGGTTATTTTAACCTTATCGTTTGATTCTGCCTTTGCGGCAAAAAAGGGAGGCAAAGGAAAAGGTTTGACGCAGGAAGACTTGGATACAATGTCTGCAAGCGTTGATACTTTGACCAAAAAAATCTACGCAAACGGACTTTTTTCACCAACAGATAACGAAAATTTAATTGATATTAAAATAAAACTTGATAACCAGATGTTGGTTTCCCCCGATCCTTCACTGGCACCTTTGTATTACAAAGTTGGAGTGCTTTACAAATCAAGACAAATGAAAGACGAAGCGGTCGAATGTTTCCAGACAATTTTGGAAAATTTTGCAGACACGGCACTTGCGCCAAAGGCTACAGCACAGCTTAAATCTATGGGCGTTGAAGTTAAAGCTCCTGAGAAAAAAGAGGGTGACGCTGCGGAATAATTTTGACTGAACGGCTGAAAAGCTTAATAGGTGAAAGGTTTAAAAAAGTGAATATGTAAATAAGTGAATAAGTTCATTTTGTTGCTTCGCAACTACAATAAAAACTTTTCACCCCTTCTCCCTTTAAGCCCTTAATCCAATATGTTTAGTTTTATTAAAAATGATTATTTTTTTAACATAACCGCAAATACCCATGCCTACATGGTTGCAATAGTTCATTAAGAAAGTTTACCAAAATTAATGTAAAACTTTTAATTTTAAAGCCAAAGTCGGAAGTTTAACAATGGCAATATTTTCACGAATAAATCCAAAATAATTGTAAAAATTTTTTGAAAAAATCAAATTAATAATTATACTTTTAAACGGTTTTGAGTTATTATTATCTATACCTATTTAAATTTTTTTGGGAGAAATGAAATTACATCATCCAATCGATGTAAAGGGTTACAAACAAATTTATAATGTGTTTGTAAGGTTTAATAGTCATCTTTTTTTGGAGGCAAGTTGTTAGAACACGGTTACATACAAATCTATACAGGAGACGGCAAAGGCAAAACCACAGCGTCTTTGGGGCTTGCTCTAAGAGCTTTGGGGCATGGCTGGAATGTTCTTATTATACAATTTACCAAAGGTGATTCAGCGACTTCCTACGGAGAGATTGTTTCTGCGTCAAAATTTCTTCCAAACCTTGATGTTATGCAATTTGGCATGGACAGAGTGGTTTATTCTCATAATATTTGTATGGAAGATTTTAAAGAAGCCAAAAAAGGCTGGGAATTTGCAAAAGAAGCCATTCAAGGCGGAAAATACCAGCTTGTGATTTTAGATGAAATAAATATTTGCATTGCAATGAATATGTTAAAAGTGTCCGAAGTAAAAGAAGTGCTTTTGAACAAGCCGGAAAATCTTGAAATAGTTTTGACCGGAAGGTACGCTCATCCTGAGCTTAAAGCACTCGCTCACCTTGTTACCGAAATGCAGCCTGTCAAACATTATTTTGACATGGGTGTTATGGCAAGACAGGGTATTGAGTATTAATATTAGATTGGGGACTAAAGAGAGAAGTTTTAATAAGCATAATTTATGCTTATTTTCCTTGCAAAGTTTTTAGAACAAAACCTTTTGCCTTTGTCAAAATTAACTCTGGAACTGATGCAAAAATAAATGCAAGAACTTTTAAATCACTCTTATTCTTTTTGTAAATATCCCCGTAGATATCAAGCTGAAACAAAATAGGCTTTTTTGATTTTTTTATGTAACTTTCGGGATGAATTCGCCATTGAGTTAATTCTTCATTTATGTAATAAAATTCATTTCTGTAAGCCAAGTGAATCCAAAGCCACCAGTCGAGAAAAACATCACAAGGTGATTTAAAATCGACATTTTTAAGCACCTCTGTTTTAACTGCAACTGTTGAAAAAGTAAATATAAGATTTTTTTGCATAAAATCAAAAAACAGATTTTTTGGAAAAATCATTTTTGAAAGTTTTTCTTGCGTTTTTTCAAAATCTTTTATTCTGTATTGGGGCATGTTTTCTTTTCCGATAAATTCTACAGAATTAAAAATCAAATTTGCATCGGGATTGTTTTTGATTACTTCGATTTTTTTCAAGAGATTATCGGGCTTGAAAACATCATCGCTTTCCAAAAACGCAACCCAATCACCAGTTGCGTTTTCAAGCCCGAGCAAAATTGTTTCTTTAAGCCCTCTGTTTTGCCCGTTTTCGTGCTGAAAAAGCTTAATCCTGTCATCTTTTTGACAATATTTTTTAATAATTTCGACAGAATTGTCCGTTGAGCCGTCATCGACAATAATCAATTCCCAGTTATCGTAAGTTTGAGCGAAAACCGAATTAATTGCCTCTTCAATATATCGGGCATAATTATAACTTGCGGTGATGATTGTTATTTTCTCTTCACCCTTCACTCTTCACCCTTCACTTTTTACGAACAGCCGGAGTATCCGCAGTTTAAGCAAATAAAACAGCCTTCTGCCATTTCAATAGAATTTCCGCACTCAGGACAAACTACGGTTTTAAGTTCACCTGTAGGTTCGTCAATGGGTTTAATTTCAATTTGCGGTGTTTTTTTAGCATCCAAATTCATAGGCTGGAAAGTTCTGCTGTTATTTCTGTAAACGGTAATTCCCTTTAAATTATTTTCAAACGCCAGAATGTAGGCTTTTTCTATATCTTCTCTTGTAGCATGTTCTTCAAAGTTAATTGTTTTAGAAACAGCGTTGTCGGTATGAAGTTGGAATGCTGCCTGCATAAGAACATGCCATTCCGGCGTTACATCATGTGCCGTTACAAAAATCTGTTTTGCCTTTTGCGGAACATTGTTAACATGAGCTACAGAACCGTCTTTGGAAATTTCTTTCATAAGATTTTCCGAGTAAAACCCGTTTTCTTTTGCGTATTTTTCAAAAACAGGATTAATTTCAAGCATTTCTGTTCCGTCCATGACATTTCTTAAAAACACAAGCCCGAACAGAGGCTCAACGCCGCCCGAGGCTGCTGCTATCATAGAAATTGTACCGGTGGGTGCAATACATGTTGTAGTGGCATTTCTTATGCCAAACTGTTTGATTTTAGCGTCAAGGTCTGCCCACATTTCATCGGAAATCATGCCTGCTGATTTGCCTTTGTATTTGTTGGAAAGGAAGTTGCCTCTTTCGTAAACGCTTCCTTTAAAGTTGTTAAAAGCACCGCGCGATTTTGCAAGTTCCAAAGATTCAATTTTTGAATGGTAATCGATAAATTCCATTACTTTATAAGCTAAATCAGTACCTTCTTTTGAACTGTAAGAAAGCCCCAACTTCATAAGCATATCAGCCCATCCCATAACACCAAGCCCTATTTTGCGGTTGTTTTGAACCATTTCGCCGATGATAGGAAGCGGATAATTGTTTATGGTAATTACGTTGTCGAGAAAATGGATTGAAAGTTTTGTGATTTCTTCAAGCTTATTCCAGTCAACATCCAAGCCGTTTGAGGTTTCTTTCAGCATTAAACCCAGATTGATTGAACCTAAATTGCAGGCTTCATAAGCCAGCAAAGGCACTTCCCCGCAAGGATTTGTGGATTCGATATCGCCCACAAGCGGAGTCGGATTATCATCATTCATTTTGTCGATAAATACAATTCCGGGCTCGCCGTTTCTCCAAGCACCGTCAACTATCAGATCAAAAACTTGTTTTGCACTGAGTTTTCCCACTGCTTGCTTTGATTTGGGGTGATACAAATTATAATCCTGATTATTTTTAAGTGCGTTCATAAATTCATCTGTTATTGCAACAGAGATATTGAAATTGTTTAATTTGTTGTTATCGTTTTTGCAGTGGATGAATTCGATAATATCGGGGTGGTCAACTCTTAAGATGCCCATGTTAGCCCCGCGTCTTGTCCCGCCTTGTTTGACGGCTTCGGTTGCTGCGTTAAAGACTTCCATAAAAGAAACCGGACCTGAAGATACGCCCATAGTTGAGCGCACAACGTCATTTTTAGGTCTTAATCGAGAGAATGAAAACCCTGTTCCGCCGCCACTTTTGTGAATAAGGGCTGTGTTTTTGATTGTTTCGAATATTCCTTCTAATGAGTCTTCGACAGGAAGAACAAAACAAGCAGAAAGCTGTCCCAGTTCGCGCCCTGCATTCATTAAAGTCGGTGAATTTGGCATGAAATAAAGGTTTGTGATTGCTTCATAGAATTTTTTAGAAAGACTATCGGCTTCAGCCTGAGATTTTCCGTATTTAAGCTCGGCATTTGCGATACTTGAAGCCACGCGGTTAAACATATCCGCGGGTGTTTCAACGCATTTGCCTTCTTTATCCCTTTTTAAATATCTTTTTTCTAAAACTTTAACGGCATTTTCCGATAATTTTAACTTGTCGTTCACTTTTTCTCCCAACTCTAGACTCACATTAACCTCCATGACCTAAAAATTCCTAGTTTATCCATTTTACACTAAAAGAACAGGGCATGGGAACATGTTTAAGAAAACGTAACGAAAGGGACAAAAGGTGAATAAATAGGCAAATAAGTAAATAAGTGAATAAGTGAATAGGTGAATAAGTTCATTTATAATTAATTCACGTCATTCTGAGGCAAAGCCGAAGAATCTCATTTAGTAGGGTGCATTTATGCATCTTTTTTTGTCGTTGCGAGGGGGTAAATGTTTCTGGATTTAATGCTTCCGCCGCTTACGTCATTGCGAGACACGGAGCGACGAAGCAATCCAAAAAACTAAAAACTATTCTACTCTGCAGACCAACCTTATAACCTGTTGTTTACTTGACAATCAAGCATGTATTGAATACGATATAAAAACATTAGGGAGACATGGCCAAGTGCCCGCCGGCGAGGCTAGAGGCAAGCGAGATGACGTAGTCATCGAGTGGAGTCGAAAACCGGCAGAGTTTGAGGCTTTGCCTCAAAGCAGGACGGTTTGAGCGGAGCCGTTTTTGAAAAGTTAATAATTAACAAAATGTATGGAGACATGGCCAAGTGGTAAGGCAGGAGCCTGCAAAGCTCTTATCCCCGGTTCAAATCCGGGTGTCTCCTTATTCTAAACTTAAAAACAAAGATTCATAAAGTAGGTTGGGCTTGCCAGCCCAACAAAGAAGATCGTGATATTTTTAAGTTTAAAATAGCTGAAAGGTTATTTTAGTTGAAAAGTCGAATAGTTTTCTTTTCACTTTTCATCTCTTACTACTCACTATTGAAAGGGCTGTTGGCACTCTGCCGAACAAAAGCTGACTAAATGTCAGGTTTTGTGAGAGGAAGGTAGCGCAGTAAAAATAGACAAAACTGGTTCAAATAAATTATAACAATAAACATGGGCTGTTGGCGCAGTGGTAGCGCACTTGCTCGACACGCAAGGGGTCACTGGTTCAAATCCAGTACAGCCCACCATAAAAAAGAGAGTTCAGAGAGAACCCTCTTTTTTTATTGCTTTTGAAAAATTTAGTGTTACTATAAATTCAAGGAAAAATGTATTTATTTTTCACCGAAAATCGTATCTTTTTACAAGTTTATCACATTTTGTTTACTAATAAGCATAATTTAACATAAGGATTAATTATAATGGAAGAGCAAGAAATTAATGTATTAGAAAATAAACCTCAACGAAATTGGAAAAATGTTATAAAAATTTCTTTAATAACATTAGCTATATTACTAACTGTTGGATTTTTGCTAAGGCTATATATAATGACTCTACCAATAAATGGAGACGATATATATTGTGAATATAAGGGAAAATTCAATAAAATTGTTTGTGTTCAAACTGGGGATATTGTTCCTGATTGGTTAGATTTAGACGATAGTATTTCAAGAGGATTATTTGGTGGCAATGTTGATTATTCAATGAGATTGATTTTTGCTAAAGATACAAATATGTATACATCACTTAAAATGGTTGATAAAGTATTTGTTACAGATTTAAGAAGAAAATTTATTTATGAAAAAGCTGAACAAACCCTAAGTGATTATATAAAATTCAAAAAATTTGTCCTTGGAAGTAAAATGAGTAATTGGGGTTCGGTTGTTTTATATTGCTCAAATTCAAATTTAACTGAGGATGTTTGTAAACAAATGAAAAGTCGTCATAAATAATTTTTAAACTATTTTAAGTGAAATAGGTCAAGCGAGCATGGTGGGATTATTATCCCGCCGTTTTTGGATTGCCGCGTCGTTCGGCTAACGTCTCACTCCTCGCAACGACGGAATATCGGTTTTTCCCCGACCATATCGGAGTGAATAACTGACACTTAGCGAAACAATTTTAAAGCGAGTGTGTTTGAGCGGATTTTTAGCTAATATTTACGGATAACAAAAAAATGTAGCGAGTTCGCGAGCTTGAGTTGAGCTTAGTGTCAGTTAATGAATGTAGATCAGGTCGTGGCTTTTGCGCCGCTTTTGCCACCAAAAGCGGCTAAGAAAAAATTTAAAATAATGTTTTTTGGATTGCTTCGGCTAAAGCCTCGCAACGACGCGGGGTGCTACTATCTATTTCTTATTTCCTATTTCCTGCTATAAAATGACATGTTATAATTGTTAAAAAAGGAGTATATTGTATGAAATTCAAAACAGAATATTTGTGGTTTAACACCGAAAAACACAGAGAGTACAAAAATATTAAAGACCAGGTGCAGGATATTGTGACGCAAAGCGGGGTACAAGAAGGCATGGTGCTTGTTTCTGCGATGCACATAACAGCGGGAATTTATGTTAATGACGCAGAAAGCGGCTTAATTTCTGACATCGACAAGTGGCTTGAAGAAATTGCTCCCTTCAACATAAATTACAATCACCACCGCACAGGCGAAACCAACGGCGACAGCCATCTTAAAAGCCTTTTAATCGGGCATGAGGTAATTGTCCCTATTACAAAAGGTCAGCTTGATTTCGGACCATGGCAGCAGATTTATTATGCCGAATTTGACGGACAACGCAAAAAAAGAGTTATTGTAAAGGTTATGGGCGAATAAAAGTCAAATTCGGCGCGAATTTTTGTATGCTTTAGACAAAAATTGCAAATTAATGTATAATATTTGTAAAAGAGGGCTTATGAAAAAGATTTTAGTTTTATTGGTTATTATTTCACTTACGCTTCCGGCTTTTGCTCAAGGGACAAAAAAAACACGCCTTGATAAGTGTTTTGAGATAAGCAGGCAGGCTGAAGCAAGAAAAGACAGCGAACTTTTCAAAGATTATGCTATGTGCGTTTATCGAACAAACAAAAAGGGAATCGTACCGAAAGATGAAATAAAAGTGCTTGACAATCAGGCTTTGGGGTTAATAGTAAAATACTATACAACCAGATATTCTCAAACTCAAAATAAAAAAGACTTTGAAAAAGCCCAAAAATATGCATTTGCAGCATTAAAAAACAGGACAAACGACCCTGAAACTATTTATAACACAATTCTTTTATTTGCACTTGCCCTGGATGAAGAAAACATGCTTTTGACTTACGATTACTGGCAAAAAATAAGCCCCGAAGATTCTGCAAGAATAAACTCTGAATTTGGGCAAAATATAGAAAAAGTAAGAGAAACAAAATCCCTTCTGAAACATAACAGAAATTATTATATGAAAAAACGCATAGGCACAATTCTCTACAGTGTCGGCTATGACATGCCTTCTTATGCAATGGAAGCAGGAGATTATCACAAAAAAGAAGTTCCGCCCTGTATTTATTCAATAGAAAATCTTCAATATAAATTTGAATATTAAAATTATTCCCTGCATTGATGAGGATGCGGAAAAATTTGAAAAATGACAATTTTTCTTAATTTTTCAAATCCGACCTGAGAAGTGCTACACCCATACCGGCTGCGAGATAGCCGGCGGTATGGGTGTAAGCCGGACAGCGGATTTTCGGTAGAGTGAGCGAAGCGAAACTCGTAAGGTGTGGCGAAACCACACTTTCGCCACACCCCGAATAATCCAAAACAAGGGAGATTGCGAGAAAAATTTTAATTTTTCCGCAAGCTCGATAGCAAAAAAAATATTTACCTGTTTTTATAAAACAAAAAGGTAGATATTCAATATGCAAATCAACTTATCATCACAATATAAAACCCAATCTAAAACATTTTCTCAACAAAGCTTTAGCGGTTATTTCGCATGCCCGATTAAAGAAATCCACATTCATCCTGTAGCAGAAGTTGACGGTGTAGCACAAGAGTTGCAACAAAAATGTTCAAATTATTTTGACATTATTTTGCAAACTGATAACGAAATTGTCAATCTGAATAAAGCTAAACCTAATAATTACATAAATACCCGATTAAAACCATGGTCTCAAGATTACAAAGTATTTTTGGAATCCGGAACTGTAGGCTCTTTATTTTTAAACGCCGAAAAAGCTCTTTTGGAATTATCCGAATTTCTTGGATTGAATTGTAAACAAATCTCTTCAGACTTTGCTGGCGGAAACTTCTTTATAGGTAAAAAAAATGACGGTGAAACTTTTATGCTGCTTGGAGAAAAATCCCTTTTTAATAAAGACGGAAGAACCATATCAAAAGATTTTGAGATTAAAAAGGGAAATATTTTAAAAATTCATCAGTCAGATTTTCACATTGATATGACTGTAAGACCACTTATTTTCCCTGATGTTTTGGTCGCTGACGAAGACATGCTTTTAAATCTTTTAATGAAAGAACCTGAGGTTAAAAGAAATAAAAAACTGAAAAATAAAATTTTAAAAATGTATAATCACAGAAAAAAATATCAAAATATTGAACGATATAAAGAAACAAAACAAATTATCAAAGAAATTGAAGAACATGGGCTTAACACAATAAAAGTTCCCGGAATCCTGGGCGAAAACAATTTGAATTTTATGAACGCTATTGTGCACCAAAATCCTGACGGAAGCCTTATTTATATAACAGGCGGAAGCACTTTGTTTAAAAAAGAAGGAATTAATCTTAATAAAATTTTTGAAAAAGCCTTAAAAAATGCCGTTCCACAGATTAAAGATGTAATATTCATCGAATGCAAGGATAAAATAGGAGAAACTATTTTAGAAGGCACCTTAAAAGAAATTCATGGCGGGCTTCACTGTATGTGCTGCGAAAGACCTGATTTTGAGCGTTGGAATAAACTTATAAATGAAAAATGAAATTAGAAATTTGTAAATTTTTGTATTTTTTCGCGCCTTCTAATAGCAAAAAAAATTTTTGCAAGTTTTAATATTTTAAAGAAAGGGTTAATATTTAGTGTTGAGGATATTAAACTATAACGGACAAATAACGTTTGGAAGCGGCAACAAATTTGCCATAAATCGCAATAAAAAACAAGAGGGCGAAAGTGAACTTGCGATTTTATTTTCAAACGATGCCCACGGGAAAATCGGTAAATTACCGAATTTAAAAACCGCCAGAGATGAATTTGTTTCTTCTTTTAAAGACAAAGATGCCGCCTCCTTTGTGCTTACAACGGGAGATAATTTTATAGGAAGCAGTTCTAAAATATATACTATATGGAGTGAATTTTTAAACAATTTTTTTAAACCGGAGGCACAAACAATCGGCAACCATGAATTTGACCACAGTTTTGAACATTGCGCAAAAATAATAAATAATTCAAATATTCCGACTCTGGCAGGAAATCTTTTTGCACTTGAAAATAAAATGTTTGACGATATGAAAAAAAACGGCAAATTAATAAATTCGACCGTAATCGAAAAATCAGGACAAAAATATGGATTTATAGGAGTTACCGCCACAGATATTTTTGAATACAAATCCAGAGAATCTGTTGACGGCTTAGATGTTTTTGATTTTGAAAAAACCAGAGAAATTATAAAAAACGAAATTGAAAAACTTCAAAAACAAGGCATAAATAAAATTATTTTACTTTCCCATCTCGGGTATATCCCTGATTTGCTTATTGCCGGAGCATTTGAAAATATAGAAAACGAAAAAGAAAAAAATATTCTTTCAAAAACAATTTCTCTTAAAGGGATAAAAACTTTTGAAGGATTAAGAGGTATTGACATTATAATCGGTGGACATTCACACGAAGAAATTCAAGGAAGCAACAGCATAGAAAAAATAAGACAATTAAATAAAGATTATTCCTCAAGTGATTTGGAAATATTAACCTCGCTTAAAGGCACTTATGTAAATCTTGTGACTCCCGAAAACGCAGAGCCTGTTTTGATAGCTCAAGGCGGTGCGGAAAATAATTATGTCGGATTCATAGATGTCATTTTTAACGAAAAGGGTGCTATAAAAAAAGATAAAATAATAAATAAGCTTTTAAGCGTGAGTGATTTTAAAGAAAACAAAAAAGTCTCCGCATATATTTCAAAAATAATAGGAAAAAAACAAGATATTTTAACACTTAAAACCCCTTTTGTCGATCCTCAAAGAAAAAGCGAAAATGCTATTCAAAATATGCTTGCAGATTCAATAATTAAAAAAGCAAACCATGAACTTCCAAAAGCTGATATTGCACTAATACACGGAGCAGCGGCGAGAGGAGGGCTTAGCGGCAAAGTCTCAAATTGGGATATTGAGCATGATATTTTACCATTTTCTGATAAAGTTTATATGATTAAACTTTCAGAAAAAGATTTGGTTGATACAGTAAATAATACTGCCGTCAGGTCTTTGGTTCTTATAGGTAAACCTGTTTTAATGCACCCTAGCAAAAACCTTCGATATACCATATCAAATACCCCCAAAATCTTAGAAAACGGGAAAAAACTTTACGTAAGAGATATTACAATCACTGACAAAAACGGAAAAGAAAGAAAAATTGATTTAATTAATCCTTCCGTAAAAAAAGAATTTAATGTCCTTGTTGAAGAATATTTTCTTCAAGGAGAACCCTGCCTTGGCGGCAAAGAAGGCTTTGAAGCTTTGGCACTTGAAGGCTTTGCAAAATACATCGCAGGTCTTGCCCAAAAACCTGAAGGTATTTTAAAAGAATATAACTGGTCAAGCAAAGACGTTTTTATTGAATATCTTAACAAAAAATATAAAGGCAAAGAAATCGAATTTCTTCCCGATGGCAGAATAACAATAATTAAAGATGAGGCTGCTGAAACAAAAACAGCTTAATTACTCAATTTTTTGAAGAATATCATCTGCTATATCAAAGTTTGAATAAACATTTTGCACATCATCATGCTCTTCAATTCGCTCTAAAAGTTTTAAAATCTGGCTTGCAATTTTTTCATCCGTAATTTCAATACTGTTTTGAGGCAATCTTGTTAATTCTGCGCTTATATTTTTAAATCCTGATTTTTCAAGCCCTTCAACTACACTTTGAAAATTTTCAACAGAAGTTATGACTTTATAATTTTCGTCATCTTCCATTACATCATCTGCACCCAAATCCGCTGCTGCATCAAATAATTTTTCAAAATCTTGCAACTTTGAAAATGATACAATGCCAACAGGCTTAAACATCCAACCTACACAACCGTTTTCGCCCAAATTTCCGTTATATTTTGTGAAATAACTTCTTATATCGCCTGCCGTTCTGTTGCGATTATCTGTTAAAGCCTCAATAAATATAGCTACTCCGCCTGCTCCGTAGCCTTCATAAGTCAATTCTTCAAAATTTTCTGCGCTTCCAAGCCCCGCGCCTTTTTCTATTGCCCGTTTAATATTATCTGCAGGAAGCCCCGCTGATTTTGCCCTGTCGATTGCCGTTCTCAGACGAAAATTTGCCGCAGAATCAGCTCCGCCAAGTCTTGCCGATACCATTAATTCCCTTGAATATTTTTGAAAGACAACCGCTCTGGCAGAATCTACTTTTGCCTTTTTACGCTTTATTGTTGCCCATTTAGAGTGCCCAGACATTAATTTATACCTTATTCTATAATTTCTTCTTCTTTAATTTTAGCAACGACCATTTTTGCCATTTCCTTTGCGATAATGTTTTGGGTTTTTTCAGGACAATTTTGAAGCATGCTCATAGCAGTTTTAAGAGTTGAATCTATGTCATACCAACGGGAACTTCTTTCTTCTTCCAC
>Ga0116171_10001137_pt1 | contig 27242 bp, 24 predicted proteins | sample AD_JPNHW2_MetaG_FD_89798 | JGI IMG/M metagenome (GOLD analysis project Ga0116171, IMG submission 89798) | Active sludge microbial communities of municipal wastewater-treating anaerobic digesters from Japan - AD_JPNHW2_MetaG | ecosystem: Engineered > Bioreactor > Anaerobic > Digestate | place...
CCGCACATGCCACAGAAAAAGAAGCCATAGAAGAGACAGAAAAAATGCTGGATATCTATTCTAATTTTACTCAAAATTGGATGGCTATGCCAGTAATAAAGGGAATAAAAACAGCCAACGAGCGTTTTGCCGGCGCAGTTGAAACATACTGTATCGAAGCTTTAATGCATGATGGCAAGGCACTACAAGCCGGCACCTCTCATTTTTTAGGGCAAAACTTTGCCAAGGCATTCGATGTGAAATTTTTAAACAAAGAAAACAAACTGGAATACGTGTGGGCAACATCATGGGGCGTTTCGACAAGATTAATGGGGGCGCTGGTCATGTCGCATTCTGATAACAACGGATTAGTTTTACCTCCCAAACTCGCACCGATACAGGTTGCAATTGTTCCTATTTTCAAAACACAGGAACAATTATCAAAAATCCGTGAAAAGGCTCAAAACATTAAAAAAGCTCTTGAAAACAAAGGTATTTCCGTAAAATTTGATGACAGAGATACACTGACGCCCGGTTGGAAATTTTCAGAATATGAATTTAAAGGAGTTCCGGTAAGAATAGCGATAGGGCCGAGGGATCTGGAAAATGAAACCGTAGAGGTGGCCCGCCGCGACACTTTAGAAAAATCCACATTCCAGATTACTGACATTGATAGTAAAATCAGCAATCTTCTTGAACAAATACAAAAAAACCTGTTTCAAAAAGCACAAACTTTTAAGGATGAAAACACCTATCATGTAAATGACTGGAAAGAATTCAACGAAGTGCTCGATCGTACCGGAGGATTTATATATGCTCATTGGGACGGAACCCCAGAAACCGAGCAAAAGATAAAAGAAGAAACAAAAGCGACGATCAGGTGTATCCCTATCAACAACCCTAAAGAAAATGGCAAATGTATTTATTCTGGCAAACCATCAACTCAAAAAGTTATTTTTGCCAGAGCATATTAATTTTAAATTAAAATTTTTATATTTGCTTAGAAATTGTTTTGGATTTTTTAATATTTTTATGTGTCTTTTTTGTTGCAACATTGTTAGATTTTTTGACAGAGGATAAACTTTGTTGCAAAAATCGCCTCGTTTCGCTAAATAACCATCATAAATTTCATTTAACATAATTCAAAACAGTTTCGTTAATTAATAAAATAACACTATGGCAGGAGTAAACAGAGTAATTTTAATAGGTCATCTTGGTAAAGACCCTGAAATCAGGACGTTTGAAAACTCATATGACCCCAACAAGCCCAACAAAGTTGCCAAATTTTCGTTAGCAACAACCGAATCTTATAAAAACAAAGATGGCCAGAGGACGGATGTTACCGAATGGCATAATATTGTTGTAAGAAGGGGGCTGGCAGAAGTAGCAGAGCGTTATTTAAGAAAAGGCCAATTAGTATATATTGAGGGGAAAATAAAGACACGTAGTTATGAGAAAGACGGACAAACCCGATATATAACAGAAATTGAAGCAGAAAATATGACCATGCTGGGCGGCAAAAAGGATAACGCAGAAATGCCTCATGAGAATGTCCCAGAGGCGCCAGATACTGATTCTCCCGTTGAAGACGACTTACCTTTCTAACAATTATTTTTCTAAAATCCGAAATGGATTTGCTTAGCACATTTGAAGTGGTGTTGCTGGCTTCTATATTGAAGCCTATGTCTCTGGGGATAATTTTAGGGTTTGGTGCGGTATTTTTATTACTATTTTGCACAGCATTATTATCAGGTTCGGAGTTGTCTTTTTTTTCATTGGACACCAAAAAACTTGATGAAATAAAAAAAAAGAAAAAACAAAAACAAAGTTTGGTAATAAAGCTAATTCAGCAACCACAAAAGCTTTTAGCCACAATTTTAATTGCCAACAACTTTATCAATATTACCATTGTTATTGTTTCGACTTATATTACGATTAATTTGTTTGATTTACGAGAGCATTACCTGATAAGCTTTCTTTTAGAGTTTGTTATTGTTACAGCATTAATTTTACTTTTCGGGGAGATGCTTCCAAAGATTTATGCCAGTCAGAACCCATTGGCTTTTGCCTTATTCATGGCAAAACCCATGAATTATTTGCTCACCATATTTCACCCCCTCAGTTTCATTCTGGTGAAATCAACCGGAAATATTGAAAGGAAGCTGGCAAAGAAAAAGCAACCTATATCACTTGATGACCTGTCTGATGCCATTGAAATAACCTCAGACGACAAGACCCAGCAACAAGAAAGAAAAATCCTAAAGGGAATTGTGAAGTTCAGCGATATTGAGGTTGTGGAGGTTATGAAACCACGTATTGATGTTACCGCGGTAGAATATAATTTACCTTTTCCTCAATTGCTTAAATTTATCAGGGATGCGGGATTTTCAAGGATACCAGTTTATATAAAAACCTTTGATCAGATCAAGGGGATTTTATACATTAAAGACCTTTTACCGTTTATTCATATGGATGCCTCATTTGAATGGCAAAAACTCATCCGTCCCGCGTTTTATGTGCCTGAAAACAAAAAAATCAACGATCTTCTTTCAGATTTTAAAGAGAAAAAAATTCATATGGCTATTGTTGTTGATGAATATGGTGGCACATCGGGTATTGTAACAATGGAGGATATAATTGAAGAAATTGTAGGAGAAATCAGCGATGAATATGATGAAGAATCAGAAGATGTCATCTTCTCGAAAATTGATGAATTTAACTATATTTTTGACGGCAAAACATCACTTAATGATCTTGCCAAAAAAATAAATTTCAGTGATGAATTTTTTAATGATTTCAAAGGAGAATCGGAATCTATTGCGGGATTAATTTTAGAGGTCACCGGAAAGATTCCGCAAATAAAAGAGACAATAGAAGTAAAAGATCTTTCCTTTACTATCTTATCCTCTGATATCAGGCGTATTAAAAAAGTCAGGGTTACTATAAAAAAACCATATGAAGATGATTTTGAGGAATAAATGCTGTAAATTGCTGATCACGCTTATTGTCATTACTTTTTTTAATTCATGCAATAACAGTGACTATATACCCAAACCCAGGGGTTATTTCAGAATTGCACTGCCAGAAAGAAAGTATAAAACACTTGATTCCATTTATCCTTATTGTTTTGAATATCCCCAATACTCTGTTATACGCCCTGATCTTAATCAGAATTCAGAACCATATTGGATCAATATAGAATTCCCGGCGTACAAGGGGGCTTTACATCTTAGTTATAAGCCGGTCTTAAACGACAGCCTTTTATTTCAGTATTTTGAAGATTCACGTACATTTGCCAATAAACATATTGCCAAAGCCGATGACATTGAACCTAAAATCATCACTAATGATCAAAATCAGGTTTACGGGCTGATTTACGATATTACAGGTAGCGGCGTTGCTTCCACTTACCAGTTCTGTGTAACAGACAGCACAACACATTTTTTACGGGGAGCTTTGTATTTTAACATCCTTCCCAACAATGATTCGCTCTCTCCGGTGATTGATTTTATCAAGGCGGATATTGACCACCTCATACAAACGCTGCACTGGAAAAAAATCAGGAATTTATAAATGATTGAACTTTATCGAGAACAAGATCCGGCTCATCGGCATGAAGCCAATGGCCTGCCTTGGGGATAACCTCTATTTCGGCTGCCGGAAAATATTTATAAATTAGTCTATAATCATCAGGTTCAATAAAGTCGGATAACCCGCCTTTTAAGAAAAGTGCAGGTTTTAAATATTCCGTATTCTCAAATACCGGAGCCATCAGCGTTTCTATCTTTTCCGTAATAATTTTCAGGTTTACTTTCCACATATATTCGCCCTGGCTACTTTTAAAAATATTTTTAAGAAGCAATTGTCGTACCCTCAAATCAGTAATAAAACAGGCAAGCAAATCGTCAATTTCACTCATTGATCGCTTACTGCTTAAATCGATGCGGTTCATCACATGAATCAGATTGGTGATGCTCTTATTGCCTGAATATTGTCGCGGCGCAATATCCAATATTATTATTTTATCAAACAAATCAGGACATTTAAGCGCGGCAGATATTGCAATGCGACCACCGAGGGAGTGTCCCATCAGAATGGCCGAGGTAAATCCCATCTTGTGATATAATTCAATAATATCGTTAGTAAGCTCGTTCAAATTAAATACGCTGCTATGCGGTGAATTGCCATGATTACGTAAATCAGGCACAATAACCTTATATTTTTCTGCTATTTTTTTTGCAACGGGAATCCAAATATCAGACATTCCTAACAGCCCATGAATAATGATCACAGGTTGCCCAGTGCCAAATTCCCTGTAAAACAAGTTCATACTTTCTTTACAATAATTCTCCTGCAAGGTTTGCCAATTCGGAGCGTTCCCCCTTTTCGAGCTGGATGTGCGCGTAAATCGGGTGATGTTTGATTTTATCAATAAGAACTGATAAGCCATTACTTTCTGAATCCAGATATGGCGAATCTATTTGGTATACATCACCGGTGAAAATAATTTTTGTATTCTCTCCTGCCCTGGTGATAATAGTTTTTACTTCATGGGGCGTTAAGTTCTGTGCTTCGTCAACAATAAAGAAAATATTTGAAAGACTTCTGCCCCTGATATAGGCCAGTGGGGTTATAACCAATTTGTCTTTTTCCAGAGCATCGGTTATATTCTTAAATTCCTTATCACGCTCATCGTACTGATGTTTTATCATTTTCAGGTTATCAAACAAGGGCTCCATATATGGATTCAGCTTAGAGTTTATGTCTCCGGGCAGATATCCAATATCTTTATTGCTTAAAGGAACAACCGGCCTCGCCAAATATATCTGTTTGAAGTCCCGTTTTTGTTCCAGCGCACCTGCGAGTGCCAATAATGTTTTTCCTGTACCTGCTATACCCTGCAAAGTAACTAGTTTTACAGCAGGATTAAGAATGGCGTGCATAGCAAACACCTGTTCGGCATTTCGGGGGGTAATTCTAAACGCCGACCGTTTTTCAACACGTTCAATAAGCCCGTTTGCCGGATTAAAAAATGCCAGAGCAGAAGTTTTAGTATTCTTTAAGATAAAATAATGATTAGGAATTGGATTCTTGAGATTAATATCCCCGGGCAGGCAATAACCATTGGTATATATCTTATCAATTACTGATTCGTGCAAATTTTCGATCAGTGTTTTCCCGGTGTAAAGTGCATTAATATTTTTAATTTTCCCCGTTTCAAAGTCTTCGGCGGTAATATTTAATGATTTTGCTTTAAGGCGGAGATTAATATCTTTTGTAACCAACACAACTTTTCTTTCGGGATACTTATGCATCATTGACAGTGCAGCATTCAAAATCCTGTGATCGGGTTTATCCTCGCCAAAGATCTTACAGGCGTCAGTTTCGCCCTTACCATTGATAACAACCATAAACTTGCTATCATTTTTATCTTTCAATGGAATCCAGTCCTGTAGAGTATAATCTTCTGACAAAGTATCAATAATTCGAATAAACTCACGGGCTTCAAAATTTTTGATATCGTTGCCTTTTTTAAAATTATCAAGTTCTTCAAGAACAGTGATCGGGATGGCAACATCATTATCTTCGAAACTCTTGATGGAGTTATGATTGTAAAGAATAACGGACGTATCCAATACAAAAATTTTTTTTTCTTTTTTTGATTGTTTTCTGGGCATAGTCTATCCTCGCATTATTATGCTGTACAAAAATACCGAAATAAAAGATGTTATTTTTCCCGACAGTATTGAGTTACTCACATTGGCACGTTAATAAAACCGTGGCGCCATAAACTAATAGGAAAGTAAAACAATTGCAGCATACTGGTTCATACTTTTAGCTGAAGATTATTTACGACAGAATAAAGTGCTAAAATAAATACTATTCGGGGTTTTTTCTTAAATCAACCAGCCAATGCCCATTTTGTTTTAAAAGATAAACTTGTTGAATATCACCGGAAAAAGTTTTATAATTACAGACGGCTTCTTTCCCCCTGATCTCACAATTGATAAATTCGGATTTACTGTCCTTTAAAATTATTTTTCCCCCGCCACCCATTTTTGATAATGTTTCAACCAGCCCGATAATTTTTTTGGTCTGCTCAGTGCCAAGCTCCCTGGCCTTATCATATTCATAATTGTTCAAATACTTAAAAAAACTATCGCTTACCTTTTGAGGAGATATTTTATTATTCCGGACTGCTGTACAACCGAAAATAAAAAACATCAAAAACAGATACAAGCTATTCTTTATTATCCTTTTCATTTTTCTTGTCAAGATTATTGAATATTTTACTATTTCCTGATTTAGGCGGAGTTTCTTTTTTGAGATCAACCAGCCATTTGCCATCTGTTTTCAGCAAAATAAGCTGATTTTTTACATCATTTACAAAATAATTGCATCGTGCAGTATCCCCTTTTATTTCGGTGTCAAGCATTTCAATTTTCGAATCATTTTTAAAATTATTTTGTCCGCTCACTGCAATCAACTGCTCCATCAGGTTAATAATTTGTTTTGTTTTAGGAGTACCATATTTCTTTGCATTATCATAATCGCATTTATAAAAGAGAGTTAAAAATTTCCGGGCCACTTTTTCAGGTCTTTTCGAATATGAAACATCAAAAACAGCACATGATTCAATAAAGATGCCTATAACAAAAAAAATGATTAAAGCTTTTGTTTTCCGCATTTCAAAATTTGGTTTAAATGAATCCAATTTTTTTTTGTGATTACTTTCCGTTTTACTCAAACAATCTATTCCGGCAAATTTAAATATTTCTTAAAGAGTGTGTTTAAGAATTCGTTTTGATCCACCGAGGCGAATATCTTTTAATATCTTTAAGCGTCCTTTTTGCTAAAACTTCGTGTGATTTCCGACACGCGATAAAGTTTATTTGCAAAATCTGCTTCATTTCGCTATAAAATGCATCAAAAATCTTAATTACCTTAAATACAAAACAGTTTCAAAATATATTTTGACAAACGCTGATTCATTTTATTAACGCAAAAAAAATCAAATTAATTTGAATGACTTCATTATTCCTTCGGATGAAATTATTATTAAATAAAGATGGTGCAATTTTCGTAAATTAGCACGGTTTTTCAGGCCAACCATGATACGTAAAGAAACGATCCAAAATATTATTGATGCCGCTAAAATTGAGGAGGTGGTGGGAGATTTTGTATCGCTTAAAAAACGCGGTGTAAATTATATTGGTTTATGCCCCTTCCATAATGAAAAAACCCCATCGTTTACTGTATCCCCAGCCAAAGGGTTTTATCATTGTTTTGGCTGTGGCAAAGGGGGCGGACCAGTTGATTTCATTATGGAGCATGAGCACATGAGCTATCCCGATGCTTTAAAGTACCTTGCTGAAAAATATCATATTGAAATTACTGAAGAAATCCAGACTGAAGAAGACAAGCTCATGCAATCAGAGCTGGAATCGTTGTATAATCTGGTTGCTTACGCACAAAAACATTTTTCTAATAATTTATTTAACACAGAAGCCGGACAGGCCATAGGATTAACCTATTTTAATGAGCGTGGTTTTAATCAATCTATTATAAAAAAATTCCAGCTGGGATATTCACCTCCTGAATGGGAGGATTTTACAAAAACCGCCATTGAAAACGGGTATAAAAAAGATTTCCTGCTAAAAACGGGTTTATCTATAAAAAGAGATGACGGGTCGCTTTATGATCGTTTTCGCGACAGGGTAATTTTCCCGATACATAATCTCAGCGGCAGAGTTATTGGTTTTACAGGCAGGATACTTACATCCGATAAAAGCAAACCCAAATATGTTAATTCTCCTGAATCAGATATTTATAATAAGAGCAAGACGCTTTACGGTATTTACTTTGCCAAGTCGGCTATTATCGCTAATGAAAACTGTTACCTGGTTGAAGGCAATACTGATGTAATATCGCTTTTTCAGGCCGGTGTGGAGAACGTTGTTGCCTCTTCGGGAACTTCATTGACCACAGAACAGATACGTTTAATAAAGAAATTCACCCAAAACATTACTATTCTTTACGACGGGGATGAAGCAGGTTTAAAGGCCTCTCTCCGGGGTGTAGATATGATCCTTGAAGAAGGCCTGAATGTAAAAATTGTTATTTTTCCCGACAATGAAGATCCGGATTCATATGCCCGCAAACATGATGCTATCCAGATAAAAAAATTCATTAAGGAAAATGCTTCGAATTTTATTCTTTTCAAAACGAAACTTTTGCTTGAGGATACGAGAAAAGATCCGATAAAAAGAGCTGAATTAATTAAAGAAATTGTACGTACCATATCCTTAATACCTGAGCCTATTCACCGCAGTGTCTATATTAAAGAATGCGGCGAATTGATGAATATTCAGGAGCAATCGCTTATCAACGAGCTTAACAAACAGATAAGAAAAAAGATAAAAAAGGATGTATCATTAATTGAAAACAAAGACGAAGAAGATGTTTCCATCCCTGAACCACTTGAGTACATTTCTGAAAAGCAACTTGGCGAAGATCCTTTTGACATCACTTATCTTGAAAAATATTTATTGTGGCTCATTTTAAATTATGGCAATATTGAATTATTAATTGAAAGTGAAGCAACTGATGCTCCGGGACATATGGGAACAATCCCTGTTTTTGTTGCTGTTTATATCTCTCAGATATTATCTAACGATGAATTTAAATTCAGATTTGCCGAGCACCAGCAAATATATAATGAATACCAGGAAAACTTCACAAAGACTGCAAGTAATGACATCCTGCATTTCATAAACCATCCAGATGAAAAAATTTCCAAAACCGTTATTGAAATATTGAGTCAGAAATATGAACTAAGTAAATACTGGCAGGAGAAATTCAAAATATCAACACCAAGGCATGAAGATGAAGACAGGGCTATTTTGATAGACGATATTTCCAAAACAATAAACACGATAAATCTTAAAATTGTAGGTAAAGAAATGTCTGAAATTCATGAGACCATAAAAAATATGCAAGCTGAGGACCCTGACAATCCGGAAATTCTTACGCTGTTAACAAAGTATAGCAAAAAGCAGGTCATTATGTCAAAGATCAGCTCACAATTAGGCATTGTAATTAATAAATTATTTTAAACATAGCTATCATCTAAATTTCCAGCGATCATGTGCGGCATTGCAGGGTTTTACTCCATAAACAATATTTTCTCAAATGAAGATCTGATCAAAATGACGGATATTATGCCGCACCGGGGACCTGATGCGGCAGGGTATTTTTATGAAGGATTTATTGGTTTCGGACATAGAAGATTAAGTATTATTGACCTTTCTGTGGCTGCCAATCAGCCGATGTTTTCGCAAGACAATAATTTTGTTATTGTTTTCAATGGGGAGATATATAATTTTCATGAAATAAAAAATGATTTAATTAAAGAGAAAAACATTCATTTTAAAACCAATTCCGATACAGAGGTTGTTCTTGAATCCTTTATTCATTGGGGCGCTGATTTTGTGAACAGGTTAAACGGGATGTTCGCGATAGCTATTTTCAATAAATCAAATAAAACGCTTTCTCTTTTCCGTGACCGTATTGGAATAAAGCCCATATACTATTACTGGGACGGGCAAAATTTTGCATTCTCATCTGAGTTAAAATCATTGATATGCGTTGAAGAGATAAGAAAAAATATTCGTCTGAATTATACCGCTGTCAATGAGTTTCTGCATCTGGGCTATATTCCTGAGCCCAATTCGATTTATGACAAAATCCATAAATTTCCGGCAGGCCATTATGCTGTAGTCGATAATTATAATTTAAAATTTCAGGAATATTGGAATTTAGAATCAAAAATCAGCACAAACAAGTTAAATGATGAACATCAGGCTAAAGAACAGCTAAAAGAGCTTTTGATCAGTTCGGTAAAATACAGGATGATCTGCGATGTTCCATTTGGTACTTTTTTAAGCGGAGGTATAGATTCAAGCCTCGTAACTGCCATTGCACAAAGCATTAGCCCTATTCCAGTCAATACATTTTCCATTGGTTTTGAAGAATCGAAATACAATGAGAGAATGTATGCAAAAGCTGTTGCAGACCACCTTGGCACCAATCACCATGAATTTGTGGTAACTGAAAAAGACGCTCTTGCTCTGATACCGGGGCTTCAGGATGTTTATGACGAGCCTTATGCCGATTCGTCTGCAATACCTACCATGCTTGTTTCAAAACTGGCACGGCAACATGTAACCATGACTTTATCAGGTGATGGTGGCGATGAATTATTTATGGGATATGGCGCATACAATTGGGCTAAAAGGCTAAACATGCCAATTGCCAGGGCTTTTCACACCCCATTGTATTGGGGCCTTTCAAATTTGGGAAACAAATACCAGCGTGCGGCTCATCTTTTCGATTATCCGGATTATTCAAAAATAAAAAGTCACATTTTTTCCCAGGAGCAATATCTTTTCAAAACGTCAGAAATTTCGGAACTATTAAAACCTGAGTATATAAGGGATATTTTATTGAAAGAAAATTTCAACGGAACAGACCTCACAATAGCTGAAAAACAATCTCTTTTTGACCTGAAGTATTATCTGAAAGATGATTTGCTTGTAAAGGTAGATCGTGCTTCTATGAGATATTCACTTGAGACGCGTGTTCCGATTTTAGACTACCGGATTGTGGAATTTGCTTATAATCTTGATGAAAAGCTTAAAATGAACGGAAATATTCAAAAATATCTGCTTAAGGAAGTTTTATATGAATATGTTCCGTCGCACATCTTCGCCCGGCCCAAGTGGGGATTCTCTATTCCTTTGCAAAAATGGCTGAAGACCGATTTAAAATTTCTTATTGAAGAAAATTTATCAGAAGAAAAAATCAAAAAACAACAACTATTAGATTATAAAACTGTTTCAGATCTAAAAAAACGTTTTTTTGAAAAGGGCCAGGATTACCCTTACAACAGGCTGTGGCTAATCATTGTTCTGAACAATTTCCTTGATAAAAAATCAATATAGTTTTTCTTTACGGGTCAGGCTAAGGTTAATTTAATGCTTCCCGGAACCTTATTTCAGGCAACATTTGATCGTTGCATTTATTTTTTTACTGAATCTGAAACTCATCCCAGTCCCGACCTACATTAAATTTTTCGCGATATTTAACCAACTCCGATTTACTCAATGTGATTGTTTGAATTTGTTGTGCATTGTCATCAATTTCACAGAGCATCTCTCCCTTAGGGCTAACAACTATGGAGTTGCCGGAATATTTTATACCACGGCCATCAACCCCGACCCGGTTTACGCCTACCACATATGAAAGATTTTCAATAGCACGGGCTTTTAATAGTGTTTGCCAATGATGCTTTCGGGCAGCCGGCCAATTAGCAATATATATCAACACATCATATTGAAATGATTCATTTTCATAGATATTTTTTGCCCACACCGGAAATCTCAGGTCATAACATATCATTGGACATATATTCCAATCGTTATGTGAGCAGATTATCTTTTCCTTTCCGGGTGAAAAATATTTATCCTCCTCTCCAAAACGGAACAAATGACGTTTATCATAAGTTTTAAAGTTGCCGTCAGGCTGCATCCAGATGAGTCTGTTGTAAAACAGGCCATCGCTTTTATAAATAAAGCTACCGGTAATAACAGATTTCAGAGATGCCGAGGTTTCCTTTACCCACGATAATAGCCGTCCACTCATGTTTTCAGCATATTTTTCAACATTCATTGTAAAACCTGTGGAGAACATTTCGGGCAATACAACAATGTCCTGGGCATTTACCAATGGATGAAGTTTTTCATGAAGTATTTTCAGGTTTTTTGTTGTTTGCTCCCAATGCAAATCGCTCTGAACAATGGTAATTTTTAAATCCTGCATAATATTTCCGCTGCTTTTTCAAGAGTTTCATTTTTCTTTGCAAAACAAAACCGAAGTACCTTATTATTTACCTGCCGGTGGTAAAAAACAGAAACCGGTATCGATGCAATTTTATAATCTTTGGTTAACCTTTTGGCAAATTCGGGTTCGTTCTCGTCAGAGATCTCGCTGTAATCCAGCAATTGATAATAAGTTCCATGGCTGGGAATTACTTTAAACCGTGATGTTGATATTAGTTTAACGAAGTAGTCGCGTTTTTCCTGATAGAATTTATTCAGATAAATATAATTTTCATTATTAATCAGGAACTCCGCAAGAGCATATTGTATTGGAGTATTACATGCAAAAACAATGAATTGGTGGGCTTTTCTGAATTCTGTCATCAGGTTTCCGGGTGCAAGGCAGTAACCCATTTTCCATCCGGTTGCATGAAATGTTTTTCCGAATGATCCGACAACCAGGCTTCGTTCGACCAGTCCGGGAAAAAGGCAAACACTCTGATGCTGTATGTCTTCATAAATCAAGTGTTCATAAACTTCATCACTGAGGATTATGATATCAGTATTATTTGTAATCTTGGCCAGTGCCTCCATATCTTGTGCTTTTAATACACTTCCGGTAGGATTATGTGGCGTATTTATTATTATCATCCGTGTTTTGTGTGAAACCAGTTTTTTCACTTCGTCCCATTCGATGTGATAATCGGGATGTTTCAGTGTTGCATATTTTAATACACCACCATTGAGTTTAATAGCTGGTTCATAAGAATCATATGCAGGTTCAAAGATTATAACTTCACCTCCTTCCCTAATAAACGCAGTAATTGCAGCAAACAGGGCTTCTGTAGCGCCAGCAGTTATTGTAATTTCGGTTAAGGGGTTATATGCCTGATCATAGGAATTTTTTATTTTCAGGGATATTGCTTCCCGTAATTCGGGCAGTCCCTGCATAGGTGCATACTGGTTTTCCCCGTTTTTCATGTATTTATTAACCAGCTCAACCAGGGTTTCAGAAATGCTGAAATCCGGGAACCCCTGCGAGAGGTTGATAGCATTATATTCATTTGCCATTTGAGACATTACGGCAAAAATACTGTTACCAAATCCCGGAAGCTTAGAAACAATATTATTTTGAAAATGTGGCATAATAGTGAATTTAAGGTTCATACAAATTTAAAACTTTTTAAATAGTATTTAGTGTTTGCAAGAAAACGCCAATTTCTTCGTTACGCTTGCAAGCCTCGAATTTGACATTTTCTTTGTGCAAACACGAGTTTTCTTACAGGCACTATTTATGAATAGTTCAGGTTAACATAATTCAAAACAGTTACTATGTATAATACAAAAAATCATAAATTTCTTTTTGCTTTTAAACAACTGATTACTATTTTTACTGAAATTTTAATATTGAAATCATGACAAATACAAGCAAATTAAAAACTATCGACAAAGTAAATTTTAAGAATAAAAAGGTTTTGATTCGTGTAGATTTTAATGTGCCTTTGGATCAGAACCGGCAGATAACGGATGATACCCGAATCAGGGAATCGTTGCCTACCATACAAAAAGTAATTAATGATGGCGGGACTGTAATACTCATGTCGCATCTGGGACGTCCGAAAGGCGGGTATGAACAGGATTATTCTTTAACCCCTATTGTTCCAAGATTGTCAAAATTATTAAACAGAAACATCATATTCACCCGTGACCTTTTCGGCCCAAAAACTTTTGAAGTATGTGGTGCACTAAAGCCCGGCGATGTTGTACTTTTAGAAAATCTAAGGTTCTATCCCGAAGAGGAAAAGGGCGATAAAAAGTTTGCCAAGGAATTAGCTTCTTTAGGTGATATCTATATCAACGATGCTTTTGCCACTGCGCATCGTAAACACGCATCGACCGCTACCATTGCAGAGTTTTTCCCTAACAATAAATTCTTTGGAATATTGCTTGCCAATGAATTGAAAAACTTAAACTTCATCCTCCATGAAGCAAAATCGCCTTTTACGGCCATCATTGGCGGTGCAAAGGTTTCCTCAAAAATTTCAATCATCAAAAATCTGATAAACAGAGTTGATAATCTTATTATTGGCGGCGGTATGGCATTTACATTTATTAAAGCATTTGGCGGTGATGTCGGCGGCTCACTTGTGGAAGATGATAAAATTCCTGAAGTAAAGGAAATGGTTCAGGAGATGATGCTGAAAGGAGTAAATTTATATATACCGACCGATACTATTATTGCCGATGGTTTTTATGATGAGGCCAATTACAAGGAAAGTCAGGCGGATTCTATTCCCAAAAACTGGATGGGGCTTGATATTGGCAAAAAAACCTGCCGCCGGTTCGCTGAGATTATCAACAAATCGGAAACTATTATGTGGAACGGGCCCATGGGCGTTTTTGAGCTTCCTCATTTTAAACAGGGAACAAAAGCGATTGCTATTGCCGTTGCCAGCGCAACAATCAGCGGTTCGTTTTCACTTATCGGCGGAGGAGATTCCGTTGCTGCCATAAACCAATACAATCTGGCTGACCAGATCAGTTATGTATCAACGGGAGGCGGGGCAATGCTGGAATATATGGAAGGAAAAGAATTACCCGGTGTCAAAGCGATAATGGAAGATTAGTCATTCTGGCTTTCACCTTTTTGAGGCGGTGAGTTTTTATTACTTTGCCATTTTTCTATTTCGGCCTTTATTTTAGGGATACAAACAGGTGCAACCAAACTAACCGGCTGGTAAAGTAATGATTTATCCTTTGCCTGCCTGGTAATTAAATTCTCATTTATGTCGAACCTGTTGAATAAGAAAAACACCATACTCAACAAGAATGACATCTTCAGAAGGGAAAATAATGCTCCTAATATTTTATTGGCAAAACCTAAAGAGACTGTTTTTACTATTTTTTCAATGGTTTTTGCCAAAATACGGATTAAAATGATTACAACAATTAGTATCAGTGTAAATGCAACAGCTTTGGTATAAACAGCGCTCAATCCAAATTTTTCAATGAGGATTTCGGCAACAAAATCCGAAAGATAAATTCCGGCAAACATACCGGCAATCAGCGAAACCAATAAAGCCAATTCAATTATCAAGCCTTTACGTAATCCGGTAAATATGGCTATCCCTAAAAAAATAGCGATAATAATATCCAAATAATTCATATTATTTTTTCAGGCGACGGGTTAGCTCAGTGGCATAAACAAAATTGTTCAGCTCTTCATTATCAGTATCAAGAATTTCATATTTATCGCCCATCCACCATAATTTTCCCTTGAAAATAAAGGCAATTTTATCACCGATTTCGATCACGGAATTCATATCATGAGTATTGATTACGGTTGTCATCTGATATTCCTGTGTGATTTCACTGATAAGATTATCAATCAGGATAGATGTTTTAGGGTCAAGGCCGGAATTAGGCTCATCACAAAACAAATAGCTGGGGTTCATAGCGATGGCGCGGGCAATGGCTACACGTTTTTTCATTCCGCCGCTTAATTCAGCCGGATACAGCTTATTCACATTAACAAGATTTACCCTTTTCAGACAGAAGTTTACACGTTCGAGTTTTTCTTCCTGCGTTTTTGGGGTAAACATAGTCAGAGGAAACATTACATTTTCTTCAACAGTCATGGAATCGAAGAGGGCACTTCCCTGAAACATCATCCCTATCTCCTGCCTTATAATTTTTTTTTCGTTGAACGACATTCCGGTAAAAAGCCTGTTGTCATATAATATCTGGCCTTCATCAACATTTAACAGTCCGACAATACATTTCATGAGTACCGTTTTTCCGGAACCGCTGGGGCCGATGATAAGGTTTGTTTTTCCGCGATCAAAAGTCACATTAATATCCTTAATCACCTTTGAACTATTAAAACCTTTTGATATATGGCGGGTTTCGATCATTGTAACATTATTTGAGTTATAATGAGGTTGAATAAAATGATGAGGATACTGCTGATAACAACAGCTTTAGTACTTGCCTGTCCAACTTCAAGGGCACCTCCGTGGGTTATATACCCATAATATCCGGAAACCGATGTTATAATAAATGAAAAAACGATAGTCTTTACAACGGAATAAAACACTTCAAAGGGGATAAAATCAATAATGATTCCATCATAATAGGCTGTGGTGGTCACAACTTTTAACCATGCAGCAGCAAACCACCCTCCAAGAAGCCCTAAGAACATGCTGATGCAGACCAGTACCGGAAATATTAAAACAGCAGCTATGATTTTGGGTAATATCAGATAATTTGCCGAGTTTATGCCCATTATTTCAAGAGCATCAATTTGTTCCGTCACGCGCATGGTGCCGATTTCGGAAGCAATTCTTGACCCAACTTTTCCGGCCAGAATCAGACAAATTATCGTATTTGAGAATTCGAGAATAATCGATTCACGGGTTGTAAATCCGACGGTATATGAAGGTATCCAAGCGCTGGTTGCATTATGGGCGGTTTGAATTGCTACTACAGCTCCCATAAATACTGAAATAATTGCAACGATCCCTAATGAGTCAATACCCAGGTTATTTATTTCATCAATCACCTGCTTGCGGAGAACAGAGCCTTTTTGGTGTTTACTAAACACCCTTTTCATTAATATGAGATACTGACCAATATTATAAAATGCCTTCTTCAAGCCGGTAGTAATTGTCGGCACGAAATTACACAATAATTTGAAAATTACTTTTAATTTTTATCCCGAAGAATGCACGTTGTAGAAATACAAGTATATATTTTTAAAAAATCTTGCCAAAACATTTCCCATACCCTGATTTTAACCTGAAAAATTCACAAGAATTTTTCACCCTTTGGGCCGACAAAAGAAAATCAAGTATTTTAGAAATAATTGTAATTTTCAAATATTTTCCGTGTCGGTATTACCTGACCTGCTGCCCACATTGCCCATGCTCATTCATAAATTACATTTCATTTATTTATGAACAGGTCAAGTTAAAGATATGTCTTTGTTGATTAAAATTATTTATCTAAGTTTGTATAAAAAACAACTAATGAAATTGTGTAGATTCTTTTTATTGTGTTTATTGATTTCATGTACATCATTACTAACGATTTCCTGCGGGACTGTAAAAAAGCACAAATGCAAAGATTGTCCTACATTTTCGCAACAAACGGTAATCAAACATAAAACAACGATATATGAAATATAAAGTGATCTTGGTTGTAATGTTATTTCTGGCGGGGCTATTAATATCTTCCTGTGCATCAAAAAAACACCGGTATAATCAATGTCCGACATTCGGAAATAAGATAGAAAACGACAATAAGCAGCATAATGTTGGATAAGAACAAGCTTGCTTTGTATTTGCCCGAAACCAGTATAGAATTGGTAAATAACTGGGTAAGCAATTGTCTATTACAAATACGTATCTCAAAAGACAGATTAACAAAGACCGGAGATTATCGTCCGCCAGACAGGAATGTGCCATTTCACAGGATCAGTATCAACCAAAACCTGAATAAATACGCATTCCTTATTACGTTCACTCATGAGTTTGCACATCTTATCACATGGAATGCACATAAACGAAAGGCTAGACCGCATGGCGATGAATGGAAGGATAATTACCGAAGATTACTATTCTTATTGATTGATAACAAAGTATTCCCGGAAGAAATTGAGTCCGCCCTATTAAAGACCCTGGTAAAAGGCAGACAGCCATTACATGCATCTGAATATAACCTGTCCTTTATATTATCGAAATATGATTCAGATTCAGTTAAACAATTTCTGGATGAACTTGTTGTTGATTCCATATTTTCAATCCCAAACGGAAACATTTTCCGAAAAGGTACAAAAATCCGGACACGATATAAATGCTATTGTCTGAATAATAAAAAATGGTACCTGATTAGTCCTGCCATGCGCGTAAAGCCTATTAGCAATGCATTGGATTTTACATAATTATATTGATGACAGCCTGGCGATCAATAAAAATACCATTGCCTTTAATTATATTTTAATATTTTTGTCAATTCTTTTCTATAAAATACTTAAAAATGAGTAACAACTATTGTGTGATCATGGCGGGAGGAATTGGTTCGCGTTTCTGGCCCATGAGCATAACATCTCACCCTAAGCAATTTATTGATATACTTGGCACCGGAGAAACCCTCATACAACAGACATTCAGGCGCTTTGAAAAAATAATACCCAAAGAAAACATATATATAGTTACCAACGAAAAGTATGCTGAACTGGTAAAGGAGCAAATACCGTCCATAGATGAAAAACAGATTATTTCTGAGCCTTCAAGACGAAACACCGCCCCGTGTATCGCCTATGGATGTTATAAGATTAATGAAATGGATCCTGCCGCAAATATAGTTGTTGCGCCATCTGATCATATCATATTAAATGAAGACAGTTTTACAGACATCATCACTTCTGCACTTGATGCCGTATCAAAGAACGACTGGCTGCTGACCTTGGGAATAACGCCCAGCAGGCCTGACACAGGATACGGATATATTCAGTTTAAAGACAGTGATGTTTACCCGGAAGATAACAGGATAAAAAAAGTAAAAACATTCACTGAAAAGCCATTGCTTGAAATGGCAAGGCAATTCCTTGAAAGCGGAGATTTTCTTTGGAATTCGGGTATTTTTATCTGGTCAGTAAAAAGCATATTAAATGCAATAGAAACGCACCTGCCTGAGCTCAAAGACTCTTTTGACAAAGGAAAGGGGCTATACAATACAGAGCAAGAGGCAGAATTTATTCAGCAAGCCTACACTACATGCAAGAGCATTTCGATTGACTTTGGCGTAATGGAAAAAGCTGAAAATGTATATGTGTTATGCTCTGATTTCGGATGGTCTGATTTGGGAACCTGGGGCTCCCTGTATGAAAACCGGCAGAAAAATGATTCAGGCAATGCCATTGTGGGAAAAGATGTAATCATGTATGACAGCCAAAATTGTATTATAAACATGCCCGAGAACAAACTAGTTGTTATTCAAGGGTTAAATGATTATATTGTTGTTGATTCGCAAGATATATTACTCATCTGCAGAAAGGATGATGAACAACAAATCCGGCAATTTGTAAATGATGTCAGGATTGAAAAAGGGGAAAAATATATCTAAGAATTTGCCTTGGATTTATCTTTAATAGTTTTATAGACACCTCAAAAAACTTCAAATTTCTTTGTTTGTCTTCGTTCTTCAAATTTTCATATACGCTCAATATACTGCGGTTTTCAGAACTTTGACCGCATCGAATTTTTTTGTTTTTAGAGCTGCCCGATCAAGGTTATCAGAGGCTCCCATATGAGTTTTTTTTTCTAAAACTTCATTAGGTTTTTCGACCCTGAAATATACTTCGTTTGCAAAATCTGTTTTGTTTTGCTAAAAAACACATACAGTTTTTAAGCAGTTTTATGCTACGGTTTTTCTTTTATATTATTTGTGAACCTTCTTGATAAATTCTTCTACTTCTTTTACTCCTCCCTGGTAAATCAAATAACCATTATAGGGTTCTCTTGGTGTAATTTCATCATTAATAGGAGTAAGCATGATTTCTTTCACTTTTTCGAGGTCGTTGGTTTGACCTAAAGCCCAGCCTAGTTTTATGTATGCTACTTCCGGTAGCATATTTTCAGCAGGAATAATTCCTTTTGCCATCAGGTCGCGGCCGGTATCATAAACAAACATATGAACATAACCCCATAATGTTTGTACTGTCATATAAATTGCCACACCTTTTTCAACGGCGCGTACAATGGCGGGATAAATTGGTTTATTAACATGTCCCAGACCTGTTCCGATAATGATGATTCCTTTATAGCCATTGTCTACCATTGAATCGATCATATCGGGCTGCATATTAGTATAGTAATACAACATTCCAACTTTTTCCTCAAAAACAGGTGTAATCTTGACATTGTTATCTTTGCGGCGATGATTATAAATTGGCTTTTGCGGGACCACCCCCTTGCGGGTAACTGTTGCTACAGGTATATCACCAATAGTACGGAATGTTGAACGATATGACGAATGCATTTTTCTCACCCTGGTTCCCCTGTGCAGAAACCCATATTCATCTGAAGTTGGCCCGAACATACAAACCACAACCTCGGCTATATCGCCATATGCGGCAGCTGTTGCGGCATGCATCAGGTTCAATGCAGCATCTGAACTCGGCCTGTCGGAAGAGCGCTGCGAGCCCACCAATACAATAGGTACAGGAGGGTTTTGCACCATGAATGTCAATGCTGCGGCCGTATAATGTAATGTATCCGTTCCATGCCCGATAATAATCCCATCGACACCTTTCTCTATCTCTTGCCCTATTGCGATCGCAAGTTTTTTATATTGTTCAGGGCCCATATTTTCGCTGAAGACCGCAAAAAGTTTCTCGGTATCCAGGTTGCAAATGTCGGCCAGTTCAGGAACAGCACCATATAGCTCACCAGGAGTAAATGCCGGAATTACAGCACCTGTCCTATAATCAAGCCTTGATGCAATGGTACCACCCGTGCCGATTAACTTCACCTTAGGCAGGCCCGGCGTATATGGAAATTCTTTTTCAGGGATTTTATAATTGGCTTTTTTGTATCCTATTTCCTTCATTGAAAGAATAGTCATAATATCTATCCCGATATTGTATCCTGTTGATACTTTCAGGACAATATGCTTATCGTCGTCATTTTCAGCCCTGGGTAAAACAGTTCCATTAAATAATCCGCGTGTTGTTTCTGCTTCAGCCTGTCCCCAAACCCTTACATTATATTTTTTTAATATTTCAAGTGCAGCACCCTTATATCCCTGAAAAAAATCTTCGCTCATTTTTATAAATATTTAAATACGATTAATTATTGAGTTCAATAACACTTTTCAATTCTGATAAATTTATATTTCCGGTAGCCATTTTTCGCAACCCGCCCATTATCCAGTTTACTTCAACATCCGGCCTGTCTGAAATTCTGATCTGTCGAAATTTTTCTTTCATGAATGGGATATTGGAGAGTATTTCGTCTTTATGTACTTTTTTGAATTTTATTGTTGCTAAAATAGATTCAAAATCCATTTTCGGATGTTCAACAAGTACCGGCAGCATTTGCTTGGCAATCAGTAAATCCAGATTATTTTCTTTAATAAAAGCAAATAAATCATAAATCATTCCATGGTTAAAATTCGGAGATATATCATACTGCCCTTCTACAAATTTCAGTGTCTGGCCCATGAATGTTCCAACAAATTTTGACGGAATTTGTATTTCATTTATAATTTTTTCAATTACAGGAAACAGGTTTTTCTTAAAGATATAGGTAAATGTATCTTCGGGAATATCCCATTTTTTAAGCTGATGATAGCGGAAAATTACTTCGGTTGGTATATTTCCCTGCAGCTTTTTAATATATTCATCAAGTAACGGGATTGGAACAGAGTCGGTATCGGGGTACATACGGTCTGCACCGGGAAGTACCCGTTCAAAGATCGTTGTTCCGTCTTCAATTGATTTTCTGGTTTCGTTCGGAACCCCTTTAAATGCCCATAAACATCTTTCTTCAACAGTTTCCAGGGCTGTTTTCATATCGGCCTGTGGCCCCCAAATTATTATCTGTGCATCATTTTCTTTAGCGCCGAGTATGTTTCTGATATTTGAAAAATCATCTTCACTGATCAGGGGTTCAAATTCTTCAGAATGAGTCATGTTGGGTAATTGAATACAAGCAATCACTTTCAGTCGTTCACTAATTTCATCGGCAAACATCCGGCCCGGTTGAGTAAAATGTGAAAGTATTTTTTTAAATCCCGGCAGGTTTATCGCGTAAAAATCATATGAATTCCTTTGTTCTTCTGTCAGCGGCAAATTTGAAAAACGGAAATTTTTTAAACCAATTTTTTCATAATTCATTTTCCAAGCACTGCCATCGCCTGCTTTGGCCTTTAATATTTCGCGTACATGAAGAAGCGCCCATTGGCGGAAGGCTTCGTTATGTGTGAGTTTGGGTATCCAACGAATATGTGCAACTCCTTTTATTTCCACTCGTGTTCCGCCTTTGCAACTGACATTGACATCCTGGCGTCCGGCACCAATTCCGGTCCTTACCCTGCCAGTACTTCTGTTTAAAAAACGGATATAGTCACAAGCTTCTTTCACTTCGTAAGGGTTGACCATGTCAGGGTATGTAACTGTTTCGATGAGCGGCATTCCAAGACGATCGGTCGAATAAATGCGTGTATGGCCGATATCTGAAATTTCGCGGCATGAATCCTCTTCTATGCTTAATTGAATCAATCGTATTTTTTTATTTTTTAATGGCAACTCACCTTCAACCCCCAGGATGGCCGTTCTTTGGAATCCGGTAGGTATACTGCCATCAAGGTACTGTTTTCGGGTAATATGAACCTCCCCGACAATATTAAGTTTACTTAACAGGGAAATTTCAAGAGCATATTCCAGAGCCTCCTTATTAAGTTTAAAAGGAGGTGTATCATCGACATCATAAGTACAGGCCGTTTCATTTTTAATCCTGTAAATGATCTCTTTACGTGTTTTAAATTCCATCAGGGCTGTTCCGTCGTATTCGCCTAACTCACTCAATGTCGGGCGCATATGCCTTACTAATTCTGCGTCGTATTGATTTTTTTTCTGGTATATTCCTGCAGGACAATGACAAAATAACTTTTCCCTGGTTTTTAACTGCTGATGAACTTCGAGTCCGGACATAAAACTAATACGGTTCCAATCTTCCTGTTTAGCATCTTTCAGGGGAACATATCCTATTGCGTTTTTAGTTTCTTCGTAGTTGAGCCTGGAATCTGAATTTTCTTTCATAAAAATAATTATTATTGGCGGCCAAAATTACTTATTAAAATGATTTTTTCCCAATAACTTTCCAATTTTTTTAAAAACACATAAAACATTAATTTCTATAAGGATTTTACATGGCAACAAACCGTTTATCCATTATTATCATGATCTTTTCGGTTCTCAGCTATTGCAGTGATGGCTATTTTGGTAGCAGCTTATTATTTAAAACCCGGCCCTCATCTCAGCTATAGATATGTAAAATCAAAACATTTTGGCCTTACAAATTAAGTTAATTAGTATTTTTGTTTTAGCAGAAATCCGCATGAAATTATTAACTATACTCCAAATCACTGATGTAAGAAGCATTTCTTATACCTTTATTGATTTTCTATATGCCCCTGTTTTAATAATTATTATTTTGATGATCGGGTATCTTCATCAAAAAAAAATGATTGAAAAGAATCATGTATATAAATATTATTTAGCAGGATTGGCGGTAAAATTATTTTCATCAATTATTTTTTTGCTTGTATACATAGAATATTATGCCGGGGGAGATACGACTAATTACATTTTGGGAAGTATTGCAATGTCTAAATTGTTTTTCCATAATCTCTCATCATTTTTCACAATACTTTTTCAGCAAGCCGATTTCAACACTTCATGGAGTTTTTTTAATGAAGCCACGGGATGGCCGCCGCATTATATGTGGAAAGGAGGCGATACGAGATTTGTAATAGCATTGACAAGCTTTTCCAATACTCTCGGCATGAGGGCCTTTTTCCCGACCACATTACTTGTTGCAACATTTTCATACCTGGGCGTCTGGAAGCTTTATCTGTTTTTTACTGATTTCTTTCCACACCTGACCAAACAAATGGCTATTGCTATTTTGTTTGTACCATCGGTATTGTTCTGGGGTTCGGGAGTAATGAAAGACACCTATACATTTGCAGGATCGGCATGGTTTGTATATAACATTTATATGATTTTTTTCAAAAAACAGAAAATCCCAGTGAATATATTCCTGGGTATTATCAATGTAATTGTTGTAACCTCTATCAAGCCCTATATATTCATGGCCTTGTTTCCGGGTATTATTGTATGGGCGCTGTTCCGAAAAATTAAAGATATTAAGAACAAAGCCATGGCAACCCTTATTATGCCTTTTATGATTATAATTGGTTTTGGATTAATGCTTGTTGTTTTTTCTTCTTTACAGAGCAAAATGGGAAAATACGGAAGTTTCGACAGCGCTGTAAAACAGGCACAGACCATTCAGGAAGACCTTTTACGATCGGAACAATACGGATCAAATTCGTATAATGTCGGAAAGATTGAAGGGACGCCGGCGGGAATGCTAAAAGTTGCCCCTATGGCGATAATTGCCGGAATGTACCGTCCATTTCTCTGGGAGGCGCGAAACCCGGTTATGATCATCTCGGGAATTGAAAATTTCATCTTGCTAATACTTACCTTTTATTTACTTATCCGGTTAAAGCTTGTAAAATTTATCAGATTTATCTTTTCTGATCCGATATTATTGTTTTCAATGATTTTCACAATTTTCTTCATGTTTGCCGTCGGGACAGCTTCGGCAAACTTCGGCGCCCTGGTGCGATACAGAATTCCTGCAATGCCATTTTTTATTGCAAGTGTTTTCATTATGCTGGATAAGTATAAAGTTTACAAAAACAATCAATCACCCTAACTGCTTTAATTTTCCAAGTTAGCTTACAATAAAATTCTCATAGCAAATCCAGAAGTTTTGACACGTTCATTTTTCGTACTTTTGCTTGTTTATATATGCTTACCATTATTTGATTGTGATAGGTTTAATATAAATGTCATTGACATAGTGTTTTGTTAATTATTAAATTGATATTGAATTTTTTAATCAGAATCCGCACATGAAGAAAGTTGCATTAATAACCGGTGTTACAGGCCAGGATGGCGCTTATTTATCTGAATTTTTATTAAACAAAGGATATATTGTTCATGGCATAAAAAGGCGCAGTTCGCTTATCAATACTGAACGGATTGACCATATTTACCATGATCCGCATGAAAAATCCAATTTTTATCTTCATTACGGGGATCTCACCGATTCAACAAATCTGATAAGGATATTACAGGATGTAAAACCTGATGAAATATACAATCTCGGAGCCATGTCTCACGTCCGCGTGAGTTTTGAAACACCTGAATATACTGCGGATGCTGACGGCCTGGGAACGCTTAGATTGCTTGAAGCGGTCAGAATATTGGATTTAACAAGCAAAACAAAGATATACCAGGCAAGTTCCAGTGAACTGTACGGGCTGGTACAAGAAATACCGCAGAATGAAAAAACGCCCTTTTATCCGCGCAGCCCATATGCTGTTGCCAAATTATACGCCTACTGGATTACGGTTAACTACCGCGAAGCATATAATATGTATGCCTGTAACGGTATTTTATTTAATCACGAAAGCCCCATCCGCGGCGAAACATTTGTCAGCCGTAAGATTACACGTGCTGTTGCAAGAATTGTCATGGGTCTTCAGGAAAAATTATTCCTCGGCAACCTCGACGCCAAAAGAGACTGGGGACATGCCAAAGATTATGTGGAAGCTATGTGGCTGATATTACAGCAGGAAAAACCCGAAGATTATGTAATAGCAACAGGAAAAATGACCAGCGTAAGAGAATTCGTTGTAAGGGCTTTTGAGAATGTTGGCATAGAACTGGAATTCTTGGGTGAAGGACGTGAGGAAACTGCCAAAGTCAAAAAGTGTCACCACAAGGATTTTCAAATTCCTGTCGGGCAGGAAGTATTGAGTATTGACCAGCGCTATTTCAGGCCTACCGAAGTTGACCTTTTACTTGGCGATCCTGCCAAAGCATTAAAAAAACTTGGATGGAAGCCTAAATATGATATAGACGCACTGATCAAAGAAATGGTTTTTTCAGATCTGGATTTGATGAAGAGAGAGCATTTCTTAAAAAAAGGCGGATTCGACATTAAAAACTATTTTGAATAATTATGGAACGTATCCTGATCTGTGGGGCCAACGGTATGGTTGGCAGCAATTTGGTTGAATCTGCCCCTCCACAATATGAATTGCTTACCCCTGATATATCCGAGCTTGATTTGTTGGATTACAACAAGACGCTTGAATATCTGAATTCTCATAACCCCGACTTCATCATACATGCAGCAGGGATTGTTGGCGGCATACAAGCCAATATAGCACAACCCGTTAAGTTCCTTATTGAAAACACCGACATGGGGCGCAATATCGTTTGCGCAGCACACAATGCCGGTATAAAAAGGTTATTAAACCTGGGCTCATCATGTATGTATCCCCGTTATGCGAAAAATCCGCTCAGGGAAGAACTTGTTTTGTCCGGAGAGCTTGAACCCACAAACGAAGGATATGCACTGGCAAAAATTTTCACACAGCGGTTATGTTCATATATAAACAGGCAATATCCCGAGTTTGCATACAAGACGGTTATCCCGTGCAATTTATATGGCAAATACGATAAGTTTGAAGCCGAAAAGTCGCATATGATCCCGGCTGCAATAAGAAAAATTCATGAGGCAAAAACGGCGTCCATCCCCACTGTAGAAATATGGGGAGACGGCTCTGCAAGAAGAGAATTTATGTATGCAAAGGATTTGGCAACTATCATTTGGCGGTCCGTCGGGGATTTTGATAAAATGCCGGAATTAATGAACCTGGGAATTGGGAAAGATTATACAATAAAAGAATATTATGAGGCTGTCAAAGAAGTCATAGAATATTCCGGAAGTTTTGTTTACGACACAAGCAAACCTGTAGGCATGCAGCAAAAACTTGTTGACAATTCAAAACAAACAGAAATGGGATTACTTCCGAGGTACTCCTTAACAGAAGGAATCCGTGAAACATATGAGTATTTTTTAACACTAATCAACACTGAACAATGAAATATCCTTTAGCAAGCAGCAGTTGGGACGATAAAGAAATAGCCGCCATGATGGAGGTTATCCACTCGGACAATTATACCATGGGAAAAAAAGTGGAAACGTATGAACGGAATTTTGCAGAATTTTTCGGAAGCAAGTATGCAATCATGGTGAATTCAGGGTCTTCAGCAAACCTATTGGCCGTCGCTTCATTATTTTTCAGGCAGCATAATGGTTTAAAGCCCGGCGATGAGGTCATCGTTCCTGCAGTCTCCTGGTCGACGAGTTTTCATCCCTTACAACAATATGGTTTACATTGTAAGTTTGTTGATATCGACATTGAGACACTAAATTACAACCTGGAAGCGCTGCGTCAGGCTGTGTCGAATAAAACAAAGTTAATTCTTGCTGTAAACCTTTTAGGCAATCCAAACGATTTCGATGAAATAAACCGTATTATAAACGGAAAGAATATTTTGCTGCTGGAAGATAATTGCGAATCAATGGGCGCAAGCTATAAAGGGAAAATGACCGGAACTTTTGGCATTATGGGAACTTTCAGCTCATTCTTCAGCCATCATATATCAACTATGGAAGGAGGAATGATTGTTACCGATGATGAAGAGTTATTTCATATATTATTATCGCTGCG
>Ga0116171_10001139_pt1 | contig 27169 bp, 21 predicted proteins | sample AD_JPNHW2_MetaG_FD_89798 | JGI IMG/M metagenome (GOLD analysis project Ga0116171, IMG submission 89798) | Active sludge microbial communities of municipal wastewater-treating anaerobic digesters from Japan - AD_JPNHW2_MetaG | ecosystem: Engineered > Bioreactor > Anaerobic > Digestate | place...
AGAGCGCTGATTCCAAAAAGTTATCATCCGAAATATTTAATAAGAATTCTTTTGGATTTGAAGGGGGCTTGTCTTTTTACTCATTTAATAAAACCAATATCTATTACGGTTACGACGATCATGTTTATGATGTTAAGTCGTCTAAGACCAATTACGCATATAGCTTGTACGGCGGAGTAAAATACACAAGGAAAATCTATGCTACAAGTTCGTACTTAAAAGTCGGGCTGAACCTTGAAATGATGACAAATAACAATAAGGAAGACAAAGGGATCCTTCGTACGGGATTATTGTTCCGGGATTTTGATGTTCCTTTTATAATAGATACATTGGGCAAGGTAACAGACTCTTACAGTTACAAGCTCAATTCAGTTTTTGTTCCGATTGAGTTTCAGGAAGAGCTGTCATTTAACAGGTTGCGTCCCATTTTGGAGTTAGGTGTATCCGCCAGATATTTTTTCAGAAATGATTCTTATCTGAACAGGACAACAGTTCTGGATGACATGACAGTGGTTGAAGAGAGGTACAAACTTTCTATTCCATCATATGTAATGGGAGTCAATTTTGGGATAGGGAGCCGGTATATCTTAGACATCAACTCATCAATATCCTTTGGCCTGAACATTGAGCTTTTGGCCACTGGAAGAACTGCCAGTACGAACTTTGGTAATACATTGGTTAGCCGGGCATACATTTCTTATAATTTTTAATAAAACCGGGTAGCTGATATTCCTGTTAATCTGGAAGCCGATCCGCTTTATTGTTTTTCAAGCCAACGAGAGAGAAACAGGTCATAAACAGAAAAATATGATCCCTTCTTATCGTTTTCTTCATAGATCATCTCTTTTTCAGGCAGTGCATCAAAGGCTCTTTTTGAACTTGCCGGCGAACCCATTTATATTATAAAAATGATGCAAAATGTATCATGCAAAATGTATCATAAGATTGTACTCTTTTCTGGCATGGGAATTGCAAATCTTTATTGAAGGGGCTGCATATTTTTATGGAATCTGAAGACTTTCTGAATCATATTAAAAAAGTCTTTAAACAGGTCTGATTATGAAAACATCAAAAACCCATCCCGCAAAAACAACGAGACTGCTTCTCTTTGTTTTGACTATTCTGATAACTACCGGCATTTGCCAGAATGCTCCGGCACAGATAAGGCCGGTAATGAAAATTTCCCACCTGGGAAACACAAATGACAACCCAATGCATCTTACAAATCTTAAGATTGACATTAAGGTTGTGGGACAGGTGGCTGTTACCACCCTCGATATGACCTTTTATAACCCCAACAGCAGGGTAATGGAAGGTGAGTTTATTTTCCCCCTTGGTGAAGGACAAAGCGTATCGCGCTTTGCGCTTGATATCAATGGAGCCCTTCGCGAAGGCGTTGTGGTTGAAAAAGAAAAGGGAAGAAAAACCTTTGAAGCAATAGCAAGAAAGGGAGTGGACCCGGGATTGCTGGAGATGATTGGAGGAAACACTTTCAGGGCACGCGTTTACCCATTACCGGCAAAAAGCACACGTAGAGTGGTTCTGGCCTATGAACAGGTGCTCACAGACAAAGGCACTTATGACCTTTACACCCTGCCTCTGAATATAGATGAACCTGTGGACAACTTCTTTGTACACGCAGAAGTGCTGAAGAATACGGTTAAGTTTGATTCGGGGAACGAGCTTGCCAGCTTATCCTTTAAAGAATGGAACGATTCGTTTGTGGCAGAGCTGCAACAGACAAACTTTACTCCTGATAAGCAGATAGCTCTTGACCTGCCACATACAGGAAACGGTGTAAGGATTTTTACTGCGGCAATGAACGGCGCCCCTGACTCATCAACCTTTTATTTAAGCTTAAGGCCTGAGTACTTTAAAGAGGAGAAGCCTCTACCTAAGTCCTTAACGCTGTTATGGGATAATTCAGGATCAGCAGAAAAGCGGGATATGAAAAAAGAGCTTGCCTTGCTTGATAGCTATATCCACAAACTGGGAAACATTACCATTGACCTTGTACCATTTAATGTTAGCGTTGAAAAGCCACGGTCATATTCTGTTACAGGAGGTAATTGGGATAACCTTAAGACAGCTTTAAGTTCCCTGGTAAATGATGGGGCTACCTCGCTCGGGTCAATTAATTTCAGCAGTATCAAAACTGATGAGATACTTCTCTTTACTGACGGGATGACAGACTTTGGTCCCGCTGATCCGGTAATTTCAACTGTACCTGTATATACAATCAACTCAGCTCTTACTGCCGATCACTCCTTACTTACATATATTGCCCAGCGTACCGGAGGTGTCTATATCAATCTCACGAAACAGACAGCTGAAGAGGCCACTGTTCTTTTGTGCAACAGCAATTATCATTTTATCTCTGCGCAGGTGACAGAAGGAAATGTGAAGAACCTTTATCCTTCCATACCATGCCAGTTTGAAAACACGTTCACCATGGCAGGCAAAATGATTGGCCGGTCAGCAACCCTTAAACTTAATTTCGGTTTTGGCTCCAGGGTGGTATATTCAAAAGAAGTAAATATCGATACCGATAACTCAGCCGATGCCAGGCTCTTAAGACGCTTATGGGCTGAGAAGAAGATCTCTGAGTTAAGCATAAACGTCTCGAAGAATGAAGAAGAGATTACAAAAACGGGAAAGAAGTATGGTATTGTCACCGCAAACACCTCATTGATTGTTCTTGAGAACCTGAGTGATTATCTTCAGTATGATATTTTACCTCCGATGGAATTAAGGGGTGAATATCTTAAGGAAAAGGAAGCTGTCAGGGTTCAGGCAGAGGAAAGCAAAAAGAATCACATTGACGCGGTTGTTAAAATGTCAGATGATCAGACAATATGGTGGAATACCACATACCCGTTACCTACACAAAAGAAGCCGGGCAAAGAGACAGAAGATTCAGCCGAAGTTATTGGATATGCTGATGAAATACGAGAGTCAGTTGAAAGTACTTCTAATGAGGTGTTCATGGTGGTTAATGAGATGCCTGCCGTTGCACCTGATGGAGCTCCTCAACCACCGCCTGCCGAGTAATAGCGGCGATGAAAAGGCAAAGGCAGACATCCAGATCAATGCCTGGGATCCAGAGACTCCGTATCTTAAGGTTCTCCAGTATGCCTCAAAGGGAACAGAATACAGCACCTATCTTAAACTGAGGAAGGAGTATGGGTCAACACCGTCGTTCTACATCGATGCATCAGATTTCTTTATAAAAAAAGGAGATAAGGATGTTGCATTCAGAATCATCTCAAATCTGGCCGAGTTACAGATTGAATCGCCTCAGTTGTTACGTATACTTGGCAAGAAGCTTCTTGAGATGAAAAAGAACAACTATGCAATATCAGTTTTTGAAAATGTGCTGAAGATGAGAGGAGAAGAGCCTCAGTCGTACATCGACCTGGGTCTCTCATATGCTGCAGCCGGCAATCCGCAAAAGGCAGTAAACACACTCTATGAGGTTGTTAAAAGAGAATGGGACAGCAGGTTCCCATCGGTTGAACTGATTGCCCTGAATGAAATAAATGGTCTTATTCAGAGGTATCCGAGAATTAACTATTCGTTCATTGACAAACGTTTAGTGAAGAAGGAGCCTGTTGATATCAGGGTGGTTCTTACATGGGACACCGATAACACTGATATGGATCTATGGGTAACAGATCCTGATAGTGAAAAATGCTTTTACCAGAATAAACTGACCAGGCTGGGAGGGAAGATATCCAATGATTTTACAGGGGGTTACGGGCCTGAAGAGTTCATGATAAAAAAAGCAGTTCACGGGACTTACAACGTTCAGGTAAACTATTATGGGACACGTTCCCAGGCTGTTCTTGCCCCGGTAAACCTGCATCTGACCTTCATAACAAACTTTGGCAGACCGGACCAGAAGTCGCAGGAGGTAACGATTCGCCTGGATAACCAGAAGGATGTGATTGATGTAGGTAAATTTACGTTTTATATATAACGGGAGTAGAAGCTGTCTCAAAAATGAGATAGCCTCTTCTGCTTTTCTCGATAAACTTTTAACAAAATTGGCTTAAACGATGGAGCAAGCGGAAAAATTGGGGAGAAGGTATCTAGTTTAAGTTTCCCCTCCTGAGTCAGGAGGGGTCCGGCGACGCAGGAGCCGGGGGGTGGTATGTCTTAGTAGCATAAATCTGGGATCAAAGGCTATATGCTGGAGAAATATTAGCAGCAGTATTCTTTTTTTGCAGAAAGATAGTTCGCAGCAATGCATAATACATACCACCCCGCCCTCGCTCCGCTCGGGCACCCCTCCTGACTCAGGAGGGGAAACCATCCTAAAAAAAGAAGCTGCCTTTTTGAGACAGCCTCTATTATTTTTACCGTCATCTTTAACAGGCCATTTCACCTGCATTCTTCTTAGCGGACATGAGGTTATAGGCCCCTTTAATAACAACGATTGCTGATTGAACATTCAGATCGCCAGGCACCATAATGCCTGTATTTATTCCATCAGTGATCCCTTTCTGAACCTCAACCATCCGGTATTCGGTAAACGGTTTTCCATCTTCTTCCTTTGCTCTGACAAATACAAAGATGTAATCCTTGTCATCGAAATTAACAATGGCTTCTGACGGAACAGACAACATCTCTGTTCCTGATGACTCTATCAGTGCATTAACATACATACCGGGTATCACATTTTTGCAGCTGCTCTCCACACTAGCATATACTTTGTATGTTTTGTCATCATTTATGGCTTTGCCTGTCTGGTAAATTGCAGCATCGTGCTGTTCGGTCTCGTTATTAATGAAGAAATGTATTTTTTGCCCCGGGGCAACCTTGTCGACATCATTTTCGAACAGCGTCAGTTCGAGATAAAGCTTATCGCTGTTTACCAGCTCAAACATCACATCGGCCGGGGCGACGTGTTTGCCGGCATTAACATCAACACATTTTACATAACCGTTGATTGGGGATGTTACTGCAACTGAGCGGGTGATGTTGTCCTCGTTAACTGACGACGGGTTAATCCCTGTGAGCAGCAGTTTTTGCTCCAGCGCTTTTACCTGTGCCTTAAGGCTCTTATAATCAGCTGTCACAGACTGTACGTTTTGTTCAGAATAGACATCCTCCTTATAGAGATCAGAGTGACGTTTATACTCGGCTTCAGCAAATTCGAGCCTGAACTTTGCATCAAGATAATTCTGTTGCAGATCAATAAAATCCTGGCTCTCAATCACTGCAAGTGTCTGACCTTTTGAGACCTGGTTGCCGGGCAACAGGCTGACTGACTTTACAAAGCCGCCCACAGGCATGCATACCGTAACCATATTTTGCGGAGAGACAGCTACGACTCCGTTTGCCTTCAGTGAACTGCTTATGGTCCTCTGCTCTATCTTTCCTGTTTGTATGCCTGCCAGGCTGGCCTGATCGGCTCTCATCTCAACAATATCTTCAGGCAATACCTCCTCTTCAGTGGCTGTGGTTGTGCCCTTGCCTCCCTTGCAGGAAAAAAGCGAAATGATCAATAATGATAATATGGCTGTGAAAAAATAGTTATTCTTCTTCATAATACTCAGGATTAGAATATTTTACCTGTTAAATAATCAATTGAAATAATAGTCTGGTTATAACTGTTAAGAGCATCAAGATAGTTTTGTTTTATCTCGAGAGCCCTGTTAAGAGTAAGGACATATTCAATATAATCAAGCGATCCGGCTTTATAACTAAGAGTTGATTGTCCGATGATGATGTCGGCTTCATGCAAAGCCTGGTTTTCGTAATAATCAATACTCCCGGAATACTTTTTATATTCGTCAACAGCATTCAGATAGGCATTACGAAGTGACACCGAAGCTTGCTCGGCGTCTGCCCTTACAGACTGTTCGCGGTACTTTGCCGCCTTTGCCCTTGCAACATATGGAGTTGTCCACAACGGAATTGAAATCCCTGCCTGTATGCCTGTGAAACGGTCACCTGCACCAAAAGTGACATCAGTACCATTAACCTCCTGTGTGCCTCTCATGGTCTGGCTGAAGTATCCTATTGAGAAATCAGGAAGGATACGATTCTGTTCCACCTTCTTCTCATAGCCCGAGGCAGAGACCTGGCTGCTGAGGTATCCAAGTGAAGGATTCTGAAGGAAGGCTGAGGTATCGGCAATATTTAAAGTAGTTATCCTTGATAACATGGTGTCCTTAAATATTACCGGCTTATCACCGCTTACCAGGGTGCGCAGTTTTCTTTCAGCGACGGTTATATCGGACCTTACCTGCATGAGTTTATTCTTAAGGGTCATGCTTTCCGAGCGTGCGGTTATCATCTCAAGCCGTGTTGATTCTCCGATGACGCTCTTTTTCTCAGCAGCATTCATTATACCTGTGAAGAGACTGTCCTGGTATACAAGCAGCTTTTCCTTTGATTTAAGGTATATCATTTCCCAGTATGCCTGTTTCACCTGTGTGGCGACATCCAGCTGAGCTTGTTTCAGTTGCCATTCGCTTCCCGAATAGTTAGCCCCTGCAAGCTTCTGCTGGTAGATATATACTGTGGGGAATGAAAACGACTGTGAGATGGTAAAGCTGTTATCCTTTGAGTATGAATTAAACTTTCCGTACTGCCCTTCAATCTCTGTTTTGTCCAGGTCCCAGGCAGCTCCTTTCAGAGCTTTCTGCATCTTGAGATTATACTCCGAGGAGAGCACTGCCGGATTGTTTCCGACTGCCATTTTTAATGCTTCATTGAGGCTGACTGCTTTCACATCCTGTGCATTTGACCTGACGCCGAATGATGAAAATATAAGAAGAAGCAGTGCTGTGATGATTGTCGTGGAGGCTTTTCTCCTGGCATAAAACTTTTCGCGTTGCCTGGTGAAGTACATATAAAAGACAGGTAATACCATAAGTGTAAGTATTGTTGTGGTGATTAGTCCGCCGATAACCACCGTGGCCAGTGGTTTCTGAACCTCGGCTCCGGCCGATGTTGAGAGTGCCATTGGGAGGAAACCCAGCGATGCCACAGCAGCGGTGATGATCACAGGGCGAAGTCGTGTATGCAGTCCCTTCCTTATCCTTTCCTTGATATCTGAGATGCCATCCTCCTCAAGTTTGTTAAACTCAGCAATAAGTACTATACCATTAAGTACGGCAACACCAAAGAGTGCAATGAAACCAACGCCTGCCGACACAGAGAAATTCATTCCTCTGATCCAGAGTGCAAATATTCCTCCAATGGCCGACATAGGAACAGTGGTAAGAATAAGCAGCGATTGTGAAACGGAGTGGAAGGCAAAATAAAGCAGCAGGAATATAAGCAGAAGGGCTACGGGAATAGCAACTGACAGTCTGGCTTTGGCTGCCTCGAGGTTTTTAAACTGACCTCCGTATTCCACATAATAACCAGCAGGAAGCGACACCTGCTTCTCTATCCTTGAGGATACGTCATCAATAACGCTTGAAATATCCCTGTTTCGTACATTAAAACCTACTGTAATGCGGCGTTTGGTATTTTCACGTGATACCTGAGCCGGCCCTGACTTAACGGAGATGTCGGCAAGTTCGTAAAGTGGAATCTGTATTCCATTCTCCAATGAAATGGTAAGGTTTCTTACGTCATCTACGTTCTGACGATAATCTTTATCGAGACGGACCACAAGGCCGAAGCGTTTGTCATTATCATAGACCACACCTGCCTGGCTGCCTGCAAAAGCAGCTTCAAGAGTGCGGTTGACCTCTTCAACAGATACACCATATTGAGCCAGCCTGTCGCGGTTGTATTCCACCTGCACCTGCGCCAGACCTGTCACTTTTTCTGTATTGATGTCTTCAACACCTTTTATATTACCGATTAATTTTTCAACCTCACCGGCTTTTTCGGCAAGTATATTCAGGTCATCGCCATAAATCTTAACCGCGATATCCTGTCTTGATCCTGAAAGTAACTCATTGAAACGCATCTGTATAGGTTGCTGAAATTCAAATTTCACTCCGGCCAGTACAACCAGCTTATCTTCCATTTTTGATACAAGTTCAGGAAGTGTTTCAGCCGATGTCCATTCAGATTTATCCTTTAGTGTGATAATATAGTCACCTGTCTCCATCGGTGTGGGATCTGTGGGTATTTCACCCGCTCCGATCTTACAGACGGCATGCTTAACCTCAGGGAAGTTCTCCAGCAGAATCTTATTTGCCTTTTCCACAGTCTCCACCGTGTTTGTAAGAGAGCCTCCCTGCAGGGTCATTACGCCGGCTGCCAGGTCTCCCTCCTCGAGTTGCGGGATAAACTCCTCACCAAGCCTTGTAAAGATGAAGAGGCTGAACAGAAACAGGATAAATATTGAAACGGTCACCAAAGTTCTTTTACGAAGTGTAAAATCCACTACCGGGTTGAATTTTCTGTGAAGCCAGTCCATGAGCCTGTCAGAGATATTGCGCTTATGCCCTGTTTTTTTGCTCAGAAAGAGAGCTGAAGCCATGGGTACCCAGGTGAGCGAAAGCAATGCTGCACCAATCAGGGCGAAGGTGACAACCTGTGCCATAGGCCTGAACATCTTCCCCTCAGTACCCACCAGCGCCATCACGGGCAGGTATACGATAAGTATTATTATCTGTCCGAAAATAGCCGAGTTCATCATCCTGTTTGACGACTCAAACACGTGATGATCCATATCTGCCTGGGATAGCTTTTTTGTGTCCTGCAGATGATGGGTGCTCAAATATATCCTGTGAGCCACACTCTCGACAATTATTACCGCTCCGTCAACAATAAGCCCGAAGTCAATGGCTCCTAGGCTCATAAGGTTGCCTGAGACACCAAAGATGTTCATCAATGAAATGGCGAATAGCATCGAGAGAGGTATGACCGAGGCGACAATAAATCCTGCCCGGGTGTTACCAAGTAACAGCACAAGTATCAGTATGACAATTAGGGCACCTTCAATAAGGTTTTTTGATACTGTTCCTATTGCTCTTCCCACCAGGTCAGAGCGGTTCAGGTAAGGCTCAATGGTAACGTCTTTTGGGAGTGATTTCTGTATCACCTTCATCCTTGCTTCCACGTCGTCAATAACCCTGTGGGCATTGGCTCCCTTGAGCATCATTACAACGCCACCCACGGCTTCCGTGGTGTCAATCACAAATGCACCGTACCTGGTAGCGTTCCCGTACTGAACTGTGGCAACATCTTTTATAAGAATTGGTATGCCTGAGGAATTGTTCTTTACAACAATCTTTTCAATATCGGCTATGTTCTTTACCAGGCCAATGCCACGAATAAAATATGCTGATGGTTTTTTATCAATATAGGCACTCCCGGTGTTTTCGTTATTTTGTTCCAGTGCATTAAATATGTCGGTGAGAGTGAGGTTTAAACTACGGAGCCTACCGGGATTAACAGCAACTTCGTATTGTTTTACAAAACCTCCGTAGCTGTTTATATCCGCAACGCCGGGGGTCCCCAGCATCTCGCGCCTGACAACCCAGTCCTGCAGGGTCCTCAGCTCCATCGGGGTGTATTTCTTTTCCATCCCTTTTTCAACAACCAGATGATATTGATATATTTCGCCCAGCCCTGTTGAGATAGGTGCCAGTTCTATCTTGGCCAGTCCCTCAGGTATCTCTTCTTCAGCCTCACGGAGACGTTCATTAAGCTGTTGCCTGGACCAATAGACATCGACACCGTCTTTAAAGACCACGGTAACGACAGAAAGCCCGAGTCTTGATATAGATCGGAGTTCAATAATATCGGGTATATTGGCTACTGCAACCTCAATCGGTGCGGTAATGGAGCTCTCAACCTCCTGTGCTGCCAGCGACGGGGCAATAGAGATGATCTGCACCTGGTTATTTGTAATATCAGGAATGGCATCTATAGGAAGACGGGTAAGGGAATAAATACCCCAACCGGTAAGTGCCAGAACAAACAACCCTATGATCAGTTTGTTCTTTATCGAAAAACGTATGATGCGTTCAATCATAAAATAATTCTGAAATCAGGTTAATAAATCGAATGATTCTTCCGGCATAATAATACCGATGAACTGAATGATAATTCTGCACCCTGAGCAGGGTGAAGGATCAGAATATCATGAAAGCATCTGGCAGTGCAGCTTTGCCAGATCACGGCCTGAGGATCTGAAACAGATTGTCCTGGAACAGGCTGCTTTTATTTCAGTCTCCTGTGGAGGCAGAAATACTTCTCCTATCACTGTAAGAAATGGGGCGACATCAAACTGCAGATCAGTTTTCACCAACTCTGATGTTTCAAGTCTGTCGATCTCATGACGACAGTGATGTCTCATGGTTGTCCTGTTATCATCCTGTCCCTGGCTGTCGGCAAATATCTCTCCACACAAGTGGCACGTTCCGTAAGAGGCTATTTCAATGGAGTGTCTTGCCTCCTGTACGGAGCACTCATTACAATTGTGAAAGATAAAGGTATAGCCTGAGTTGCCTGCAAAGAGCAATAATGCAAGCACTGTAGAAATAACCGATGATATTTTTCTTATCGATCTCAACGCGGCAAAAGTACGAAATATCTTTTCAGTATACATCCTTCTGCTGCAAGAGGTTCCCGATGAAATGTTAAATTTTTAAAAAATCAAACAGAATTGTAAATTTGATTAGTTGAAACATTTTCCTGAACCAAAATCTAACTAAAATTAAAAACTAAAAACATGAGCATTGTAAAAGAATTCAAGGAATTTGCCATGAGAGGCAACATCGTTGACATGGCCGTGGGTATCATTATTGGTGCCAGTTTTGGTAAAATTATAACCTCTCTTGTAAACGATGTCCTTATGCCGCCAATAGGTCTTGCTATCGGACGTGTGGACTTTTCACAGCTGCATATTGTCCTTCAGAAGGCACAGCCTGCTGTAATGGAAGGTGAAAAAATCATCAAACCTGCTTTGGCTCAGGTTAGCATGAATTATGGTCCCTTCATTCAGACAATTATTGACTTCATAATTGTTGCCTTCTGTGTATTCCTTCTTATTAAAGCCATGAATAAGCTGATGGCTAAGAAAGAAGCGGCACCGGCAGCTCCTCCTGCTCCGAGTGAAGAAGTGACCATTCTCAAGGAGATAAGGGATGCACTTAAAAAGTGAAAAGATAAAAGATAAAAGTAAAAAGATAAAAGTAAAAGGGCAATGATGAGTTTTGTTGTTTAAATTAAACCAGAATTGCTTATTTAATTAAAAATGTTTTTATCTTTGAGCATTGAAATAAAAATGACAAACGTAAATAAATATTGGTGGTGGCACAGGCTTTTTCCCAACAAAGGGTAAATCCGGTGTCGCATCATTATAAACTTATAAACCGACCGCAGGAGACCCCTGCGGTCTTTTTTTTTGTTATGAAAAACCTCTGGTGGATAGAAAATCATTTGTGTTGGTCCTGGCTAATGAGGAGCATTTATTAAACTCCTCAATATCAGCTTTTTATGACATATTTCAAATTTTCAAATTTTCAAATCAACACATATGGAAACAAAGACAATATTAAGCCGAGAGGCGCTTGAGACACCTGGTTTTTATGGAGAATTTGGGGGGCAGTTTGTTCCTCCGGTACTTGTACCAAATCTTACAAGGCTGACAGAAGCCTTTGAGAAATACAGGAACGATCCGGATTTTCTGAAGGAGTTCCTTTATTACCTGAAGCAGTATGTGGGAAGGCCATCTCCATTGTATTATGCCGAGAGGCTTTCACAGCATGTGGGCAGCAGGATTTATTTAAAGCGTGAAGATCTGAATCATACCGGATCGCATAAGATAAACAACACTATCGGGCAGGTTCTTCTTGCAAAGAGGATGAATGCCCGTGAGATCATTGCAGAGACGGGAGCCGGTCAGCATGGTGTGGCCACTGCCACTGTGGCGGCTCTCTTTGGCATTCCGTGCAAGGTCTTTATGGGAGAAGAAGATATAGCGCGTCAGTCCATGAATGTTAGCAGAATGAAACTGCTTGGCGCGGAGGTTATACCTGCAACGTCAGGTACAAAAACCCTTGCCGATGCTGTTGATGCTGCACTTGAGTATTTTGTTGCCAACCCCGATTCATATTACCTGCTTGGCTCACAGGTAGGGCCTCACCCTTATCCGAACATAGTGGGATATTTTCAGAGCGTGATTGGCAATGAAGCCCGGCAGCAGATACTATCATCACAGGGACGTCTGCCCGACAGTCTTTTTGCATGTATTGGCGGAGGGTCAAACGCCATCGGACTTTTCCAGGCTTTTCTCGACGACAGTGAGGTAAAGATTTTTGCAGCCGAGGGAGGCGGATCAGGCTCAATGCCAATTACTGCAGCTACTCTTTCATTTGGCCGTCTGGGGCATTTTCAGGGCACATATTCCTACTGCCTGGCTGATGAGCAGGGAAATCCTATGCCTTCACACTCAATAGCGGCAGGGCTTGATTATCCGGCTGTGAGCCCACAACATGCAAACCTGAAGGAGAAAGCCAGAGTTACTTATTTGCCGGTTACTGATCGTGAGGCAGTAGATGCTTATATGGCACTCTCAAAGCTTGAAGGGATTATCCCTGCAATTGAGTCTGCTCATGCCGTAGCCCTGGCAATGAAGATGTTAAAGAATAAAAATGAGGTTTCAATAATTAATCTCTCCGGAAGAGGCGACAAGGACGTGGCAAGAGACTTGTAAGTCAAAAGTCAAAAGTCAAAAGTCAAAAGTCAAAAGTCAAAAGTCAAAAGTTGAAAGTTGAAAGTTGAAAGTCGAAAGTCGAAAGGTATATGATCCGTTAAGAGGAGGGTTGTAACCTTTAGACTTTTGACTTTTGACTTTGGACTCCCTCATACTTATTAAGCCCGTTAAGACAGAAAAAATCCCCGTTTTTCATTTTGGCTTCCATTTTTTCCATGTTAACACGCTTCGGATTCCAGTTCTCTTTGTGGTTGAGATGGTATTCAACCGCAATGTTACGCAGTGAACATATCCTGTATCCCGCTTTCCGGAACCGCCATGAAAGATCAATGTCCTCACCTATCAGCGGATCGACATAGTCCTCATCAAAGCCATTAATAGCGCAGGCAGCACTCTTAGAAAAAGACATGTTACACCCTTTCAGCTGCCTCATGCTCCTTAACGCCGGTATAAGTCCCAGTGGTCCCAAAGGATTAATGAATATGCCTTCTTCAATAAACCCTATATCTCTCTTTTTAATTGAGAACAGCTCTATGTACAGATTTTTTTGTATGGCATTGACAGAGGAGATGTCTTTCAGGAGCATGCGACTCAGGTTATCGTTCAGCTTTACTTTTTTTGCCGAAAGGATCTTTTTACTGCCGGCACGCCTGAGGTGATACTCTATAAACCTTGGATGCAGGATACAATCGCCATCGATGAATATGATCCATTCAGAACTGGCTGCAGCAATGGCCCTGTTAAGAGCCTTGTTTTTTCTCCATCCCACATCTTCCTGTGTAAGATGCTTATGATCATTGACGAAGGGATAGGAGTCGATAAAGCTCTTCATGCTTGCATCTTCTCCATCTTCTGAGATGATAACTTCAAAATTCCTTTCTGTCTGGAAAGGCAGGGAGTCAAGGACAGCTTTTAAGAACCTTGTCTCTTTGTATACTGAAATAATAAGGGAAGCTTTATATGACATGATTATTGGTTTCTCGATTCCAGGTATTGTTTAATTCCCCGGGGAGTTTCAATAATCTTGTTTTTGCGTGTGTTTTTCCTTATGGAAACGTTTTTGGCAATTGATTCAGGCGTCTTATACGGCCGGCTGTGGTCAAGATGAAGAAGGATGGCAGAATACCTGATCTGCTTCGATCTGAGCCCCAGATTTACAAGTCGTTCACCAAACTCACGATCCTGTCCGCCATATTGCATCTCCTCATTAAAACCATTAATGGTAAGCATGTCTGCTTTCCATCCGGAAGAGTTACACCCGTTCCAGGTGGCACGGGTAGGCGTGATAAAATTCATGAGCTGCGTGAAAACCTTGCTTTTAATAAGCTTGGTGCACTTGAAATTCAGGGGAAGGCCTCCTTTCAGAGACCATCTCAGTGAGAACGCATTTCCTGATCTGATATCCTCTTCAATAATGTTTTTGCTTAGTTCCATAGGCAACCGCACATACCCCCCGGATAGCAGGTAGCCTTTTTGGGCATATTTAAGATGTACTTCTACAAAATCGTTTCTTGGAATACAATCCTGGTCGGTAAAGATCAGATAGTCAGAGGTTGCCTCAAGGATGGCCATGTTAAGTATCCTGCATTTCTGAAACCCGTTGTCGGGATGCCAGACATGTTTCACAGGCAAACGATCTCTGAATGAATCAATAAGTTTTCGGGTTTCATCACGCGATCCGTCATCGGCAATGATTATCTCATCAGGCATAACTGTCTGACAGGTATAGCCCCAAAGAACCTTCTGTAACCAGGTGGGATTATTGTATGTAGAGATAATTACCCCTATTGAAGTGTTATTCAAAATAATGTTCAATTAAATTTCCCTTGGCAAGATTATACTTTTTTTCGAAGTATAACAATAGACCAGGGCAACTGTTTTTAAAAAAAAGAACTTCAACTGTTAACAACAACCGTTGAAGTATAAAGTTAAGGTAAAGGAATTAAAAAAAAAGCTTACACCCTTAAATATTATGCCATTACTCTGTATGGATGGTCTTCTTCACCTCTTTTGTGAATAACGGTATCTTCTTCCTCCCTTTCCACGAAGTTCATTGGCAGCTTCAATGTTGAGGAGATCAGATCTCCGATTTCATGCATGTCCTCGTCACCTTCCTCGTAAATTCAGTTGATAACGAGTTTTTTATTTAAAAGCCTTACTGAATTCAGCTTTTTCAATAATGAAGAAAAAAATCTGATGTTAACCCTGTTAAGATAATCGAGCTCTATCACAACGCTTGTATTATCGGCAGGAGAGGTTATATACTTATCCACCCAGTCATCCACTGAAGTGATGAATGACAGCGAACAAATATCAAGCGATCGGCCGCTTAGTTTTATCAGGCCGGATGGATCAAGAACCACCTCCGGTGTATTTTGTGTTCCTTCTATTTGAAGCTTAAGAAAATTCATTTATATCAAAGTCTCTTTTGTAATCACACTCCCCCCCGGGAGGCCTTTTACAGTATTTTCAAATATGTATTGCAAAACCACCTTTTCCGGCAATTTACGTCCCAAAGATAAAGAGCTGATTCAATATCTGATTATGCTTTTACCCCTTAGAAGAATTTGTTTTGACCAGTGTCAGATTATCCATGGTAAATATCCTGATACGAGTGATAAAATGGAATTTGATTTAAAATGTACCATGATAAGTAGTTGGGAATCGATTGCAAACCGCGAAACTGTCTTTGCCAAATGCTGCTTGAATTTGCCGGCATATTTTTTGTTATAATAGGACCTATATGACTTTTGAGCTTGACAAACAGACAATTAGTGATCTGGATATCTTTGGTGACGGTAAATCCAGCCTCTCTGTTTTTAACCTTTTCGATTATACCAAAACAGAAGGTGGCCGAAATTGCCTTGAAAAACTGATGGAGAATCCATTAGCTGAGATTTCAGAATTAAATGAAAGGAAAGAAGCAATCTCCTTTTTAATGTCGGATGGTTTGGACCTTAAGATCAATTCCTCGCAGTTGGATTTTATTGATTATTATTTCCGGCTGAGTATAGAGCCATTAAAGGATAACATAATAGATGCACTGTTTCAACGAATATCAGATCTGGTTAAACCAGGCAATGACTATTATTTGATTCAATCGGGAATTGAGCAGCTCAGGCTTCTTTTCCTTCATCTGAGAGACCTGACTGCGAAACTTGACAGGAAGGATCTCCCATCTGAACTTAATGCAATTGTTTTGGCTCTCAGGGGATTTATTGAAAAGGATGATTTCTCGGATTTATATATCATGGGCAACAAGATCTCAGTTATATCATTAAACAGACTGGATTATGCCTTCAGGCACACGCACAGAAATGAAGCGGACGATTTTCTAAAAGCCTTGTATCTTTTGGATGCCTTTGTATCCGTTGGAACGGCAGCAAGAGAAAAGAGCCTGGTATTTCCTGAATATGTGGATTCACCAGTACCATTTATTGCTTTAAAAAAATTGTATCATCCGCTGGTCGAAAGCGCAGTTCCATATGATTTTGAACTGAGAGAAATGAATAATCTGTGTTTTCTTACCGGGCCGAATATGGCAGGCAAGTCAACTTTCCTGAAATCTGTTTCACTTGCCGTTTATATCTCTCATCTTGGTTTTCCTGTTCCGGCGGCAAAAATGACTACTTCGGTTTATGAAGGAATCATTACCACAATTAATCTTTCCGACAATCTCAGCAAAGGTTACAGTCACTTTTACAGTGAAGTGAAACGAGTCAAGGAAACAGCTCTTAAACTCAGGGAAAGAAGCCGGCTCTTTGTGGTTTTTGATGAACTGTTCAGAGGAACAAATGTAAAGGATGCTTTTGATGTAACATTGTTAATTATCCAATCATTTGTCAGGATTAAGAAAAGCACATTTTTGATCTCTACGCACATAACAGAAGTGGCTGAGAAACTCCGGGATTTTTCCGGTATAGAATTTAAGTATTTTGATTCAAAACTGGTCGGTGAGATTCCTGAATATGAATATCTGTTAAAAGATGGCGTATCTCACGAAAGATTAGGGCTGTATATTGTTAAAAAAGAAAAAATTATTGAAATCCTGAATTCTATAAGTAACAATTAATCAGATATTTTCAAGCTTCATTATTAAACAGGAAATTGCTCTGTTTTTAAAACATAATTCTCATCCAATTAAATTATTACCTTGCCAGCCAGCCGGAATGAAATACACATTTCTCATTTCGGCATAAGTTTAATAATCCCTGACAGGGATAATGGAGCAACAGGAAATAACGGATGTGCCCTGTTCGACAGAGAGTCTTATACAGTGTTTGATCAACAGGCGCTGGATGCTCTTGTTCAGGGTTCTTTAAAATAATTTAATTAATTTGGTATGCTGGTATTGAGAGACAAGGTGATTATGTGCTGCAGGAGAGCGCTGCAGAATGCTGTCACACCAACACTGAGGGCTGTGACAGTGGATTATAACAATAAACTGATGGTACTAAGAGCCTACTTTGATAACGGAGCAACCGTCAGTGATAAAAAGTTACTGGATGGCTCGCTGACAGAAATTGAAGCAGATCTGAAGCATGAAATAGAGAAATTTAATCTCGATATTGTGGATTTACCGTCACCAGGCAAAATGAAAGTATTGAAAGACTGGATATACCGACGGGCTGAAGACTGATAGACATATATTTACACCGGGTTGCTAAATGGTTGCAGTAAAATGAGATTGGCCACAGACAAACATTTTATTCTGACATTTCTTATTCTGTTTCTCTTTCTCCCCGGCCGTGCTATGTCTCACTGTTTTTCCCTGCGTGAAGATCCTCTGCTGATCAGTCTTTCTTTACCTTCCTTCAACGGCATAAGAGACAATGAATGCATCTGGACAGGATCCGGTAACTCAATTACCATCCCGTTAAGAAGAGCAGGAAACATTTTTCTTATTGAAGCAGAAGTCGATGGTGAAAGAGGATACCTGGTGCTGGATACCGGAGCCTCAGGCGTTGTACTTAACAGGACCTATTTCCGGGATCACGTTGTAATGGACAGTCAGACTGCCGGTGGTGTGACCGGATCGGTGGCCGAAGTGGAAAAGATTGGCGTTGACCAGATAATCATCAGTGGCTTAAAATTTAAAGGTTTAATAGCCGACCTTGCAAACCTGGGGCATATAGAGAACAGACGCGGAGTAAAGATACTTGGACTCATTGGCTTTGCTCTTATCAGGAATTTTGAAATTGTGCTCGATGCCGGCCAGAGCGATCTTCAATTATTTAAAATAGATAAGAAGGGTGAGAGGATTGATCTTTCTGCCCCTTCTTTTGTCTCTGATTATAAATGCCCCTTTGATGAGAAGAATAACATACTCTTTCTGAATACTTCACTAAAGGGTAAAAGAATGAACTTTTGTTTTGATACAGGAGCAGAGACAAATGTTATTGACAGGGATGCCCCCAGAAGTGTACTCGCCTCAGTTTCAATTACCCGAAGGTCTACTCTTAATGGCGCAGCAGAAACTACTACAGATGTTCTTTTTGGAACCATGAATGACTTTCAGTTTGGCGAAAAGACACTTGATAATCTGGAAACGATTATCACAAACCTCAATCCCTTGAGTGAGTCATATGGTGTCAGGATTGATGGGATGCTTGGATACAGCTTCTTTTCCAGAGGAGTAATTTGCATTAACTTTGTAAAAAAGGAGTTTTCAATAAGCTATATAAAAGCAACTGAAGAATGAAGGTGCTAAATAAAATATTATTGATTCTCTTTGCAATCGGATTCTCAGATCTGAATGCACAGGATAATGCTGATCAGATATTCAGGGTTGAAGATGGTAAAATGATCCTGACACTTGATCTCAGGTGGAATGCTGCAAAGCGTTCTGATGTCGCCAGGGATTATGATATCGATTCTCTTGCAATTGAACAGGCTTACAAGGGCAATACCCGGGTGACATCCAAAAAAGACATCTGGGATGTCAGAAAGATTAATTCAAACCAGATTGAGTTATCAAAACTCCTCGTTGACTCTCCGGTAAAGCATATAAGTGAAAATGATATTTTTATCGTTAACGACAGCTGGCTAAAAATCCAGAACGGAACTCCTCCTGATAATACCAGGAGTGGCATTAACAAGATGTATAAAAAGTATACATTCACCTACAAGAATGGCATAGCAACATTCTTCCTTCCTTCTTACAAATGGTCCGACAAGGTGTTTCTTTCGGGAACCTTTAATAACTGGAGTACCACCCAAACTCCGATGCATAAGACAGACTCGGGATGGGTAGCAAAAGTTAAGCTTGACCCCGGGAAGTATTCGTACAAGTATATTACAGACGGACGATGGCGCGTAGACCCCAATAACTACATCAGGGAAAGAGACTTAAGAGGAGGTTATAACTCTATTGTGTTTTGTCCAAACTATGAGTTCCATCTAAAAGGTAATCTCAATGCTCATAAAGTTATTCTGGCAGGCAGCTTCAACAACTGGTCAACAGACGACTACCGGATGGTAAAGACCCACGATGGCTGGGATATGCCAATATACCTTAACGAGGGGACATATGCCTACAAGTTCATTGTTGATGGCAAGTGGATGACCGATCCTGCAAACAAAGATGTCAGAAGCGATGCATCCGGCAATATGAATTCCTTTATTGGTATTGGTGATTCATATGTTTTTAAGCTCAATGGGTATCTTAACGCCGCCAGTGTTGTACTTAGCGGCACCTTCAACAACTGGAGCCAGAACGAACTGGTGATGAAAAAGACTGCAACAGGGTGGGAACTGCCATACATATTGGCACCTGGCACCTACGAGTATAAATTCATTGTTGACGGCAGGTGGATGACCGACCCTTCCAATCCACTTATAAATGGCTCAGGAAGCGAAATTAACTCTGTTTTGACATTCAAATCAAACTATACGTTTACCCTTGGTAAATTCCTCAATGCCACCGAGGTTAGCGTGAGTGGCGATTTTAATGGCTGGAGCAACAAGGGCTACAGAATGTACAAGAAGAATGGTAAATGGATTCTCCCTGTTTACCTTAAACCGGGTAAACACCTTTATAAATACATCGTTGATGGCACCTGGTATACCGACCCTGACAATAAACTCTGGGAGGAAAATGAATATGGTACAGGAAACTCAGTGCTTTGGATCGGTCAGTAATGCAGCAGCAGCATTGTCAATATACCATGCCAGATTACCATTTTGCGGGGCGATCATTTTTGCAGGAAGAAGGAATGCTTCTTTATGGTTCTCGATTATTAGCTGCAACGGTTTAGCTTTTGAACTTCCTGTTACAAGAAAGATTACTTCTTTTGCATTATTGATTACCTTTTCAGTAATGGTAATCCTCTTCTGACCCGACAATGGATGAGTACTTACCGCGCAAGCCTGAGATTTCTCAGCGAATATTTCCACACCGGGAAAGATAGACGCTGTATGACCATCCTCCCCCATACCCAATAAGATAATATCAAAAACAGGTATTTCATCTCTTACTGGCAAATGTGTTTTCATCTCATGAGCATAACGCACTGCTTCTGCTTCAGGATTGGTGTCCCCATTTATGGGATGCAGGTTCTTCCCGGGAATATCTATTTTGCTAAAGAATAATCTGTACGCATTACCAAAATTACTTTTACGACTTGATTCAGGAACACAGCGTTCATCAACCCAGAAGAAATGCACTCTGCTCCAGTCAGGCTCCCCATGTTTAATATCTTTCAGGATCTTAAAAAGTATCTGAGGGGAGTTCCCTCCTGACAGAGCAATAAATATGTTTTCCTGTTGAAGTAATTTCTCTCCGATGAAACCAACCAAATCATGGGCCAGTTTATCGGCAGTTTTTTCCGGGTCTGGCAGCACCTGTGTTGTAAAATACTTTCTCATTATAACGGGTTCTAGAGTTCACAATATGAAGAGACGGCAGTAAGGTTTTTACATGGATAGCGCCATGTCTGATCTGTTCCTTCTATCAGTTTATCTGCATTTTCAGGGCCCCATGTACCAGCCGGGTATCCGAACAAACCGGTGTTTGAATTTTCATTCCAGAACCTCAGGATAGGATAAATGAATTGCCATGTAGCCTCAACGGCATCTCCCCTGGCGAAAAGTGTGGCATCACCGAGCATACAATCAAGCAGGAGACGTTCATAAGCATCAGGCAATCTCACATCAGAAAGATCCGAATAGTGGAAATCCATTCCCACATCCTTAACCATATACCCTGACCCAGGGACTTTCATTCCGAACTTGAGAAGGATGCCTTCATCTGGCTGAATTCGAATGATCAGCTGGTTTGAACCTGTAATACAACCAGGATCCTTGGCAAAAAGCGTATGCGGACTGGGTTTAAAATGTATAACAACTTCAGTAACACGGATAGGAAGCCTCTTGCCTGTCCGGAGATAAAAAGGCACACCATTCCACCGCCAGTTATCGACATAAAACTTCATTGCCACATAAGTTTCAGTTCTTGAACCTGATACAATGCCCGGTTCATCACGATAACCTGGTATGTTTTCATTGTTTATAACTGAACCGGTATATTGCCCTCTTATAACGTTTTTTTCAATATCATCCCTGTTAAATTGTCTCAGAGCCTGAAAAACCTTAAGGGTTTCGTTACGTATAGATGTTGCATCAGCCACGACAGGCGGTTCCATGGCAATAAGGCCGACCAACTGAAGGAGATGGTTCTGAACCATATCCCTGAGAGCTCCGGCGTTGTCATAATACCCTCCACGGTTCTCAATTCCAATACTTTCTGAAGAAGAAATCTCAACGCGTTCAATAAAATTACGATTCCATAGCGGTTCGAAGATGCCGTTTGAGAAACGTGTTACAAGAATATTCTGAACGGTCTCCTTTCCAAGATAGTGGTCAATTCTGAATATCTGATCCTCTGAAAATACCTGAAGAATTATTTTATTTAGCCTCTGAGCCGATAGAAGATCAGAGCCAAAAGGTTTTTCTACGACTATCCTTCTCCACGACTGTGAATCGGATGTGCTGTTTAATTTATTCGATGAAAGATTACTGACAATAGACTCGTACATTACAGGCGGTGTAGCAAGATAATAAAGATAGTTTCCTCCTGTTTTTAATTGCTTGTCTAACCCGGCAAGTCTGTCAGCAAGCCTTGCATATTCATCCGGATCAGAACCATCTATTCTCATGTAAAAGATTCTTTTCAGAAAATTGTTTTTTTTATGCTGGTCCAGGCATGATTCTTTGTCTGCAAATTTATCAATTGCCACTGCCATCTTATCACGAAACTGATTTTCATTCATTTCCGTTCGGCCTGTCCCGAGAATTGCAAAATTATCAGCCAGCAGGTTCTGATTATCCAGATCGCATAATGCCGGGATAAGCTTACGTGAGGTAAGATCACCGGATGCGCCAAAAATTACAAGTATCAGTCCTTCAGGTTTTCTCATTTTTTGACATTTTTAATATTGTATCTGCTGTCTTATTATCTCATAAACAAACAAAGAACAATTATGTTATCAATGTTTGGTAACCTGAGAAATGATCATACAAAACAAACATTGATTAACATCGTCTGGCATTTGCATGTTACTCTTTTTGTTTATATTGCCTTAAACACACTGTCATCCAGGCAGGTTCCAGAATCATTAAAAAACTATTCAGGTATGTACAAACGACTCATAGTATGCCTGATTATTACATCTGTAATATTTTCAGGTTATCTGAAAGGGCAAAGATTTGTCAGCATTATTGATATTAATGAAATATCCAGTCTGACAGGAAGCTCTTGCATTGCAAATCTAAAGACCGGGGAAAAGACAGAGGGGACGATTAAAGGTTTATCTGTTACTACAGGATACCTCTCCGGGGTTATTATTAAACTTGGTAATGGCCAGAAGGAGAAGCTGAAGACAGGTCAGATTGAATCGTTTCTTGTAAAATCATCCGGTTTTACCGACATGACGGCCGTACCTTCCGGAACCGTTACACGCAACAACATGACTATTTCCACTCCTGGTAAGGTGGCCGAAGCCGATTATATCGTTTTTGAGAGTGTCAATACCGGAAAATTGTCTGGCGAGCTGCTTTTACAGTGGCTGAATCCCGGATCCGACAGCAAAATAAAAGTATATGCATATGAAACAGACAGCGGCAACACAGTAAGTGTTAATGATGATAAAAAAGGTACTACTTCTTTTACCGGAAAGGCAGCAATAACATATCTCTTTGTGAAGTCCGGAGAAAAGCCTGTAAAGATTCAGAAATCAAACTTCAGAAACAGGTTAAAAGAGGTTTTTTCTGATTGTCCCTCTCTGCTGTCAAAGATTAATGATAATAAGATCAGATGGGATGACATTGCTGAATATGTTTATACTTATAATAAAGATTGTAAATAGTTAAAATCGACAAAAAAAAGGCACCACAGGATGTTACTTCCTTATTTTCATTATTTTTATAGTGCAATAGAAATCCCGGAAACAACAATATTTATTACGAAACGATATTTATTCACTTTATTATTACTGATCATTCCATGCTTTATTTATGCACAGGAAGGCTTTAAGAGCGGTTTTGTGCAACTGACAAAGACAGACACCATCTTTGGCCTTATTGAAAGCAACAGCTATTATAATAATTCATTGGTATGCAATTTCAGGAAAAGTGCTGATGATGAAACAACTAAATATACTCCTGACCAGATTTTCGGATTTTACCTTAATGACGGGAAGTACTACATTTCAAAAGAGGTTGATGGGAAACGCTGCTTTCTGGAATTTGTTGTTGAAGGGAAACTAAACGTATATTTTACCCAGGACAAGGACCTGAATAACCGATATTTCGTTGAAAAAGACACTCTGCCACTTCGTGAGCTGGTGTATAAGAAAGAAGTGGTATTGGACGATGAGGGGATACAATGGGTATCAAGATCCAAAACACACAATCAGATATTGGCGTACTACACCAGCGACTGTCCCCAGTTACGCGAGACTGCGATGAACTTTTCCAAGCCGGAAAGCCGTTCACTGATAAAATTTGCCGAGAATTATCATAACGCAACGTGCACCTCTGAAAAATGCATTGTTTATGAAAAAAAGAGAAAAGCTGTTTTCGAACTGGAACTTACGGGAGGGATAACAAGAATCTTTCCACTTGAGTACAAGCACATTGTTGGCACGAATTTTCCAACCGGCGGAGTAATGCTTGGCATGATGATGCCATCTGTAAGTGAATCAATATATGGAGGGGTGGGATTATACTTTTTTGAGTATCCGACAGATGTGCTGATAAGCACCCAATGTGTTGGGGATGACCTTTCCGGAAATCCTATTTATGTAAATATTTACGACAATGAGTTTAAGCGCAAACTGCAGGTTCCTGTCACCATTTATTATAATAACCATCGCCCTGGCATTTCACCTATTGCAGGATTGAGCGCAAACGTGCTGCATATTTTTGTTGACGCCAGGGCTTTCTGCGGGCTGAATTACCAGATAAACCAGTTTAGTGTAAAGCTTTATGGCGATTGTACCATTTACAGGGATGCAAGATTCAACGTTTACGAATACTATGGAGGCCTGAAGCTTGGAGTCTCTTACCTGTTTAAATAAATACTGACAGTATTTTGAGGCCCTTTTGGCATTAGAATCTTTTCTGCAAAAAAAAGATCCTCCGGAGAGGATCTTAATCAGGCAAGCTGTTTAACCATATAGGACACCTGACACTGCCAGCTTACCCGTCAATTAAAACCAGAAAGAAAGTTTGACAAGAAAAATATTATCAGATTTAATGCTGAACATACTGTCCACTGACTCTCCCAGCCTGAAATTCCCGTTGGGATCATAGCCCTCCCTGCTTTGTGTCCAAACGAAATAGAGAGTTGATCCTTTTCTGTACTCCCAGCGTAGCACTGCATTACCTCTGAGAGAGACATAATTAAAGTCGGGGTTTCCTATTGTCCTTGCAGTGGCAGGCCCGGCTCCATCAGGGTCAAGGCTGTATGCTGCTATTACGCCTTCGGTAGAGTAGATGTTCTCTGTTGTTGAACCCTCTTCACCATAGGTCATAAAGTCATATGACTCAGGCTTCCTGAGTGTTTTAAACTCACTGTATTTGCCAGACACGAAATAAGGCTGAAGATAAACCTGGAAGCTGAGAGTTGGCTTAATTATCCAGTCGGCCCGGAACTCGGTGGCAAGAGTTGTCTGATCCAGGTCAGCAAAGAGATATCTTTTATTGTATGTCTCGCCGGCATAAATGTCAGAGTATGCTGTCACCCACTGGGCGTTAAAATAGTCTCTCAGGTAATCAACACCTGCCTGCAGGGTTAATGTTGTTGATATCTTGAATTCAATGTTCCCGAAGTATTCAATGTCTTTTGCATTTTCGCCTGTGTTATAATATGCTCCAAGGCCAAGAACCCACCATTTCCTGTTGTCGCTGTAAATATTAAAACTTGTTGCCAGCGAAGAGGGGTTTATTGTAAGAGGGCCGCCACGTGTACGACGTGCATTAAATGTCTCAGGACTATATGAGAGGCTTGCATTGATGCCCGAAAGATCCCTGAAAGTTATTCCTGCGCTCAGGTTATATGACTGGCCTGTTTTATGCCCGCCGAAGTCAAAATTGGCATAGGTGGCGGTATTAATAACCGCATTCTGATAATATTTTGTGGGCTTGGTGAATCTGTATCCTGTTGCAAAGTGCATGTTTATCAGGTCGCTGTATGAGCTGTAGCCCAGGTCGTTTACCTCGAATTTTGGACTCAGCCATCCCGCTGCGACATTAAGTATAACATTACCCCGGTTTTTGTTAAGCATCAGTCGTCCTGCACTGCCTGCCAACGATGTAGTGCTGTCTATCTTCAGATAACTTACATCGGGTCGTTGAAAGTAATGCCCCGCACCCTTCTGAAGAGAGATCATCCGGTCCATGCCACCGCTTACACGCGACCCGGCCAGCCAACCAGTAACAACATAAGTACGATTTTTGTCAAGAAAACTCCATCCGTCAAGGCCTGTCACAACAGCATCTTTGTTAATGAAATACCTTAGATCGTCATTTTTGAAAAACCTGTTGGTGAATGTTGACAGGATACCCAATCCCTGTCTTCCCCCGTTAAAATCACGCTGGAAGCGCATCACACCATAATATGACAATGGCTCTACCTCCGATTTGAAATGGGTGCCCGAGGTATCCAGTGAAGCGTATTCTCTTTGTGTCAGGGCGTGAATAGTCCCTACCTTCCAACCGTTTTTCAGCCGGCCCGACACTTTTGCTGCTCCAAGTATGGATGTGCCATCAGGTGAGTCATAATAATCATTTGCAGGTATTGGTCCCTGTGGGGCCCGGCCTATCCTCCTGCTATAAAAGATGGTTGCACCGGGCCAGTTCATGTTCCTGACCTGATTCGTTCCTCCGTTACCAAACCGGTAGATGTTAACACCTTCAGTAAAGAAAGGACGCTTCTCCTCATAAACTGTTTCAACATCAGTCAGGTTCACTACTGCAGGGTCAACTTCAACCTGACCAAAATCCGGATTAACTGTAGCGTTAAGTGTCAGGCTGCTGCCCAGGCTGGTCCGGAGGTCTAGTCCGACGCCCGGAATATATTTATGTCCGGGATTGAAAGGATTGTTTTTATCGTGACCAACATATTCGGCTTTGGCAGTTACATACGGCAACAGCTCAACCTTGGCTTTTGGTGTTATTCCGTTAATGCCGGTGAGAGCAGGGAACCTTGAAGCAAAGCCGTTCTCGTTTCTTGGGGTATAGGCAATCATTACAGTCTCGGCTGAACGGCTTATATAACGTTCAACATTTACTCCCCAGACCTGCACATCGCTTTTCTTAAACCGTAACTGTGAGAAGGGTATTCTCATCTCCACCGTCCATCCCTGTTTATCAATATGCGGCACTCCTTCCCAGACAGCGTCCCACGACAGATCCGTCTGTTTGCTGTCGTTTTCAAGAAGACCGTCGGCCAGGGTACCTGCAGCATTTACATAAAAGAAATACCCGTTACGCTTGTCCCCGTAAGAATCGAGATACAATACCGTACCATCTGACGGATCACCCCACACAAAATCACGTCTCACCAGGCGTGCAAGTATGGAATCGGGATGAGAGTCATAGTACCTGGCAGCATAATAAATTGCATCATCATCATAGGCAAGCCACACCTCTGTGCGCTGTGTGGGCCTTTCACCCTGAACAGGCTCCTGCTGGTAAAAATCGTCAAAACCGGGCCGTTTCCAGATATCTTCGGAAAGGATCCCGTCTATGGATACTCTTTCATTAAGCCTTACGGCTTCTATCTTTTTGTCTGAAGCGTCACCCTGCCCGAAGACAGGAGGGATACAATAAAATATCAGAATAAATAACACCAGGGAAAACCTTCGTGCAAAGCAATTGTGAATGGTCATTGATTTCATGGCTATATTGAATATTTGTAAGGCAAAAATCTTATAAGGGCTGTCCTCTCTCCTTATAAATTCTTTTGCATATTTTTATAACAAATTTGTCATTTATACCCATTTTGGTTATGTGACTTAAGTAACAAAA